>WOYI010305670.1_pt1 | contig 27796 bp, 40 predicted proteins | sample 6423411 | NCBI WGS metagenome assembly WOYI01 (sample SAMN13441803, study PRJNA592873) | oil field metagenome | biome: oil field; feature: oil-well bore; material: oil-contaminated soil; isolation source: oil-contaminated soil from oil-well borehole | place: Germany: Wietze | collected 2016-10-18 ...
ACTGCCCCCGCCCCCTGGGGCGGGGGAGGAGGCCGGAGGCCGGGTGGGGTGGGGTCGATGAGGTATGCGGATCTTCGCGCGAGACAGGGGAGGGGGAGACCCCCTCCCCCATGGCGATTCCCCCACGGTCCACTGTACCAGGACATGCCCGGAAAAAACAGGGTTTGGTATATCTGTGTGCTCACCCCGGGCGCCTCTCACCTCGCCCAATCGCCGTTCGAAAACGCGAAGCGTTTTCTCATGCTCCGGTTCTAACGAACCGTCGCATCCACAAAATACTCCATAATCGCGTCCATATCCACGTGCTCCTCGAAGTGCCGGGCCAGATCGTCGTAGGAGGCGGTGGTCCCGAGAGCGCCTTCTCCGCGGACCGCCGGCATCGGCTCGAAGGCTACGCCCCGGCGTTCCGAGAGGTAGGCGAGGAGGGCGTTTGCTGCACCGGGGTTCTGGAAGAGGCCGTGCATGTAGGTCCCGAAGACCAGGCCGTCGGGAGTCGCGGCGCCCTCCCCGGCGAACGCCTCGGGGAGATCTCCCCGCTCCGTCTCGCCCATGTGGATCTCGTAGCCGTCCACCTCACCCATCCTCGAGAGAATGGGACCGGGCCCGGATGCCCGGCGCCGGACCTGCACCGTCGTCTTGTGGTAGCCGGTAAAGGCGGTGACGACGTCGAGGAGCCCGAACCCACGATAATCGGCAGGGGTGTCCGACTCGATGCCGGCGTCGACGATCCGGCGGCCGAGCATCTGGTAGCCGCCGCAGATGCCGATGACCGGGACCCCCCGCTCCCGGGCAAGCCGGAGTTCCTCTCCCGTCCCGTGCCGTTGCAGCACGGCGAAGTCCTCCACGGTGTTCTTCGTCCCCGGGAGGATGATGCAGTCGTAGCCTGCAAGCGATGCGCCCGGCAGGACATAGTCCACCGAGGCGTGCTGCTCGAGGAGTTCGAAGTCGGTGAAGTTCGAGATCCGGGGGAGGCGGACGACGGCGATCCTGACCGGCCGCCCGGTCGCCCGGTGCCCTTTGTCGGCGATCGAGAGCGAGTCCTCGCTCGGGAGGGGGATATCCACATACGGCACCACCCCGAGCACCGGGACGCCCGTGAGTTCCTCGAGTTTTACAACGCCCGATGCAAAGAGCCCGGTGTCTCCCCGGAACTTGTTGACGATGACCCCGACGACGAGGGGCCGGATATCTTCAGGGAGGAGGGCGAGCGTCCCGTAGACCTGGGCGAAGACCCCGCCCCGTTCGATATCGGCGACCAGGACGATGGGGAGGGCGAGGCGCCGGGCGAGCCGTATGTTTGCGATGTCGCGGTCGTAGAGGTTCACCTCCGCCGCTCCTCCGGCCCCTTCCACCACCACGTGCCCAAAGCGTCTCCGCACCCGCTCAAACGCAGAGACCGCTTCTTCAAGGAGCATATCGGTCTCGGCGTAGTAGTCCCGGATCTGCACATCCTTGTATGGCTGGCCCAGCAGAACCACCTGTGATACCTGGTCTCCCTTCGGTTTGAGGAGAATTGGGTTCATGTCGGCTACCGGCTCGACGCCGGCCGCGAAGGCCTGGACTGCCTGGGCTATCCCGATCTCGCTCCCGTCGGCCGTAACGTATGAGTTGAGGCTCATGTTCTGGGATTTGAACGGCGCAACCGGGATTCCGCGCCGGTAGAGGGCACGGCAGAGCGCCGCAACGGTCACGCTCTTGCCCACGTGGGATGCAGTCCCGAGCACGATAAGAGACATTGCTGGCAGGAGAGTTGGGCACGACGAGTTATTAAGGGCGGGGTTTCATGATGCTGTATGGAGTTCTCCCCGCAAGGCCGCCTCCTCCTGGAACGCCGGTACCTCCTCCCCGGCGAGAGACCGCACGACCTCTTCTCCCGGGTCGCCGACGCCGTGGGCGGCCCGGCACGGTCCCGCGAGTTCTTCTCGCTCGTCTCAAGCCTCCTCTTCCTCCCGAACTCCCCGACCCTGATGAACGCAGGAACCGCCTCGGGGCAACTCTCGGCCTGCTTCGTCCTCCCGGTGGAGGATACCCTCGAAGAAATCTTTGCAAGCCTCGCCCACATGGCACTCATCCACAGGTCCGGGGGAGGGACCGGGTTCTCGTTTTCCCGTCTGCGGCCCCGCGGCGACGTCGTCAACGGGGCCGTGGGCGCTGCAAGCGGGCCGGTCTCGTTCATGCGAGTCTTCGATGCGGCGACAGAAGCGGTCAGGCAGGGCGGACGGCGGCGGGGCGCGAATATGGGGGTGCTCGCGGCATCCCACCCCGATATCGAGGAGTTCGTCACCTGCAAGCAGGCAGGAGGTTTCCCAAACTTCAACATCTCGGTCGGCATCGACGAGAGGTTCCTCCGGTGCCTGGAGAAGGGAGCGGAGTACGACCTCATCAACCCCCGTGACGGCAGCGTCTCGCGGAGCATCGATGCCAGATCGCTCTGGCGTCTCATCGCCGCATCCGCCCGTATCTCCGGTGAGCCGGGCGTGCTCTTCCTCGACGAGATCAACCGGCGAAATACCACCCCGCACCTCGGGGCCATCGAGGCGACCAACCCCTGCGGCGAGCAGCCGCTCTACCCCTACGAGAGCTGCAACCTCGGGAGCGTCAACCTCGCCCGGTGCATACGGCAGCACGACCTCGACGAAGACCTGCTCGCCACGGTAGTCCGGTGCGGCGTCGATTTCCTTGACGCGGTCATCGACGTCAACCGCTTCCCCCTGCCGGAGATCCGGGTTCGAACCCTGGCTACCCGCAAGATCGGCCTCGGGGTGATGGGATTTAGCGAGGCGCTCATACGCCTCGGGATACCCTACGAGTCGGAGGAGGCGATCCGGTTTGCCGGGAGCCTGATGGGACAGGTCCAGGCGGCGGCCCGGGAGCGTTCGGAGGAACTCGGGGCACAGAAGGGGTCGTTTCCGGCGATCGAAGGGTCCGTCTTCTCAGGGGATATGCGGAACGCCACCGTCACCACCATCGCCCCCACGGGCTCGCTCCACCTCATCGCCGGAACCACGAGCGGCATCGAGCCGGTCTTCTCCTTTGCCTACGACCGGACGATCGACGGGCAGCCGGTCAGCATCGAAAGCGACCTCGTCCGGGAACTCCTGCCGGAGACCGTCGGCGGGAGAGACGTGGCGGAGCACGTGCGGCGCTACGGCACAGTCGAAGGCCTCCCCCTGGATGCCCATACCCGGGACCTCTTTAAGACGGCCATCGAGATCGCACCGGACCACCACGTCCGGATGCAGGCCGCGTTCCAGAAGCACGTGGATAACGCCGTCTCAAAGACCGTGAACCTTCCGGAGAGTGCAACCGTCGATGAGATTGCCCGCGTCTTCTCTCTCGCCCGCGACCTCGGGTGCAAGGGCATCACCGTCTACCGCTACCGGAGCCGGCCCGACCAGATACTCTCGCTAGGGTGCGACATCTGCCGTATCGACGGATGAGCATGCCAAATAATATATAACGAGAGCTGAAAGGTACATGCAATGAACGGTGGGATCTGTCCGACCTGCGGACTGCCAAAGGAACTGTGTATCTGTGAAGAAGTTGCCAAAGAACAACAGAGAATCAGCGTAAAGATAAACAGACGCCGGTATGGAAAAGAAGTCACGGTCATCGAGGGTCTCGACCCCTACGACATCGATCTCGAAGACCTCTCGAAGTTCCTGAAAGCGAAACTGGCCTGTGGCGGCACGGTCAAAGATTCCTCGATCGAGCTGCAGGGCAACCATCGCGAGCGGGTAAAGGACCTGCTCGCTCAGAAAGGATACAACATGGAAAATATCAGCTGACCGGGCCGTCCTCGATAGAGGACCCGGGAACCCTTTTTTTTGCAGAATAAAAGAGTTGCACAGGGAGTGGATGCCGTCCCTTGCCCGCCCGGATGGCATATGCCATACCGGAACGGCAGACACTATAATCACCAGAGGGATACAATATCCTCAGGAGTGGACGATCTATGGTGATGAGATGTTCGTTTGCGCTCGATCCCGACCTGATGGAGTTGATCGATCAGTTTGCCCGGGATCACGCGCTCGACCGGAACGAGGCCATTCTTGAGTTGATCGAGGCCGGTCTTGCCTGCCGGAAGGATGGCGGGACGGTGACGGTACGGCAGCAGCGCTCGTTTGAAGAGTTGAACCGGCTCCAGCAAGAACTTGAGGACGTCAAAGAGGTTCTCACCGAGCTCCGGAACGAGGTCAGGCTGGTCCACCACACGATCGAGACCGACTGGAATCACGAGGCAAAAGGTGTTCCGTTCCAGACGAAACACCCCTGGGAGTTCTGGCGGAAGTAACCGGCTAACTGATGATGTTTGTAATGCTCCGGAACCCCTCGCCTGAGAGGTCGTCGCAGACTATTGCCTCGACCTTCGCCATATCGACGTCAGGTATCTCCCGGCACCGGCTGCAATAGGCCCGTGCCGGTGACGGCAGTTCTCTTCCTTTGACCACGACACGGGCAGAATGGACACAGAGCCTGCACAGGTCGATGGAGGTGGCCTCTTTTTGGGTGCACTGCACCCGGCCCCGGACGACCGGGAGGTACCTTTCCTCACTCATAGGCATCGATCCTGTAGCCGGCACGCCCGAGTATCATGGCGACCTCGCTTTGCCAGGCAATATCGTCGTCAGTCCCAAGCGGTACAACCGACTCCTCCCAGCACCGGCGCAGGGCGGCGTCTTCGGTATCGAGACTCCTCCTCCCCTTCACCCTCCCGACCTCCCGGCCGTCGCCGGCAAAGATCCGCATGGTACAACAGAAGTAGGACCGGCAGATCAGCGGGCGGCTGCCGTGGACGGTGCAGACATACTTTCCCTCCTCTCCCGGGAGGCCGCGGAGGAATGGGCACCAGGACGGGTGCTTATCGTTTTTTGAGGCGTCCCGGAAGGCATCGAGGAACCGCTCCTCGACCCGGGCGCGGAACGTGCCGCCGACGATCTTCTGCCGACAGAGGTAATCCCGGCTGGTGAGCCTTTTTTCGATCTCGATGAGTTCGCCGCCCGCGTGCATGCAGCATTTCCCACAGAGCGTACATTCAAACGCCGTCATCGTCTGTAGAATCTTTGCACAACAGAGAATAAAGGTTCGGGGGCGAACGGTCGGATCGGCCCAATAGGGTTAAATTGATACGCATACAATGGAATGTCATGAAGGTGTGCATAATGTGCGGAGGGGAGGGCACACGGCTCCGCCCCCTCACATTCGGGCGTCCTAAGCCGTGTATTCCGATTGTCAACAAACCCTCGATCCAGCACCTGGTCTCACACCTCTCTAACCTCGGGTTCAACGACGTGGTGATCACGCTCGGCTACATGAGCGAAGCCATCGAAGAGGCGCTTGGGGACGGGTCGCTCTTTGGCGTCAACGTCACCTACGTCCACGAAAAGACGAAACTCGGGACGGCAGGGAGTGTCAAGAACGCTCAGAAATACCTCGATGAGCAGCCGTTCCTCGTCGTCGGCGGCGACCACGTGGTGGGCTTGAACCTGCTCGAGTTCTACCGCGAGCATCTGGCGAACGACTCCATCACCACGATCGGCCTCATCAGCATCGATGACCCCACCGAGTACGGCATCGCCGAGATCGATGCGAACTACCAGATTAAGAGGTTCAAGGAGAAGCCAAGCCCGGGGGAGATCTTCTCGAACCTGGCGAGCACCGGGATGTACGTCTGCGACCCCGACATATTCGACCACATCCCGGCCGGCGAGAAGTTCGATTTCGCCCGCAACCTCTTCCCCGAACTGATGGAGGAGGGCTACGCCTTAAAAGCCTGGCTTGCCCGCGGCAACTGGTCCGACGTGGGGAGCCCGAGGTCGCTTCGCGAAGCGGAGCGGTGGAAACTGCAGGACATCGGGTTCACGAACATCTCCGGCGACCTCTACATCAAGGGCGCCCGGATCCTCGGCCCGGCGCAGATAGGGAGCTGCGTCTCGGTTGCGGCGAACTCCCGGGTGATCGGGCCGGTCTCGATCGGCGCCGGGACGATCATCGAGGAGAACGTCGTCATCGGGCCGTATACGAGCATCGGGGAGGGGTGCATCATCAAGAACAGCGCCAAGATCTTCTCGTCGTCCATCTACAACCGGGTGGTGATCGGCAGGGACACCACCATCAGCGGGAGCATCATCGACAACGATACGTTCATCGGCAGCGGGTGCAACATCGAGCACGATACGGTCATCGGGCCGCATGCGGTGCTGAAAGGCGGCGTGGTCGTCCATTCCGGGACCCGGCTCTGGCCGGAGGTCGTCATCCCGGAGGGGACGATCGTCAAAGAGCACGTCTTAAACGAGGACTACGACACCCGGACCGAAGGCTCTTAACCGTGCCGCACGAGCCGGTGCGTCAGCGCGACGAGGGGATGGCGGGCGTAATCGAGCACCTTGATGTCGTCGAGCGTGCTGAGGTTCAGCGTCCGGGCCGTCCGCTCCATCCCTAACTCTATGTTCTCCCGGACCTCGATGATGTAGGCGTCGAGGTTCGTGATCCCGAGCCGTTTTGCCGCGATCGCCCGGTGGTGCCCGTCCACCAGGATCCAGCGGCCCGGCCGGCGGACCACGATCAGGGGTTCGGCAAGCCCTTTCTGGATCTCGTACATCCGCCCTTCCAGTTCGTCCTCGTAGATCTTGGACTGGGTGGGCAGGAGGTCGTTGATCGGGACCGACCCCCGCCTCAGCATCGGTTCCACCCCGTAGAGTTTTTTTAAGGTCTCGATGAACTTGAAGACCTTCTCGGGCGAGACGTGTTCGATCTGGGACCTGATGACGTCGGAGTTCGACATGATCCCGATGAGTTCGTTCTTCTCGTTGACGACCGGGAGTTTCTGGATGCCGGAACGGAAGATGACGCGGGCTGCGTCGTTCACGCTCATGTCGGGGTCGGCGACGATGAGGTGGCGGGACATCACCTGCTCTATCGGTGTTGCCGGATGGGCAAAGAGGAGGTCCCGCGCCGAGATGTAGCCCACCACCTCTTTTGAGTTCTCCACGACCGGGAAGCCGTCGTGATGCGTCTTTTTTATAGTCTCGATGACGTCGCGGACCGTTCCGTGGGCGTTGACGGTGACGACGTCGTAGGTCATGTAATCCTTGACCTTCTTTTTATCCATCATGATAGTGTCACGCTGTCCTGTCATGAATTATTCGGTTGAAATTAGGGGAAGACCGGAAAAAAAGGTTACTCAATGGGGATTGCAGTCCCGGTCTCGGTCGGCGCTTTCTTCAGCCGGACCTCGAGAACTCCGTTCTTAAACGAAGCGGCGGAATTTTCCTCGGTCACCTCGGCGGGGAGCAGCACCGTGCGGCTCATCTGGCCGTAGATGCGCTCCCGCATGAAGTAGTCTTTCGCCTCCTCCTGGCTCTCGCCCGTCTGCCTGCTCAGGATCTCCAGGTGCTGGGGATCGGTGAGCCTGACGGCAACGTTCTCCTTCTCGACGCCGGGGAGGTCGGCGACGACGATAACCTCGTCTTCGTGGTCCCGGACATCGACGCGGAAATCACGGACTGCCGGGACGACCCGGCCCCTGATCTCTTCTCCCCGTGTGCCGATTCCCCCGAGCAGCGACTGGAACCTGCTCTCCATCTCGGCCATAAGGTCGTCGAAATCCTGCCATATTGTCCGGTATGGTCCTCGTTCGATTCTTGCCATTGTAATCACTCCTATCGACTGGGATGGCCCCGGGCGAACAGGTTGCCGGGGCTAACCTTAAGGTAGTGCTCTCTTGTTATATATTTATCCCATGATCTCCCGCATCTCTACCGAACAATACTATTTTATTTCACCAAAAGGCGATTGTACAATAATGAAACAGACACAGCAGAAAACCTCGAAGAACGAGACTGCCCCATGGATGAAATGGGCCTATGTGGGAATCGCCCTGCTGGTTGCGGTGGCCATGGTGGGGACCTACCTGGCCCCGATGTTTGAGAAGAAACCGACCGCCCAGATAGGGAATACTGCAGTGATCGGCTACACCATCCGTGGCGAGGACGGGCGCCCCCTCATCACGACCAACCAGAACCTCCTCACAAGCGAGTACGAGAAGGGGAACCTCGTCCTCCTGACCAACGGCCTGGAGATGCCCGTCGGCGGACAGGTCTCGGGTGAGAACATCGCCGTCGTACCGGTCGTATATCCCGAAATCACCGGCTTCTCGGGCTTCGGCCTGCTGGGCTTCGAGACCAACGCCATCTCCGCGGGGCTCGTCGGGATGCAGGCCGGCGAGACGAGGGCCGTCGGGTTCTCCTACGGGCAGAACGAACTCTCGATGAACCTGACCGAAGAGGAAGCAAACGGCATCGGCCTCAATTACACCGAGGTGGCAGTGGGCGATCTGGTCCCGCTCGGGTTGACGGTCTCGCCGGATATCGCTCTTGGCAACGGGACCAATGAGACCCCGGCACTGCGCTTCGGTAAGGTCGTCGCCAAGAACCCCGGCTCACTGGTCATCGCGCACCGTTACGGCAGCGCCGAGATCACGCTCAACGCTATAACGGGGTGATCCACCCCACAGTTTTTTATAGTCTCCTCACTTCCTGCCATATATGGCGGTGAAAGTGATCAGTTTCTACCAGGAAGGGTGTATGGGGTGCGAGGAGCAGACCCCGATTCTTCGCGAGGTAGAGAAGATTCTCGGGATCGAGATCGAGGAGATCGATGCTGTAAAGAACCCCGAGCAGATCAAAACATATAGCCTCCGGGTGACCCCGACAACCCTCGTCATTGAGGGGGACAGGGTCAGGGAGCGGATGGAGGGGCTCGTCCACCGTGAAGATCTGGAGGCTGCGATCCGGCGGCACCTGTCCCAACCCCTGCCCCGGTAAAGGTCAGGGCAGGCGGTTCAGTTCTTTTTTGCAGTTTTACGTGATCGGGAGGGTAACAGAAAGCGGGGATCACCGCTTCATCTGGTAACGCCCGTCAATGTAGCCGTAGATCCGCTTCACCCTGCGGGCCACGGTCTTCTTGCCTTCTTTCCGGAGGACCGGACCATCGCGGAGCTTGATGTGCGATATCCGGATCCGCCGCCCGCCGAAGGGGTAGGCCTCCCCGACGACGAACTCCTCTTCCCCCTCTGCGGTCTGGTAGAGCGGGAGGGTCGTGCGGCCGGTGTGGATGGACGCCCTCACCACGACCTGCTCAATCCCCCGGGTCCAGAGGGTTGTCACTTCCTCGGCCGCTGCGTGGTAGACTCGTTTCGCTCCGGTCTCGATGCCGGTGACCTCGACCCCGAATACATCGTCTCCGCACTCCGCGGCGATGTGGTCTCCGAGGCTCACGACCTCGTTGGCGAGCATCTCCACGCTGCAGACCTGCGACTCGGTCTCACGGCTCACGATAGCCTTGATGGTGAGAATGCCGGGCTCCGGAGGCCTTGGAATCCGGTGGACCTGACCGCATTCGTTGCACTGCACCACCAGTTCGGCGGCTTCACGGAGAATCTGGTGATCGCACTCCTCTTTACAGACGGGACAGTCGATACTAATCATTCATTAGCAATAGAATCCCTCTCCTAATTAAGCATGAAGGCGAGGGATATCGTGCGGGCATTGGGGCATCCTCTGATCCAGGGGACCCACCCGACGACGTTTGAGGTGACGAGGGACGAGACGCTGACCGTGACCGGCGACTGCATCATCGCCGTCGCTGCCGACAAGGGTGCCGCAGACCTCGACCCGGACCTCAAAGCGGTGCTCCGCGACGACCGGGCAGTGCTCACGACCCGGCTTACCGCAGGGAACGAGACCGTCGAGATCCGGTCGCGGGGAAGCGCGGCGTTCACTCTGGACCACCCCGCCGACCTCGTCTGGCGGCGAAGCGACTTCGTCTCGGACCGGACCGTGGGCATCCGTTCCGACTCTGTCGCGGCCACCCTCCCCCGGCCGTTCATCGAGGCGCTCCGGCGGGGTGAGGAGCTGGTGGTCGAACTCGAGGCGGAGATCCCCGAGGATTCCTGAGCCCCGCGTGCGCACCCGGCATACCGCCGGGGTTCTACCGGGTTCACCGGTCGCGACCGAGCTCGGTGAGTTTCATCTCGGCTGCCCCGAGGAGGTCTTCGCACTGCTTCACGAGGAGCGCACCGCGTTCGTAGATGACGATGCTCTCTTCGAGGCTCGTATCGCCGTCTTCCAGTCTCCGGACAATCCCCCGCAGTTCTTCCAGCATCTCTTCAAAGGTCTCTGTCATACGTTGTCTCCTCCACGACGGCACTGCACCGGCCGTCCTTCATCAAGAGCACTACACGGTCTTCTGGGTGGAGTTCCCCGGCGCTTCTCACGACGCTTCCCCCCGACTTGACGATGCAGTAACCCCGGTCCAGGATGGCGAGCGGGTTCTTCCCCACGATATGTGCACGGACCTCCGCGAGCGCGAACCGGTCGCGCTGCACCCGGGCGAGCGCCGCCCGCCGGAGCAGGTCCTCATGCTCGACGAGGCGCTGCATCCGCTCGTGGATCCGGCGTGTAAGCCGCCGGGGGTGCATGCGCCCCGCGAGGTCCTCGACCTCGCTTCCCGAGGCGGCGAGGCGGTGGAGAAGGAGCGAACGCATCCTCTCTTCATACCCGGAGAGTTCCCCGAGCACCTCCCGGCGCTCGGGCACGGCCCGTTCCGCCGCTGCCGACGGCGTCGGCGCCCGGAGGTCCGCGGCGAAGTCGCAGAGGGCGGTGTCCACCTCGTGGCCGACGGCGCTGATCACCGGCGTCCTGCATGCGGCGACGGCCCGCACGACGTCGGGGTGATTGAAGGGGAAGAGGTCCTCGAAGCTTCCGCCGCCGCGCCCGACGATGATCACGTCCACGAGCCCGTCGATTCGCCGGATCGCCTCCGCGATCTCGATATGGGCCCCATCGCCCTGGACGGCCGTCGGGGAGAGGACCACCTCGACCGGATACCGCCGGTCGATGACCGAGAGGATATCCTGCACCGCCGCACCGGTAGGGGAGGTGACCACGCCGACCCGGTGCGGGAAGAGTGGGATGGGCCGTTTCCGCTCAGGGGCGAAGAGCCCCTCGGCGTCGAGTTCCTGTTTCCAGCGCTCGACCATGAGGTGGCGCTCGCCGAGACCCGCCGGGAGCATCTCCCGGACGATCAGCTGGTATCTCCCGTGAGGTTCGTAGACCTCTACGGACCCCCAGGCGAGGACGTCCATGCCGTCTTTCGGCGTAAAGCCGAGCGCGGATGCGGAGGTGCGCCACATCACGCAGTTGATCAGCGCGGAATTCCTTCCGTTTCGCTCCGAAAGCGAGAAATAGCGGTGGCCGGAGGTATGGTCCTTATAGTTGGTCACCTCTCCACGGACCCAGACCTGGTGCAGGCGGGCGTCGTCGAGGAGGTCGCAGATGAGTCCCGAGACCTCTGAAACCGCGAGGATCGGGGTGCCGAACCGATCCGGACCGGTGGAATGACCGCCGAGCATCATCACAATCTATTAGACCGATGGTTTATATCATGTAGTGGTATGGGTCGTTTCGCCGTCTCGACCATGTTCTTCCACGAGTACCCGTGCGACTGCATCTTCGACTACGTTGCCGAATCCGGCCTCGACGGCCTCGAGTTCTGGGTCGAGACGCCGCACTTCTGGCTTCGCGATCGCCCGGAGGACGAACTCGCCGGGTGCATCGCCGCCCACCCGGAACTCGCGCCGATCACCGTTCATGCCCCGTCGCTGGACTTAAACCCCTGCTCCATCAACCCGAGAGTCGCCGAGATCTCGGTCGAGTATACCGTCGAAGCGATCCGGATGGCGGAGCGGATGGGTGCCGGCGTGGTCACCGTCCACCCGGGGAGAAGGACAGCGAAACGGCACCCGAGCGCCTACGACTACCGGCGGTTCGAGGAGTACATCGCCCGGCTCCGGGAGGTTGCGGAGAAGACCCGGGTGAAGGTGGCGATCGAGAACCTGGAGCCCCGGGTCAACGCCCTGCTCTACACCGCGGAGGATGCCGCCGAGGTGCTCGACCGGGAGCCGTGGCTCTGGTTCACGCTCGATATGGGGCATGCCATGATGGCGTCCCCCGGGGAGGTGGACCGGTTCATCGACCTCTGCATCGAGCGGATGGTAAACGTCCACGTCAGCGCAATCGGCGGGAACGGGCGGCCTCACCACCCCGTCCATAACGACCCGTCCGCGGCCCGGGTGCTTGCGGAACTTGCCGACCGGGGCTACGACGGGTACCTCACCCTGGAACTCGAGGACATGGTCTTTGCCGGGCCCCTCTCATCCGAAGAGAAGGTCGTGCTCCTGGCACGGGAATTGGAGGCGCTGGAGAAGATATTCTCCTGAAGCGCTGGTTTTATAACATCTGCCTGCAACATAATTCATATAACCCCAACGGATAACCCGAGACTAGATGCAGCCGTCCAGTGCGGCGTGGAATAAATGGTAATCGTAGACCTTGTAACCATAGAGATCGTATTATTTCTTATCTGTCTGCTTCTCTCGGGCTTCTTCTCAAGTTCGGAAGTCGCCCTCATATCGATAACCCGGGCGAAAGTTCGGGCACTCTTGAACCAGAGTCGCAAAGGAGCGACAGCGCTCGATACCCTGAAGCGGTCGACCGATACCCTCCTGATCACCATCCTGATCGGGAATAACATCGTCAACGTGGCAGCAGCATCGCTTGCGACAGCGATCGCCATCGGCATATACGGCGACGTCGGTATCGGCATAGCAACCGGTGTCACGGTCATCCTGATGCTGATCTTCGGCGAGATCGGACCGAAGATGTACGCCTCCCGGCATGTCGAGGAATTCGCGCTCCGTGTCGCTGTGCCTATCCTCTATCTCTCAAAGGTGCTCTACCCCGTGCTCTGGGTCTCGGACCGTATCAAGGGGCAGTTCGCCTTCAGACCCGGCGTGAGCGAGCCGGTCGTCACCGAGGAGGAGATCAAGGAGTGGATCGACGTCGGTGAGGAGGAGGGGACTATCGAGGAGGAGGAGCGGGACATGCTCTACTCCGTGCTGCGCTTTGGGGATACGACGGTCCGCGAGGTGATGACGTCGCGTGTCGACGTCGTTATGATCGAGGATACCGCCACGCTCGATAGCGCCCTCTCCATCTTCAACGAGACGGGTTTCTCCCGGATCCCGATCTACCACGAGCAGATCGACAACGTCGTCGGGCTCTTGAACGTCAAGGACCTCTTTGCGGCGGTCTTCCGCCAGCAGACGAGCGCGACGATCCGGAGCCTGATGTACGAACCCTATTTCGTTCCTGAGAGCAAGAAGATCGACGAGCTCTTAAAGGAACTCCAGGTGAAGAAGCAGCACATGGCTGTCGTCCTGGACGAGTACGGGTCGTTTGCCGGGATCGTGACGGTCGAAGACATGCTCGAGGAACTGGTCGGCGAGATCATGGACGAGTTCGACGAGGAGGAGCCCGAGGTGCAGGAGATCGAAGAAGGTGTCTATCTGGTCGACGCACGAGCATGGGTGGAGCACCTCAATGAGGACCTGCACCTGGCCCTCCCGCTGACGGATTCGTATGAGAGTCTCGGCGGTCTCGTTATCGACCGGCTGGGGCACATTCCACGCCGCGGTGAGGTGGTCAAGATCGAGGAGAGCAACACCACGCTCGTGGTGATGCAGATGCGGGGCCGGCGGATCGTCAAGGTGAAGCTGATCCTCGCACCTCAAACCGGGCCGGAGGAGGCCCGGTAAGGAGTCCGGTATTTATGGATCCAGAGAGACCCGGTAACAAAAAACGGATTGCGGTGCTCGCCTCAGGAAGGGGGTCGAACTTTCAGGCGGTGCTCGATGCCGTCGCGACCGGAGAGATCCCGGCGGTCTGCGTCGGCCTCGTTACCGACAACCCCCGGGCGTACGCGATAGAGCGGGCGAGAGGCGCCGGTATCCCGGTGACGGTCGTCGACTATGCGCGGTTCCCCTCGAAGGCCGCCTACGAGGAGGCGCTCCTCGCTGCGATGCAGGGCTGCCGGGCGGACCTCTTCGTCCTCGCCGGGTACATGCGGATCCTCGGGGCCGGCATCGTCCACGAGTTCTCGGGCCGGATGATGAACATCCACCCTGCCCTGCTCCCGGCGTTTACCGGCCTGCACGCACAGCGGCAGGCGGTCGAGTGCGGGGTGAAGGTCGCGGGCTGCACCGTCCACCTCGTGGACGAGGGGATGGACACCGGCCCCATCGTCGTCCAGCGATGCGTGCCGGTCCTCCCGGACGACGACGAATCGACGCTCGCCGACCGGATCCTGGTCGAGGAGCACAAGGCCCTCCCGCTCGCCGTGAAGTTTTTCTGCGAGGACCGCCTGGAGGTCACCGGTCGGCGGGTGCGAGTCCGCTGACCCCGGGGATCAAACCCTTATATATTCTTCCGCCGCTAATCTCAAGACCCACCATTGGAACAGATCGCACATGGCAGATACTACACGTAAATCAGGCTCCCGGAGACTCGCCCGTGAGAGGATCTCTATCCTCTTTGCACGTGCTGCGGAGTTCTACCCGGAAAACCCCACCTGGAGCAACCGCTGTGTGGAACTGGCCCGGAAGATCGGCATGCGCCACCGGGTACGGATTGAACGGCCGCTGAAACGCCGCTTCTGCCGCCGGTGCAGCGCCTACCTGGTCCCCGGGTCGAACGCCCGGGTCAGAATCCATCGGGGCCGTGTGATCATCACCTGTCTTGCCTGCGGACACCAGTCTCGGTATCCTGTCGGGAGGCCTCAACCATGAGTAAAGAATCATTTCAGGATCTCAAGCCCACCATCTGGGTGGGGAAACGGGGTATCACAAGTGTCATGATCGATGAAATCCGGCGCCAGCTAAAAGATCGCAAGGTCGTCAAGGTACGATGGCTCCGGAACACCGAAGTCGATCCCGAGGAGATAGCGGCATCGGCCGGCGCGGTTCTCGCTGAGGTCCGGGGGCGGACTCTTGTCCTCACGGAGCGTCGGGGCCGATCATCCGGGCACAATCCTCGAAATATATAAAACATCACTGAACGAATATGTAAAGACTGTTAGCGAGAGTGAGGTTCATCTATGACGACTGTATATGACATCCCTGCCGATATGTTCATCCGGCAGGCGGCAGAAGAACTCAAGAAAAACCCGCAGATTCAGCCCCCCGACTGGGCCGCTTTTGCAAAGACGGGGGTACACAAAGAGATGCCCCCCGAGAATGACGACTGGTGGTATGTGCGTGCGGCGTCGGTTCTCCGGCGTATCTACACCGACGGTCCCGTCGGCGCCCAGAGAATGCGCTCCATCTACGGCGGCAAGCGTAACCGGGGCCCTGCTCCCTCCCAGTTCAGGAAGGGAAGCGGTGCGATCGTCCGGAAACTCTTCCAGCAGCTTGAAGCAACCGGATACGTCTCCCAGACCCGCGGAGGGCGCACGGTCACTGCAGCCGGCAGATCCTTCCTCGACAACATCGCAAACGGCCTGAAGGCTCAGGCTACCGAGATTGCACCGGGCCTTGCCAAATACTGATCGACAGGAGGTATGACTGATGGTAGACGACGAACTTGCGGAACTCCGCCGCCGGAAGATGGAACAGATGCAGCGGCAGGCGATGAGCAGCCAGCAGGGGATGGAAGATGAGGCGGCACGCCAGCAGCAGATCGATGCGCAGGTCCGCGCCGCACTCATGGAGATCCTGGAACCTGAAGCGAGGGAGCGACTCAACACCATCAAGTTGACCCGGCCGGATTTTGCAAAAGCGGTCGAGCAGCAACTCGTGATGCTGGCCCAGAGCGGCAGGGTCCGACAACGGATCACTGACGAACAGTTAAAGGGCCTGCTTACGCAGTTGACACCGTCGAAGAAAGAGTTCAGGATTACGCGGAAGTAATGGAAGCAGGTGTGCTCTTCTCGGGAGGGAAGGATAGTGCGCTGGCGGCGATCATGCTCGCGCGCGATTACGGCGTGGAACTGAATACCTGCGTATTCGATCCCGACCGTGATGTTCCGGAGGTGCGGGCCGCAGCGGCCGCTCTGGGCCTCCCCTTCAAGAGGAGGGTGCTCGGAAGAGACCTCCTCGAGGAGGCTGTCGACCTGCTTCTCTCCTGCGGTTACCCCAACGATGCGATCGATATGGTCCACCGGACCGCGATCGAAACCCTCTCCCACGAGTATGCGGTTGTCGGCGACGGCACCCGCCGTGAAGACCGGGTTCCCCGGATCGAACGGTCCGAGGTGCAACACCTGGAGATGACCACCGGCTGCTCCTACATCAGGCCGCTCCTCGGCTACGGGAAACCGGAGGTGGAACGCCTCGCCGGACGGCTGCTTGTGGTGCGGTACGGGGAGACGGGCAGTATCGGGAACGGCGACTACGAAGAAGAGATCCGTTGCGCTATCCGCGCTCGCGGTATCGACACGGCGCCGCTCTTTCCTTCCCGCCACCTGCAGTCCCTGGTGGTCGGTAAGAGGGAGACCTGAATAATACGAGAGTGAGAGTTATGAGCAAGTTAATGAAGGGCCGGAAGATCCGGCTGGCAAAGGCATGCGAGCAGAACCGCCGCGTGCCTGCATGGGTGATGATCAGGACCAACCGTGCGGTTGCGTCGCATCCGAAGAGGCGCAACTGGAGACGGAGTTCTCTGAAGGTGTGAGATTATGGCAGAGATACTGAAGGAACATATCTATATCATCCCTCTCCGTGAGGTGAAGCGTGCACCCCGGTGGAAGAGGGGCAACACCGCTATCAAGGACATCAAGGCGTTTCTTGTGCGGCACATGAAGAGCGAGGATATCAAACTTGACCAGACCATCAACGAGAAGGTCTGGGAAAACGGCAGTCAGAAGCCCCCACGGAAGATTCGCGTCCGCGCGATGAAGTTCGAGGACGGGCAGGTTCAGGCCGAACTCGCTGAGGAGTGAAATGACAGGGACGATCGACCTCGCCGGCGATCCGAACATCGGCGTTTACGCACGCGTCTTTGAGGACATAGCGATCGTGTACCCCGGGGCGCCGGGGGCGTTCACCGAGGCTCTCGCACGAGAACTCGATGTCGAGATCGTGAGCACCTATATCCAGGGAAGCAGCATCATCGGCTCGCTTGTTGCCGGAAACAGCCAGGGCCTGGTCGTCAGCGGCCTCGTTACCGAGGAGGAACTGGCGGTCCTCAGGGAATACCGGGAAGTCCTCCTGCTCGAGGGCTCCATGAACGCGGCGGGCAACGTGATTCTGGCAAACGACTGTGTTGCCGCTGTCCATCCCGAGATGGAGTTCGATGTCGCCGAAGAGATCGGGTCGTTCCTTTCTGTGCCGGTGATCCGGCTCTCGCTCGGGGGCATCAAAACTGTCGGGATGGCCGGGTGTGCGACGAATCAGGGTATTCTCGTCCATCCGAGGGCCAACGATACGGAGATCGCCAGTCTTGAACGGGTCGTCGACCTCCCGATCGGCCTCGGTTCGATCAATATGGGAAGCGGTCTCGTGGGCGCCGGGCTCCTTGCGAACAGCAAGGGATACATCGCAGGATCTGTTACGAGCGGGTTTGAACTGGGACGAATAGAAGAAGTCTTTGGGTTTTTGGAGTGATACAGTCATGGAGAACCAGACGTTTGAAGTTATAGGTGCGTGTAAGATCAACGACAAGTGGGAACCGTACCGGAGGGTCGTCGGAGCCCCGAACGAGAACCAGGCAAGAGAGAAGATTCTGGCGGACATTGGAAGCAAACACCGCCTGAAGAGAAGTTATATCACTATCAAGACGGTTAATGTTGTAGCTGGTGAATGACGTGGACCAGGCAGATCCTCGCGAGATACAGTCCCTCCAGATGTACTTGAACGAGTACGGGCAGCAGATAGAGCTCCTGACGCAGCAGCTCGGTATGATTGAGCAGCAGCGTCTCGAGTCTGCCGCCGCCATCGAATCCATTCGCGCCATCGAGGAGAACAAGGACGGTATCGTTCTTCTTCCCGTCGGGGGCGGCGCTCTTCTCCGGGTGAAGGTGCTTGATGCCGGTCACGTTCTCGTGAACATCGGGGCCGACGTCTCTGTTGAGAGGGCCAGCGCGGATGCGGTGGAGTATCTCCAGGATCGGATAGCCGAACTTGAGGCAGTGGGAAAGAAAGTCGCAGGTTCGGTCGAGCAGTTGCAGGGGCAGGCAACGGAGATCTCCCGGCGCCTCGAGGCAGCTTACCGGGGGGCCCGACAGGCCCAGGCAGGCCAGGGCGGAAGCTGATAATGTTTGATTCCTTAAAGAAAAAACTTCAGACTATCAGGGATAAATTTACCTCGAATATCGAGGAAGCTGCCGGAACCGAACCGGTAGCGCCGGTTGCCGAAGTACCGGAGGACGTAGAGCCCGCGCCCTCCCATGCTCTCCTGCCCGAACCCCCGGTCACCGGGGAAGAGCGGGAGGAACCCACGTTTTTCAACAAGATTAAAGTCCTTGTCCGGGAGCGGGAAGTCCTCCTCCAGGAGAAGGATATCGAGGAGCCTCTTTCTGAACTTGAGATGGTCCTCCTCGAGAACGACGTCGCACTCCCGGTCACGGACGAGATCATCGCCCGGATGCGCCGGGACCTCGTGGGCCGGCACAGAAAGATCGGCTCCTCGGTCGACGACCTGGTCGTTGGAACCCTGCGGTCCGCACTCTGCGGGGTGCTGGGGGAAGGCCTTGACCTCCGTGAATACATCGCGGGGCACGAGCGGCCCGTGAAGATCCTCTTCACCGGCGTGAACGGGACCGGGAAGACGACGACGGTCGCAAAGGTCGGCCACTACCTCCAGAAGAACGGGTTCTCGGTGGTGATCGGTGCCGGCGACACCTTCCGTGCGGGGGCGATCGAGCAGATCCGGACCCACGCCGACCGCCTTGGTATCAAGGTGATCCAGCATCAGGCGGGCGCCGACCCTTCAGCGGTCCTCTTCGACGCGGTCCAGTACGCCAGAGCGCACGAGATCGATGTTGTCCTCGCCGATACGGCCGGCCGGTTCCATAACCGGGCAAACCTCATGAGCCAGCTTGAGAAGATACGGCGGGTCATGAAGCCCGACCTCGTCGTCTACGTCGACGAGGCGGTGGCAGGAAACGATGCGGTCATCCGGGCCGACGAGTTCAACAAGGCGGTCGGCACCGACGCGGTCGTCCTGACGAAGGCGGATATGGATCCCAGGGGCGGCGCGGCCATATCGGTTGCGCACACCGTTGGAAAACCAATCCTCTTCCTCGGGACCGGCCAGGGGTACGACGACATCATGCCGTTTGAGCCCCGTGCCATGGTGAACGAACTCTTAGGAGATGAGGCCTGATGCTCGATAACCTCGGTACGTCCTTGAAGGATGCCGTCAAGAAACTTGCCGGCAAGACGGTGATCGACCGGGTGGCGGTCGACGAACTGGTGCGCGACCTGCAGCGGGCGCTCCTCTCCGCCGACGTTAACGTCAAACTCGTGATGCAGCTCTCCCAGGCGATCAAGCAGCGTGCCCTCGAGGAGGAGCCCCCGAAAGGAATGGGTGTCCGGGAGCACGTCCTCCGGATCGTCTACCAGGAACTCGTCCGGATGATGGGGACGCCGGGCGAAGTGACGCTCGGGCCCCAGACCATCCTTATGGCGGGCCTGCAGGGGAGCGGCAAGACTACGACGACCGCGAAGCTCGCCCGCTACTTCCAGCGCAAAGGGCTTCGGGTCGGGGTGATCTGTGCCGATACCTTCCGTCCGGGTGCGTACGACCAGTTAAAGACGCTCTGCGACCGGATCGGCGTTGCGTGCTTTGGCGACCCGAACGAATCCGACGCCATCAAGATCGTCCGGGAGGGGCTGCCCCGGTTCCGCAAGCAGTATGAAGTGATCATCATCGATACCCAGGGGCGGCACGCCCTTGAGGAGAACCTGATCGAGGAGATCGTCAACATCAACGAGATCTCCCGTGCCGACCACCGCTGGCTCGTGATCGACGCGGCGCTCGGCCAGCAGGCGAGCGAGCAGGCCCGCGGGTTCCACACGGCGATCGGGATCGACGGCGTCCTCGTTACCAAGATGGACGGCACCGCGAAAGGCGGCGGTGCACTCTCCGCCGTTGCCGAGACGCAGAGCGGCATCGTCTTCATCGGGAGCGGCGAGACGATCGAGGATCTCGAACGGTTCGACCCGGACGGGTTCATCTCCCGGCTGCTCGGGATGGGCGACTTACGGGCGCTCGTCGAGCGGGCGGAGGAGGCGGTCTCGGCCGAGGATATCGACGTCAACGCCATGCTCAAAGGCAGGTTCACGCTCCGGGACATGTACAAGCAGCTTGAGGCCTTGAACAAGATGGGGCCCTTGAAGCAGATCATGAGCATGCTCCCCCTTGGAGGCATGCAGATCCCGGACGACGCCTACGACATCACCAGCACCAAGATGCAGCGCTACAAGGTGATCATGGACTCGATGACGCCCCCCGAACTCGACGACCCATCGGTGATCGGGAGCTCGAGGATCCAGCGCATCGCCCGGGGTGCCGGGGTGGCGCCCGACGATGTCCGGGACCTCATCAAGTACTACAAGATCATGCAGCGTGCCTTAAAAGGCATGCGGGGCATGGGCAGCGGCAAATTCAACATGCAGCGCATGATGAAGAAGTTCGGCAGGACCCAGTAGATGAAACGGTTTGCCATCGTAGGCCACCTTGCCGCAACGAGCGGCACCTTCAGCCTCAATGATCTTGCCGGGAGTGCGGGGAGGATGGACGTCCTCTGCCGCTGCATCAACTCCTCGTTCTTTCTCTCCCACGACCTCCGGCGCGACGTCGAGTGTTACCTGATCCTCTGCGGGGAGCCCGGTCCGGAGAAGACCGTCCTCTTCCGGGGAAGCGAGGTCCGCTACCTCTCGCCGGACGAGCGGAGCAGCGCCGCCCTGATCAAGAAGGCGCTCGCGATCCCCTGCGGGGACGAGTTCCGTGAGTCGACCCCGGGCGTCTACATCCGCCGCGGCGGACTCGCAAGGCTTCTTGCCGAGATCCCGTTTGCGGTCCTCGACGAGGCGGGGGACGATATCAGGGCCGCCTCAGCGCTCCCGGAGGCCTGCCTTCTCTCTGATCACCACAACTTTACCGCCGGGGAGCAGGAGCTGATCGAGGGCTACCCCCGCTACTCGGTAGGGCCACGGTCGCTGCATGCCGACCACACAATCACCGTCCTCTTAAACGAGATGGACCGGAGGGAATCCTGATGGATATCGAAGAGGTAGAAGCAATTCTTGGATACGGCGATACCTGCAACCACTGCCTCGGGCGTTTCTTCGGCAAGCGGTCGTTTGGGCTGACGAACGAGGAACGCGGCCGGGCACTCCGGATCACCCGGGAACTTGTGGCGAACGAGCCGCATCACGAACCGGAACCGGAGTCCTGCTGGATCTGCGGCGGGGAGTTCACCCGCATCGATGCGTGGGCCGCGAAGGTCGTCGAAAAAGTGCGCGGCATCGAGTTTTCAACATTTCTTATCGGGACAAAAGTGCCGCCGCTTGTCGCGGAGAGCGAGGAGATGGTCTGGAGCGACCTCTCCCTCCATGACCCGGAACCGCTGAAAGCGGAGATGAACCGGGAAGTCGGGAAGGCCGTCTCGGCACTCACCGGGAAGAAGGCCGACCTCAAGAAGCCCGATGTCGTGGCGATCCTCGACCTCGCGGAAGGAACCGTCGAGGTGCAGGTCAATCCTGTCTTCTTCTTCGGCCGGTACATAAAGTACGAGCGCGGCATCCCCCAGACGCACTGGGATTGCCGGACGTGCCGGGGAGCAGGGTGCGAACTCTGCAACTTCACCGGCAAACAGTATGCTGACTCCGTCGAGGAACTGATCGGCCGGCCGGTGATCGAGGCCTTCGATGCGGAGAACGCTGTCCTGCACGGTGCCGGCCGGGAGGATATCGACGCCCGGATGCTCGGGACGGGCCGCCCGTTCGTGATGGAGGTCGAGACGCCGATGAAACGGTCGGTGGACCTCGCAGCGCTCGAAGAAACAATCAACCGCAGCGCTGAAGGCAGGGTAGCGGTCCATCTGACCGGATGGGCGGACCGGAAGGTTGTGCAAAGCCTTAAATCCGACAAAGCGCATAAAAAATACAGGATCCTGGTCGAGATCGACGGCTCTGTAACGCCAGATGAGTTCAGAGCGGCCCTCGATCAGTTAAAAGGTGTAACGATACGGCAGCGCACCCCCAACCGGGTGTCACACCGACGGGCAGATTTAGTTCGGGAACGGCAGGTTCTCGATATCGGGTGTACAGGCACGCAGGACGGCAGATTCTGGGTTGAAGTCGTCGGCGAAGCGGGCCTCTACATCAAAGAGTTGATATCGAGCGACAGTGGCAGAACCCAGCCCAGCCTTGCCCAGATCCTGGGGCGCACCGCGAGTGTTGTCAGCCTCGATGTGGTGCTGGTCGAAACAGCGAACGAATATGGTGAGTAATCATGGCACATCACAATGGACCACGCAAGAAGACGCGGTATAAGTTCAAGAAAGACCTCAGAAAACGCGGTATCCCCCCGGTCAGCTCGACGATTCAGGTATTCGAGCTCGGTCAGCGGGTACACGTCGTGGTCGAGCCGAGCGTCCAGAAGGGCATGCCCCACCGGAGATTCCACGGGAAGACCGGCACAGTCATCGGGCAGCGCGGACGCGCATGGGTTCTCGAAGTCAGGGATGGAGATACGATAAAACAGGTGATTGCGCGACCGCAACACCTAAAAGCGCAGAAGATATAATCCTCAGCAGTAGTGATTGGCATGAAGGTAAAACGAATAGTCAGCGAAGAGCGGATGCTGCTCCCCGAACTGCATGATACACTCCTTTCCGTGGAGGCAGTCCGGCTCGAGTCCGGAGAAGAGATGTCCTACGAGCTTCGTAAGAGTATCGAGCATGCCAATCACCTCTCAAAGACATCCTCTGAGAAGGCCCGTGCCCTTGTCGCCGAGCTCGTAAAACTCGAGAAGATGAAAGAGGAGATCGCTTTCCGCATCGCAAACCTGATGCCGCGGACCCGCGACGAACTGCGAGCCATCTACGCCAAAGAACGGTTCAACCTCACGACGGAAGAACTGGACGAGATCCTCGATCTGGTAATGACCCACTTCTGATTGAAGGGGTGGTGCCAATGAAGACCGAAAGGAAAGAGGAGAATGCGGTAGTCATCGATATCCTTCCTATGGGGTATGCGAGCGACCAGCGTCCAGTTTACAAGCGCGAACCGGTTATCCTCGCAGTCGGCGTGGACCAGTTCAAACTGCTTGAACTCGTCCCGAAGCCGGGTGCGGACATTCAGGTCTATGACCGTGTCTACATCGGTGATGCGGAGCGGGAGAAGGTCGAGCGTGTCAAACGGCGGATGAGCTACGAAGATCTGACGGCGACGGCGAAGCTGGAACTCCCGTTTGTGATCGAGAAGATCGTCCGCGAGAACGAGGCGCGGTTCGTCGACTTCTTCAACAAATCCGTCTCCATCACGCCGAAGTTCCACATGCTGCACCTGCTTCCCGGCATCGGGAAGAAGCTGTTGTGGGAAGTGATCGAGCAGCGGGAGAAGAAGCCGTTCGAGAGTTTCGCCGATATATCCGGGCGGATCAAGTCGCTCCCGCACCCGGATCGGATGATTGTCAGCCGGATCCTGCATGAGATCGAGGATCCGGATGAGAAGTATCATATCTTCACATCGAGATGAGTGCTCCTAGAGATCAGCATTTTCTCGTCGACAAGCGGGCCGTCGAGAAGATTGCCGGTTTTGTTGACGTTTCCGGTCGGAGGGTGCTCGAGGTTGGACCCGGTGAAGGGATCCTCACCCGTGCCCTCCTTGACCGGGGTGCAGAGGTCATTGCGGTAGAGATCGATCCGGCTCTTGTCGAAGAACTCGAGGTCGCCTTTGCCGATGAGATCGAGGAAGGCCGCCTCGAGATCGTTAGAGGCGACGCGAAGAAGGTGGACCTCCCGCCGTATGATATCGTCGTCGCGAACCTCCCCTACTCTGTTTCTTCGAAGATCACGTTCCGGCTGCTTGGGATCGGCTTTGAGGTCGCGGTCCTGATGTACCAGAAGGAGTTCGGCCAGCGGATGATTGCGCCGCCGGGGACGTCCAACGTCGGGCGGCTCTCGGTGATGGTGCAGACCTATGCTTCCGTAAAACCGCTCCTCGAACTCGGGCCCGGCGCTTTCCGCCCGAGGCCCGAGGTCCGCTCCTGGGTGGTCCGGATAACGCCGCATGAGCCGCCGTACCCGATCGCCGACCAGAAGGTCTATGCCGACGTCGTTCGGGTGCTCTTCTCTCACCGGAGAAAGACCGTCCGGAAGGGGCTCCGGAGCGGTAAGGATACGTTTGCGCCCGAAGCGATCGAGCGGGCGATTGCGGGTCTGCCCGACGACCTCCTGCAGCGCCGGCCCGAAGACCTGACGCTCGAGGAGTTTGCGCTGATAGCAAACAAGATGAGCGGGAGTTGAGGATGCTCCCCGACCAGGTCTACTCTCCCGCCGAGGACTCGTTTCTCCTCCTCCGGGCGGCGCTTGCCGAGGTCCGGCCGACCGACCGGGTGCTGGAGGTCGGGACCGGGAGCGGCTACGTCGCGGCCGGGCTTGCCGGCCGGGCGGCGGCGGTGGTCGCGACCGACATCAACCCCCACGCGGTGGCGTGCGCCCGTGCCCGCGGGGTAGCGGCGGTCCGGACCGATCTCTTCGCGGGGCTATCCGGCCTCTTCGACCTCGTCCTCTTCAATCCCCCTTACCTCCCGACCGCCCCTGAGGAGCGGATCGACGACTGGCTGGAGTACGCCCTCGACGGCGGGCCGACAGGAAGGGTAGTCATCGAACGGTTCGTCGCGGATGTTGGAAGGGTGCTTTCGCCCTTCGGGCGGGTCCTCCTCCTGGTCTCGTCGCTGACGGATCTCGACGAAGTCCGGGAGCTCTTTGCCCGCCAGGGGTTCGTCTCGTTTGTCGTCGATGAGGAGGTGCTCGAGGGGGAGACTCTCTACGTCCTCCGGGCGATGCGGGACCTCTGCCGGATGGGGTTGTGAGCTGGCGGGAGTTCCGGCGATCCTGCTTCCTTTCGGTGCGGCACCTCGCGAACTCTTCTGTCCACGGTCGCACCCGGGTCCTGGCCTTCGCGCGAGGCCGCGTGTAGGATGTGATGCGATCTTCACGCGAAAGGACTGTTAGCAATCCCGTGAACCTCATTCCCTGGCGTGAGGCGTATCTCCCTCCCCACGCTATTGTCTCATGTGAGGTCACAGCGATCTCGCCGTTACGATCTGTCGCAGGTGGCTTGATGCTCTGTGGCGGCGATACCTCTCACCTGCGAGAGCCCCTGCTGCCGTTCCGGCCGGGTAGCCTCGCATGGAGGGAGTATCATCACACACGCGTGGAATCCACAGGATTACCATCAGCACTCATCCGCCCAGGCCAGCTGGGCGCATGAACTGATCGGGAAGCTCGACCTCGGCTGCGGCGAGGGGAAGGTGACCGCGGAGATTGCCGCCTGCCTCCCCTCCGGCTCGGTGCTCGGCCTCGACCTCTCTCGCGACATGATCGCCTTTGCCCGGGAGTGCTTCCCCCCGGAGCAGTATCGAAACCTCCGGTTCGTCGAGGGCGACATGCTCGACCTGCCGTTCGATCGGGAGTTCGACGCGGTCTTCTCGAACGCCGCCCTGCACTGGGTCGCCGACCACGGCAGGGTCTTTTCGGGCATCGCTTGTGCTCTCCGACCGGAAGGGAGGGCCCTCCTCCAGATGGGCGGGAAGGGAAATGCCGCACCGGTCCTCGCGCTCGCGGACGAGATGCTCGAAGAGAGGCCGTGGAAGGATCTCTTCGACGGCCCTCTTCTCCGCTACGCCTTCTATGGCCCCGAAGAGGAACGCAGGGGGCTCGCGGAGGCCGGGCTCGCGCCGGTGCGGGTGGAACCGATCGATAAACAGATGACATTTAACGAACTGGAGGGCTTCGCGGGGTGGATCCGGGCAACCTGGCTCCTGTACCTCGACCGGCTGCCCGAGGAGGCCCGGCCGGCGTTCTTCGCCGAACTGGCGAACCGGTACGTCGAGCGGTATCCATCGCCCGACGGCCGCATCCACATCCCCATGGTGCGCCTCGAGGTCGAAGCGGTCAAAAAGCCGGAGTAACGGCGCCTCCTCGTTCGATCGCCCGGAACGCTGTCCCGGCCCTGCCGGGGAGCGGTCACCCTTCGGCCCATCGCATTCGAAGACCTTCGGTCTTCTCAAGCTCCCGCCGCTCGCAATGCTCGCGCCAGTCGCTCAGCGGAAAGGTATATATCCAAATGCATGGTATTCGGGCAGCATATGCGTATACGGGAGAAGACCCTGACGGTTCTGCTTGTTTTATCGCTCGTTGCGAACGTCTTCTTCCTGGCCGTCGTTCTCATGCCGCAAAACGGCCTCTCCCCGGCCCTCTCCAGGCCCGGAGGGGCTGATGCGATCCCGACGGCGACCCTGAGCCCTCTCCCTCCCGAGGGAGCAGGGAACGGGAGTGTGGCCTCGATGCAGGTGCCGGTCATCCTCCAGAAGGTCGAGGTTGAGCGGGGGAGCCCGCTCCTCTATGAGGAGGTGACCGAAGAGGGGGCGATGGTGAATGTCTCGGTTGAGATCGTGCCCGGAAGAGGAAGGGTGCTCGTCCAGACAACACCCCTGATGGGGATAGCCTTTCAGGATGCCGCGAACCTTGCGGTCGTTGTCGCCGCCAACCACTCCAGCGTGGACTTTACGGGTAGCGACATCATCTTCAGCATCCAGGGCCCGGAGGAGGTCTCGGAGATCGACGGCCCCAGTGCCGGGGCGCTGATGGCCACGCTGCTCATCTCGGTGCTGGAGGGGTTCGAGCTCAACCAGAGCGTGACGGTGACGGGATCCATCGATGAGAGCGGGAAGATCGGCCCGGTCGGGGGAATCCTCGAGAAGGCCGAGGCCGCAGCAGCGAGCGGGAAGACGCTCCTGATCCTCTCGGACGAGAACGACCAGGTGATCGATTATCAGGAGGAGGGCCGGTCGTTCGGCGGACTGAAGATAGCAAGGCAGCGGCCGGTCGCCACTGATGCGAAAGAGTACATCGAGGAGAACTTCGGCATCCAGGTGAAATACGCGGATACTCTCGACGAGCTGCTCGCCGATGTCCGCGCTCCCCCGGGTTCCCAGGTCGTTGCGGCTTTTTAAAGGCCGCCACGCTCTGATTCTCCTGTCGTGACCGGGACGGTGTCTACGACATCGACCCCGTCGCGGAACACCTGCGCGAGGGTTCCCCGGTGGTCCCGGCGATCGAAGGAAGGATCGCGGTCGTCAACAGGACCTGACTGGAGAGTATTTATTCTCGTTCGGGCCACGTACCCGGATAGTATGAAGTCACAGAGTCTGCTGATCATCGGGGTTCTTGCGGTTGCCGTGATTGCTGTCCTGGCGGCAACGCTGCCGGGACTCTCCTCCCCGCAGCCGCCCGGTTCGGTTCCGACCCCGACCCCGGCGCCGGTCCCCGGGAACGGCACCTACATCAATGCCACCTACGGCTATGCCGTCACCTGCCCGGAGGGGTGGTTCTACACCGAGTCCGGCGAGAGCGTCTGGTTCTCGTCCCCCGACAGGCACGAGGAGGTCCGCGTGAACACGAACCCGCTCTCGGGCCAGGAAGCCGCCGATGAAGAGAAAGTTCTCGAAGCGCTGAACGCGACCTATGTGAAGGATCTCAAGGCCGGGATCGATGCCGAATGGGTGTCGACGGAGAGGACCTCCCTTGACGGCGTCCCGGCATACGAGTCGGTCTTCTCGGTCCCCATCGTCGAGGAGGACCGGTACACCTTCGTCATCCGGTATGCCGTCAGGGGCGACGTCGTCTACTCGGTCATGCACACGGTATTCCCCGAGGAGTACGA
>WOYI011291641.1_pt1 | contig 27793 bp, 25 predicted proteins | sample 6423411 | NCBI WGS metagenome assembly WOYI01 (sample SAMN13441803, study PRJNA592873) | oil field metagenome | biome: oil field; feature: oil-well bore; material: oil-contaminated soil; isolation source: oil-contaminated soil from oil-well borehole | place: Germany: Wietze | collected 2016-10-18 ...
TCAAAGAACTGATGACATTCAGGGTGCCCCTTCAATGAAACGAGTACACTACCAAATGATTAATAGATCTTTTCCACCAGATCGCAGATCCTCTCCCAGTCGTAGCCCTGTGCCAGCTTCAGGCAGGGCCCACGCATCCTCGGGCTCTCTTGAAGTGCCAAAAGGAGGCCTTCTGCCAGATCCTCGGGCGCGGGCGGGCAGATAATTCCGGTATTTTCTGTGACCAGATCCATCACCGCATTCATCCTGTGGTCGACAGTCACCACCGGCAGGCCGCAGGCATTGGCATCCAGGGCGGCCATGCCGAATCCCTCTCTGGTGGAGGGTGAGGCGAAGGCCCGGGAGGACTTCATCAGGGCCAGAGCATCATCATAGTTCTCCAGAAATCCGCAGAACTCGATATTTTTCTCCAGCCCCAATTTCCCTGTCAGCGATCTCAGCCTCTCCATCTCCGGCCCGTCGCCAATGATCGCCGCCCGCACATCCGGGAGCTCTGACTTCATTATGCTCACTGCCTGGATCAGGAGGTGGATGTTCTTATGGGCGGCCAGCCTTCCGGCAAAAACGATATCAAAACTCTTTGGGGAGGGCGCTATCCCCTCAATCTTTTGCCAGTCGATGCCGTTTGGCACCACTTGCACCCCTCTTGCCCCCAGGCCCTCCAGATCCCTGGCTGTCCTCTTCGACACTGCCAGATTGCGATCAGTCAGCCGGGCAGCGATCAATTCAGTGATCCTGCCAATAACTCCTTTCCTTCCCAGGTACTCATGCCAGTAATCTTTCCAGACCTCATGCCAGGTGATAAAGAGCTTCTGGTTCTTCTTCCTCCAACTGCTCAAGAGACGAGCGGAGAAACATGGCAGATAAGGAAAATTCTGGCAGTCGACTACCGCCTCCTGGGAAGGATGAGCAAGCAGCCTGGCGGCAAAGTAGGCCGCCTCTCTAATCGATCTCTTTCCATTGACATAAAGGGGCCAAGGCTCGCATATGCCATGAAGGCAGACTCCCTCTCTTTCGATCTCTTCCTCTCCCTGCCACCATTTCATACCGTAGCAGTGGACGACATGCCCGCGTGCAGCCAGCCTTCGGGAGATCTCATAGATCCTCTTCTCCGCCCCCCCTTTGACCCAGGGATAGACGGCATCGTACACATAAGCGATCTCCACCTATTATTCGCCATCCTGGTGCCCATTGTAAAGCAATAGCAGGCTGATAAACATCCCGGAGAATATGGTCTGAATTCCGAGAATGGTGAGTATCATGGCCACCATCGCGTTCTGGGCGGCATCCAATGCACCAAAGCCCGCCCCTCTCCACCTTATGAGGACCACGAGGCCAATGACAATTCCCGCTGCCAGCAGAGCCAGCCCTATTAAGAGCTCTTTTTCCAGGGAATGGTAGCTGATAAGCTTCTTCATTCCGCTCGACTTGGAAAGGCCCCAGGCAGCGCCAAAAGCTCTGAAATGCATCCCGGCAAGAAGCATCTGATAGCCGATGATCAGCAGAAGTCCCCCCAGGATCAAGGAATGCATCCTCGAGCCACCCTCTATGTAAACCACCACTGCCAGGATCAGGCCGAGGAGGAGTGCTACTAGGCCCGGGACGAGCAGAAAGGGCCCTGGCCGGTAGAGCATCATGAATCGCATATGCCTCCAGCCATCGGTGAACGAGTTCAGCTTGGAGTCTCCCCGGCGGGGATAGTAGGTAATGGGAACCTCAGCGATCCTCAAGCCGCGGGAGGCGGCCTCGATCACCATCTCCGAGGCGAACTCCATTCCCCCGGACCTGAGGTTCAGCTTATAGAGGGCATCTCTGGTTATGCCACGCAGACCGCAATGAGCGTCGGAGATTCCGGCGGAGAAGAGCCGGTTCAAAACCCAGGTTAAAAGAGGATTTCCTACATAACGATGAAGGGCGGGCATCGCTCCTGGGATGATCCTGCCTTTGAGCCTCGATCCCATGACCAGGTCATACTCGCCGCTCTCCAGGCAGGGAAGCATATCTAAAATGGCCTCGGGGTCGTAGGTGAGGTCCCCGTCCATGAGAAAGATATAGTCCCCTTGAGCCTCCTGGAAACCCAATAGGTATGCATTGCCATACCCCAGCCTCTGGGGGAATACAACCTTAGCCCCGCAGGAGGCAGCGATATCCGCCGTCTGGTCGGTGGAACTGTCCGCAACGATTATCTCTCCCTCAAGGCCCGCCTTCTCGAAGGCCTCCAGAGCCCTATGGATACACTGGCGTATGGTTTGGGATTCGTTTCTGGTGGGGATGATCAGGCTTATCCGGGGCACATTTTCCCTTACTTTAGTTTAGCTGTTAAGCCTTTCCTTTTATAGATCATCTCCCGGAATCCGGGGATTACTTTGAGCTCAGAGCGTCTCGGGCTCGACCTCATGCTTAAAGGAGAGGGTCACCCTTACCCTGTACTCCATTATCCCTCCCTCTGCAAGCCTGGTGTCCATCCTCGTGACCTCGGCAATTCTTACGTTGGTCAGTTTTCGGTTCGCAGTATTGATTGCAGATTGGACTGCGTCCTCCCAGCTTTCATTTGAGGTTCCCACGAGATCGATAAAATTGTACACGCTCTTGCCTATTGGGGCTTCCATAACACATTCTATGCTCTTATGATTGATATATTTTGTCTGAAAAGAAAAGAGATTCGCAGATCTATTCTGCCTTCTTCTCTTCGCTCTTCTCTGCTACTTTGTCACCTTCTTCGGTTGAATCTTCAGACGGTTGAGCCACAGGAGGCTGAGCCTCGGGCTTCTTGGGTCCCCTGCCCATGGCGATCAAAGAGGCCTTTGCCTGGATCCTGGCCAGGGGATAGTCGTCTTTGGCCACCTTCTCTAAAGCAGCCACCGCCCGGTTCTCCTTCAGCTCACCGATCACCCAGGCCGCTCCCGCACGCACATCCTTGTCTGCGTCTTCCAGGGCCTTGATCATGCGATCGGATACCTGCTTTCCATATCCGGCAATGGCCACCATGGCATTGCTCTTTACCAGATACTCCTCGTCTTTGAGGGCCTCAATTAAAGCCTCAAGGGACTCGGATATATCCCGTTTAGATAGGAGCATGATGGCGTTGGAGCGCACAAGCATATGCTTGTCCTTGGTGGCGGCGATCAGCTTCTCTATGGACCAGCTCATGTCTGGGAGGACGGCAGGCATGGAGGGCTCTGTCGCTCCGCAGGTTGGGCAGGCCTCTTCCCTCATGCTCTGGGTGATTACAGGCTCTGCCTTCTCCTCAGTTTTGTTTTCTTCTGGCGTGTTCTCTACCATTTTCTTCTCTTCTTCCATAGACTGGTCTATCTACTCTATTCTACTTCAGCTTTTCCCAATGCAAATGCCCTCTTATTGGCCTCCAGATGCTTTGGCGGCACAACCTCGACCAGGGCTTGGATGATATGCTCCTCTGAGAGGGGAATATACCGGGAAAGGGCGCCGAGCATCACCACGTTCATGGCCTGAACGGTTCCCGCCTTCCGCGCCAGGGCGGTGGCATCCAGGGCCAGGACCCTCTGGCATTGGCCGCAAAGCGGCTCCAGCAGATCATCCAGAGAGGGATACCGGGCTCTTCCGGTGGTGACAGTTACCGGCAGGACCGGCTGGTTGTTGATCAGGGCCACCCCTTCTGGGGAGAGGAAATGGCCAAATCGCAGGGCTTCAGCTGGCTCCAGGGCGATCAAGAGATCGGCGGTTCCGGGGGCGACCAAGGGGCTGAAGCGGCATCCTATTCGGATGTGATTGATCACGCTCCCCCCTCTCTGGGCCATGCCGTGGGTCTCCGCGCCTCGCACCGGCTTTCCCGCCAGGACCCCTGCCCTGCCGATCACGTCTGATATCAATATCACTCCCTGGCCGCCGACACCGACGATCACCATATCGCATTCTGAGGTTCTCATATCTCCACCTCCAAAATGGCAGAGCTGGGGCAGATCTGGGCGCAGATCCCGCAGCCGGTGCATAGATTGTTGATCTTTGCCATCTCTCCCTCAAACTCAATGGCCGGGCAGCCGTACTCCACACAGATCCTGCATCCCTGACATTCATCGCTCACCTGGAAGGCCCGTGGCCGGGTCCCGCTTCGGCGGGCCTTGATCACACAGGGCTGCCTGGCGACGACTACCGACAGGCCGGGAAAATCCTTAGCCCTCTGGAATCCCTCCATCGTCCCCTCAAGGTCGTAGGGATCCACGGTCTCGACCAGCCCTGCACCCAAAGCCCTGGCCAGCCCCTCCAGCGAGACCTGGGCCGTGGGCTCACCGGTGGCAGTGACCCCGGTTCCCGGATGAGGCTGATGGCCGGTCATGGCAGTGGTGGAGTTGTCCAGAATTGTCACTGTGATCCTGGCCTTATTGTAGGCGGCATTCAACAGGCCGGTCATGCCTCCATGCAGGAAGGTAGAGTCTCCGAGGCTGGCGCAGATCCCCTCCGTCTCACCGCCGAATCTTATGCCGCTGGCGAGGGTGATGCTCGCCCCCATGCATAGACAGGTATCAACCGTTCCCATGCCCACTGCCATGGTATAGCAGCCTATGTCGCTGGGATAGATCGCCTTTTTGCCATAGACCCGTCTCATGGCATAGTAGGTGGCACGGTGGCTGCAGCCTGGACATAAAGCCGGAGGCCGTGGTGGGACTATCTCCGCTGCTGCAATGGATGCTCTCTCCATAATACCCAGGCCGTTCATCCTGGCCAGAGCATTTCTCACCGTAATAAGGTCCATTTCTCCCTCGCGAGGGATCTCCTTTTCCTTGCCCAGGATCTCGATGGAGGGATTTATCTTCCCTGCCAGCATCGCCACCTGTTCTTCGACCACCGGCTCCAGCTCTTCTATCACCAGCACTCTCGAGACATGCTCGAGCATGCGGCATATCAGCTTCTTTGGGGCGGGATAGGCTCCAATCCTGAGGAGGGTGTGGTCAAGGTCCAGATCCATCAGGGCCTCCTCGGCATACAGACCGGCAATCCCCGAGGCGATCACACCCGTCTCCCCCCGGAGGGTTAGCCTATTCCAGGGGCACCCCTCCAGCTCCTCTTCTATTGCCAGCTGCTTGGCCAAAAGCTCGCGGTGGAGCGGCCGGGCATGGCTAGGCAGGGCTACCCGTCGCGCAGGATTCTTGACGAAACGGCGCTCGCTGGGAGATGGTCGATCCTGGCTCACCACCACGTCCGCCCGGGCATGAGAGACGCGGGTGGTGGGCCGGAGCATTACCGGGATATTGAATTTCTCCGACAGCTCCAGGCCATAGATCGCCATATCCCGGGCCTCCTGGGGATCGGCAGGATCCAGACAGGGAATGGAGGCGAACTGGGCGAAGCGTCGTGAGTCTTGCTCATTCTGGGATGAATGGCAGAAGGGATCGTCGGCACAGATCACCAGCAGCCCTGCTCCTACCCCCAGGTAGGCCAGGGTCATGAAGGGGTCGGCGGCCACGTTCAGGCCCACATGCTTCATGGTGGCCACGGCGCGGCAGCCGGTCCAAGAGGCGCCTGCCGCCACCTCCAGCGCCACCTTCTCGTTCACAGACCATTCTATATGCAGGGGCAGATCGCCTTTCAGTTCCACCAGGGTCTCAATGATCTCTGAGGAGGGCGTTCCAGGGTAGCCGGCGGCAAGTCCGATCCCCGCCTCCAGCAGGCCTTTGGCGATAGCTGCATTTCCGAGGAGATATTCTCTCACAAAGAACCATCCTTTTAATTATATTCTTTCTCTGAAAGGATCAATGCCCTTCTCTCTGATATCCGTTTTGATGCCGCTGCCCCCGCGCTCCAGCCCATTCCACAAAATTGATAATCCAACCCACCTTTCCTGCAATCATGCTCCAGTGGCAATCCGATTCTGTGGGATCGATCTACAACTACCTCTCTCCTGGCTGCCAGATCTGTCGGCAGGGGGCGGGCCTGGTCCTCTTCGTCACCGGCCGGTGCGAACGGGGCTGCTTTTACTGCCCAATCTCCGAGGATCGAAGGGGAAAGGATGTGGTATATGCCGATGAGCAGCCGGTGGGAGAGCTGGCTGATATCCTGAGCGAGGGCAGGGCCATCGGCGCCCTTGGCACGGGGATCACGGGAGGTGAGCCCCTCTTAAGGCTGGACTATGTCTTGGAGTGCATTCGGGCATTGAAGGAGGAGTTCGGAAGCGAGCACCACATCCACCTCTACACCGGTATTCTGCCCAACAGATCTGTCCTGGAGAGGCTGGCCCAGGCCGGCCTGGATGAGATCCGCATCCATCCGCCTGATGAGGAATGGTCTGATCCAGTCGGACTAAAGGAGGTTCTGGAGGAGGCAAAGGCATTGGGATTGCAGGCTGGAGTGGAGATCCCGGCATATAAGCCAGCGCCCCAGATCGTTCAGGCGGTCCGGGAGGCAGATGCCTTTCTGAACCTAAATGAGCTTGAGTTCTCTGAGACCAACTTCTCTCGTCTTATGGATGAGGGTTTTTTGCCCCTGGACCTGGGCTGCGGTGCAGAAGGCAGCGAAGAGATAGCCCGAGGCTATCTATTGGATGACATCAAGGTGCATTACTGTCCCTCCCGCTTCAAGGATGCAGTGCAGCTGAGAGAGAGGCTGCGACGCCGGGCGGAGAGGACATCCCGGCCGCTGGACTACATCACAGAAGAGGGAACCATAATCCATGGCATAATCGAGGGCAAAAAGGATGATCTCAGGTCAGCACTGGGGATCATCGATGGGTTGGAGGTGCCTGCTGAAATGTACTCCTGCCTGGAAGGAAGGATCGAGATCGCCGCCTGGATTCTGGAGGAGATAAGCCCGGATCTCGAGGGCTGCAAATGCGATCTTTGTATAATTGAGAAGTATCCTCTGCAGGATGGACCGGTCGTGGAGAGAATACCTTTATAATCCTTAAATCCATTCTTTCGAGGCGGTGATTTTGCCGGATGGAGAGCGCGGAAGAACGAATCCAGGAGAGACTGAGGAATTATCTTAAGCGGGATGGCGTGGGAATCCGGAAGGCGGTCTTGAAGCTTTTCCTGAGCGATGGTGCCTATACCACGGAGGACGTCTTCACCTATCTCGCGAAGGAGGGCTTTGACGTCAGCTACCGAGGGGTTTCGGCGATGGTCGGGCTCATGAACACTCGCCTGGGCATTTTGAGCATTGATGTCTCTGGGGATCACAACGTTTACTCCCTAAAGGGGGACCACAAAGGAGTGGTGAGGTCTGTTTTGGAGAATTATTGATTTATCTCTTTCGCCCTTCTGCTCCACATGCCTACGCCGTTCAGGGTTTAGTTTGGCGGCTCCCCCCTTTTCATTCTCTTCAGATATTTATTAAGGGCGACGTCTGCGATCAAGTTCACTCCGGTCAAGGCAGCGTGAACCAGTGGTCCTGCAGTCATCCTCTCCTTGTATAGCTGGTGCAGCTTCTTCAAATGCTTTAGGTTGTACTCAAGACACAGACCTACCAGATGCCAGTGCTCGGGCAAGGCATCGGCCTTTGAAAAGCCCCTGGTGCCGCCCAGTTTCGTCTCGGCGATGGTGGTGAAAAAGAGGGGGAGCATTAGGCCGGTGTAGTCTTTCAGAGACTCCACCAGCTCCGTGGTCCGGATGACATCATCCGCCGTCTCTCCAGGCAGGCCCAAAACCAGGCTGGCCACGGGAAGCCAGGATTCCTCGTCGAAGAGGCGGTAGCAGTCCCCTACGATCTCCGGCCAGTTCTCCGTCTCTCCAGGAAGCGCCTTTTGGGGCATATGCATCTTCAGGATGCGGCAGCTCCCCGTCTCTATCCCTATCCAGGCGGACATGTGGTTCTGATCCGAGCCTATGCCCACGATCTTGGAGATCTCTCTTAAAAGACCCTGGTTGGAGTGGACCGAGGCCAAGCTGAGGTGAGAGAAGTCCATCGTCTTCGGCCCCAGTTTTTTAACCTCTGCCACGAGCTCAGTCATCTTCTTTTCATTCGGCCCCATCCCTTTGGAGCCATAGGAGAAGACGTCCTCGCTGTGGAGAATGATATCCTCTTGGCCGCATTCCAGGTTCACCCGCACGTCTTTAAGAATATTTTCAATAGGCCTGTGGCGCACAGAGCGCATGGTGGGCGAGCAGAAGGCGCATCCTCTCCAGCAGCCCCTGCCGATCTCCACAATCCCGCCAATGGTCGCTCCTCTGTTTACCGGTATCTTTTCTCCAGGCACCGCCGATCCCCGCAACACCTTAGGAACGCTCTCTCCTCTTATGATCTGCCGGCAGATCTCGGGAAAATCGCTCTCGCCCTCTCCCAGGTAGACGTGGTCGACATCCACCTTCTCCCCCACGACCTCCCAGGCGCCGTTTCCACCCAGGACCACTCGTGGCCGGTGCTCTTTTATCAAGGGGTGGCTCAAAAGCTCGATAAAACGGGAGCGGTTGAAGGGCGGGCCGCGGCGGATGATATCCTCAATCTCTCTGAAGGCGATCTTTCCCATGGGGTCATCATGGGTTATCCCCACGATCCTGGTCTCCGGTCCGATGGCCCGGTCCAGGTGAAGGGGATGGGCCACCATCACCTCATCCCGGGAGAATCCGGACTCCAGGAGTGCCGCTTCCACCTTTCTCATGCCGCAGGGGGCAATTGCCGCCGATCCATCCTCCAGCGCCGGCACTGGCGGGCAGAAGAAGTTCTGGAAGATCCAATCGGGCAGGGTTGCCCTGGGCATGATGGCAGCAAAGCCGAGCATCACCCCTCCATGATAGCTGCTCATCATGGTGGTATCGCTGGTGAGAACGATTCTCTTCCCTGGAAATTGCACCATCTATCGACCTCTGATTCTCTTTTGGCAGATAACGTTATTGGCAGTGCTAGTCCAATAAGTTTTTATCGGATCGCCAACCCTTAGCCGATGTGCAAGAGAAGTCGCTATCGGAGATCAACGAACGCATTCGCAACGGCTCTGCCCGCGTCGTCACGGCAGAGGAGATGCCAGATATCGTGGATGAGCTGGGCACGGCGGGAGCGGTGCGTGAGGTGGATGTAGTCACCACTGGTACCTTTGGCGCCATGTGCTCTTCTGGGGTTTTCCTCAATTTGGGCCATAGCGATCCTCCCATAAAGATCGCCCGCGCCTATCTGAACAGGGTGGAGGCCTATGGGGGCATCGCCGCCGTCGACCTCTTCTTAGGAGCGACCCAGCCCTCTGAGGACAGGGGGATCGAGTATGGCGGGGCGCATGTTATGGAGGACCTGGTAATTGGAAAGCAGATTGAGGTCGAGGCTCATGGATCTCCCTCGGACTGCTACCCTCAGATGGATCTGGAGACCAGCCTCAGGCTGGAGGACTTCAACCAGGCCACCATGGTCAATCCCCGCAATGCCTATCAGCGTTACAATGCCGCTACCAACTCATCCGACCGGACAATGCACACCTACATGGGCACCCTCCTTCCGGGTCTTGGCAATGTCCATTACAGCGGTGCAGGGGTGCTCTCTCCCCTCTCCAACGATCCGGGCTTCGAGTACATCGGGGTAGGTACGCGCATATTCCTGGCGGGAGCTCAGGGCTATGTCATAGGCGCGGGAACCCAGCATAGTCCTGAGAATGGCTTCTCCACTCTGATGGTCACCGGCGACCTTAAGAGGATGAACAACAGCTTCCTGCGGGCAGCAACATTTCATAAATATGGCCCCAGCCTTTACCTGGGGATAGGAATCCCTATACCGATGTTAAATGAGAGACTCGCCAAGAGCACTGCCGTGCGGGACAGCGATATCACCGTCCCGGTGCAGGACTATGGCATCCAGCGCAGGGATAAGCCCTCGGTGAGGATGGTCAGCTATGAGGATCTGAAGTCGGGTACGATTGACCTGGGGGGCAAGGAGGTCTCCTGCTCTCCTCTATCCAGCTTCCAGATGGCAAGAGAGGTTGCCCGGACATTAAAAGAGCAGGTTGAGCGGGGCGAGTTCCTGCTCAGCCAGGCGGCTGAACCCCTATCACGGGTGGGAAGCTGCCGGCCTATGAAGCAGACCAAGGAGTCACCAAATGTGGGAGATGTCATGAGCAGGGATGTGGTGACCGTCTTTGAGGATATCTCGGTGGAGAAGGCGGCAAAGCTGATCATCAGCGGCAGCTTCGACCATCTGCCGGTGGTCTCCAGGGATGGAAGGCTGATCGGCATCATAACTGCCTGGGATATATCCAAAGCGGTGGCCAGCGGAAAACCATCCCGCATAGCGGAGATCATGACCCGTCGGGTCCATTCGGTCCGCTTGGATGAGCCAATTGAGCTTGCTGCCCGCACCCTGGATACTCACAGCATCTCTGCCCTGCCGGTGGTGGACAGAGAGCATAAGGTGATAGGAATGATTACCAGCAATCATCTCTCTCGCCTCTTGGCCCGGAGGCGATAGCCTTGAAGCTGATGCTTCATGTGGCTCCGGGCATTGTCCGCCATCCCCTCATCGCCTCAGTGATTCTGGAGACTGAGGCTCTGGTTAACATCGAGAGGGCGAGCATCAATGCAGTGAGCGGCGAGATAGTCCTGGAGGTTCCGCCTGAGAAGTACCAGGAGGTAATGGAGGCTTTTGAGAGGCGGGGAGTGAGGGTCGTTCCTCTGGAGATCCCGGTGATCAGGGATGAGTCCGAATGCGTGAACTGCGGGGCCTGCGTATCCATATGCCCCACCGGGACGTTTCGCTTTGAGGATTGGCGGGTGGTCGCCGACTCGGGAAAGTGCATTCAATGCGGGGCCTGCGTTGTGGGCTGTCCGCAGAGGGCTCTAAAGCTGGTCTTGAAGTAGCTCCCCCAACGGGAGCTGAGCTTTTTTGTCTTTTGTTTTATATGTTAATTCCAATATTAATATTAAGGTGCACACATTTCATGATTAACATTATGAAGAAATAGAAGAATTTATATGGTCGGACAGTATATAGTGGTGTGGTATGTCGGCCGAAGAATTCTAAAACGATTGTGGGGATGACATAATATGTTATTTGATGTATTCAGACATGCAGCAGTCCTCAAATCGAATAAATATCCTTCAATTTCCCATCCTATCTTGGGGGGTGAATATGGACTCGAGCTCTGAGAGCGTCGTCTCCTCCCTCGGCTCATTTGCCGAGATGCTCTCCGATCCCGAGGGCTACGATCCCGAGAGGCTGAAGAGCCTATCCGTTGGCGTTCCATCTTTATTATCCTCTTTCATTGAGGCCATGCTCTCCTCCGATGAGGACGTTATGAAAAGGCGCCTCACCGACCTGGAGGATTATGCCTCTGTGGTCAACAGCGTTCAGGCATGGTTTAATCTGGGAAGGCTTGCTCACCATCTCTTCTTTCATCAGGCGGCAATTGAATACTACAGCAATGCTTCGGATCTGGCCCAGATTCTCTCTGATGATGATTCATTGGCCAGTATCCTCCTATCCTTGGGGGCCCTCTACGGTGAGGAGGAGGACTGGGCCCGGGCCTGCCAGTGTTATGAGAAAGCTCTGGTTGCTATCGATATGGTTAAAAGGCAACGCCTTTTGCCTCAGATCCTGGAGAGGCTGGGCCGCGCCCGCCGTCAGCAGGGTGAGTACCATCAGGCCCAGATATGCTATTCCCGCATCCTGGAGGTGCTCGACCCAAGGGACAAAAAAGGGCGGATGGAGGCTACAAGCAACCTGGCAGAGCTCTGCCAGATTCAAGGCGATATGGAAAAGGCGGAGAAGCTGTATCAGACCATTCTGAAGGAGAGGGAGCTGTCGGATGATCCCGTGGGGGCAGCTCGGGCTCTTGCCTCCCTCGCTAACATCTACTCTCAGACCGGCAACGGCAAGAGGGCCCAGATCAGTCTGCAATCAGCCAGCCATCTGCTGGCCGATCTGAAAGATCAATCCGGAGCGGCAGAGATGCAGTGCCGTCTTGCTGATATCTATTTTCATGAGGGAAGGCTAAAGGAGGCTCTGGAGCTCTATGGCCAGAGCTTGGCGGCTTTGCAGAAGGGCCATCCCTCTCTCGCCTCTAAGGCCCTCTGCCGTATGGGTCAATGCTTCCTGGAGGACGGGAATTGGACTCTAGCAGAAGACCACCTTCAAAGGGCAATATCGATCATGAAAGAGCATAAAGATTCCTCCTCCCTTGCCCGGGCTCTGGTTATTCTGGCAGGTGTTCACCATAAGCAGGGGCAGCTGGAAATGGCCCTGCAATGCTCCCGGGAGAGCCTGAAGATCAGGGAGAGATCCAAAGATCAGAGCGGATCTGCAGAGGCTCTGAACTGCATGGCCAGGATCTGCTGTGACTGCTCTGATTGGCCGGAGGCGATCGAATGCTACCAGAGGGCGGCGGATCTCTTCATGGAAATCGGCGAGGTGACAGCAGCGGCTGAGGCCCTATCCAATCTGGGCGGCGTATATCATCTGAAAGGAGATCTGGATGTTGCCCTGCAGATTTATTCTCATGCCTATGATTCATTCTGCCAGCAGGGAGACAGACAGGGCGCATCGATGGTCCAGTCTAACATCGGCCTTGTCTATCAGAGCAGGGGCGATCTTCACCTTGCTGGGGAGTTCTTGGAAAAGAGCATTGCCACAAAGGAGGATCTGGGGGATCAAATTGGCGCTGCCGGCAACAGGCTGAGCCTGGGGCTGATCTATCAGCTCGGAGGGGAGTGGGATCAGGCTCAGTCCTGTTTTGAATGGGCGGCCAGGGCATTTGAGGATAATGGGGACCTGCGAGGTCTGGCTGCAGCGGAGAACAACCTGGGAAACCTCTACTCCGATCGAGGGGATCTCATGCATGCCATCTTATGCTACCGTCAGGGCCTGGAGGCGAGGCGTGTTCTGAACGATGGGCACGGCATGGCAGTTACCCTGGGAAATCTGGCAGGCGTCTATCTTCAGTCTGGGGAGGAGGAGCGAGCAGAGGAACTGTACCAGCAGAGCATAGATGGCTTCAAGGAGCTGGGTGACGCTCGAGGGGAGGCTAGATCGCTCTATGGCCTGGCAAGGAGCATGGCTCAGAGAGGCGATCTGGAGGGAGCACTAGGGTGCTACCGAAAGTGCCTCGATCTGCAGATTGTGGGAGGGGACTCCAGGTCGATGATCGAGGCGCTCGAGTCCATGGTAAATCTGCTCCTGAGAAGGGGTAGATGGCAGGAGGCTCAGACCAGGTATGCTCAGGTTCTGGAGGCCCTCCGTTCCAGAGATGATCTTTCGGCAGTGGCGGCAGTCCAGTGCGCTCTGGGGAATCTCCATGCCGATCTTGGCCAGTGGGATGAGGCCCTGGAGGACTACAATGAGAGCCTGGCGATTATGGAGGGGCTGGGGGACGAGTACTTCGTTTCGGTAGCCAGGAACAACCTGGGCAATATGTGCTACCGGCAGGGTGACTGGGCGGCTGCCTTAGAGAACTATCGCTTGAGCCTGGAGGGCTTCGGGAAAGCAGGGGATTTGGAGAGTGAGGCCTCGGTCCTGAGCAATGTTGCAGGCCTCTATTATAAGATGGGTCAGTGGGCGGATGCTCTGGATAGCTATAGCAAGAGCCTGAGCCTCTTTGAAAAGCTGGAGGACTCAGCCGGCATTGCCCAGGTGCTGGGAAACATGGGAAACCTCTACCACCGCCAAGGAGAGCGTGATCTGGCAGCAGAGCACTTCCAGAGGGCTCTGGAGATATACCGGCGCCTCAAGGATCAAGCGGGCGCGGCGGAGATGCAGGCGAGCATCGATATGATCCGGGCAGGACGGGGCGAGATTTCCCCTGATATCGAGGAGTACAAGAGACAGCTGGAGGAGCTGGAGGAGACAGGCGACCTCTCCGGCCAGGGTGAGGTCCTTTCAGCCCTCGCCGGCAGCTACACAGATAGCGGCCAGTGGGCAGAAGCCATTGCCTGCTATAAGAGGAGCCTGGAGAGATTTGACCGAACTGGAGAGGTCTACAACCGCGGCCAGGTTCTCTTTAATATGGCCCTGGTCTACAAAGATATGGGAGACCTCAACCGGGCCAGAACGCTATTTGATGAGGCGATGAGCATCTTCCAGGATCTAGATGCCCTGCCCTGCATAGCTTCAGCCAAATTGAACCTGGGAATCATCTCCGGCCAGATGGGCAGATCGGATGAAGCAATTGAGCTTTTCTCCCAGTCAATAGGCATTCTGGAGGGCCTGGGGGCATTGCCCGATTTATGTGAGGGCTACATTGCCGCCGCTCTGTTCAATATTCAAGAGGGGAATTCGATGCAATCCCGCTTCTATCTCTCCCAGGCAGAGACTCAGGTCTCTCGCACTGACTATCCGCCTTTGAAAATCCAGCTTTATAGAGCTCAGGGAGAGCGCTTTCTGAAGGATATGCTCTATCCGGAGGCAAAGAGCTGCCTTGAGAAGGCCCTGGCTCTATCCCGGAAGCTGTCTCTCTCCTATGAGGAGGCAAAAGCCATCTCATCTCTTGGTCGGCTAGCCCTGGCCAGCGGGGATTATGAGGATGCTCTAAGAAGGATGAAGCAGGCTCTTGTGATCTTCGGCCGGCTGGGGGCATCGCTGGATCTCATAGAGGTCTACCGCGATATGACCCTCCTCTTCCTGGCCCAGGATGATTATCAGCGAGCAGAAGAGATGGCCATATTGAGACAGCGCCAGGCCAGGATTCTGGGACATGCTGATCTCAGTCTCCTGGCTACCGTCGATCTGGCGGAGTGCGAAGCGCACACCGGCAAGAAGGAGGAGGCACGGGCGGACTATGCCGGTGCATTGCGGCTGGCCGGGAAGGAGGGGGATAGGATTCCTTCATCAACCATCCGCCAGATCTCAGAAAAGGCGATAGAGTTCCTGGAGGCTGAAGCGTCTCAGCCGGAGGACGGCCGTCAGGCCAGCCTACTGCGAGAGAGGCTTGGAGAAGAGGATTATGAGAAGCTTCTGGAGGAGCTTCCCCATAAGCTGGAATGCAGGAGAATGGGCTAGAGGCCTGAGCTCATCATGGAGGGGAGAAGGCTGAGCTGGAGGTCGACCTTGGCCAGATCCTGCCTTATATTGGATTCCTTGAGGAGTAGATCAAGTTCAGCCAGCCTGCCGATCACATCGCCCAGCCGGGCTCCCTTGTGCTCGCTCCGGGAGCGAACTGGTGCATAATATATCTCTGCTCCCGAGCTGCTCACATCTACACCAAAGAAATCCTTGTCATAGAAGCCCTTCAACTGCAGAATTATTGGTTTGTAGACATTCTTTATGGCCGGGGCGTAGAACTCCGCCAGCATCACCTGCAGCATCCTGTTCTTGGTATCAGCTATCCTGAGGCGAACATATCCCTGGCCATGGATATAATTTCCATAATGAATTCCATATTTTATGCGAGAGGTCAGATCCGTCTTCAGGCTGAATACGAACTCACAGGTATCATCCGTCTCCGTGGGGTCGAGGTTGAGAAAGTACTTGATGAGGAGATTATATCCGTTTTCAAAGGCTATCCGAACATTGGACTCATCGCTCTTCGAGCCGCTGACCAGGAGGCTTGAAACATCCCAGCCAAAGATATTTCTTGCCTCTTCCTTTGTAAAAGAGTGTGATGCAAACTCTTGAACCTTTCCCAGGAGATCTTGCATGGTTTCCATTTTTATTCACACAGTCCTTGAATCGGATAAACATTATGGTAAGAGACCACTGAGAACGAGAGAGATGATCGCTGCCAGCAGAGAACGGGCGATGGCGGATTGCATGAGGCCTATCGCCCGGGAGATATCTTGGGTCTTGGGATCTGGATTCTCTTCCAGCAGGATATACTGGCCGGGCTTCTCTAAGCGGATGCCAAGGCTCCCGGCAGCTGCGGCCATAGGCCAGCCGGAGTTGGGGCTGGGGGTGGCGCTGTGATATTTGAGTGCTGCTCTAATGGCGGAGAGGGCGCCTCTGGGTCGGGCCAGGGCGATCAGGATGATGCTTAATCGAGCGGGAATCCAGTTCATCAGGTCGTCCAGCCTCGCTCCTGCATATCCAAGCTCCTTCAATCCGGGCTTTTTGTAGCCGATCATCGAGTCCATGGTGCTGATGGCCTTGAAGGCAATGGCCGCCTCCAGGCCCAGGCCCAGAGGAGTGAAGAGAATATAGTAGAATATGGGAGATAAAATGGAGTCCACGTAGTTCTCAGATAGCGACTCTATCACTGCTGAGCTGGCCTGGGCCGGGCGGAGGGAGGATGTGTCCCTTCCTACCAGGGCGGGCAGCATCTGTTTTGCCACTTCTATATCCTGCTCTATCATCCGGCCGATATTGCTGGAGGTCTCCAACAGGCATCTGATGGCAAATGTGGATTTCAAGAGATATGCCCCCACCAAGAGGGGCAGCACGGGCAGAACCCCTGCTGCCCTGACCAGCAGATGAGCCGCCAGAACGGAGACTGCAATCACGGTTATGGCCAGCAGTATGCCCTGCACCTTAGTGGGCCCGGCCCGAGCACGCAGGAAGGAGATCAGTCTGCCGATCCAGACCACGGGGTGAATGCGAACCGGAGGCTCGCCGATCAGTATATCAAAGGCCACCGCTAAAAGAAATACCGCCATAGACTCTTCGATGGCCAGGGTCATAGCCGCTCCTCGAGGCTCTTCCAGACCTGGGAGATGGTCTGGCCCTGCAAGAGCCCATCCAGCACCATTTCCGCCACCTCTTTTTGGTGAACGATCTGGCAATTCTCACAGCACCAGGAGCCATCTCGCTCTCCGCCTCCCGTTCTCACATCCTGGCAGGGGTAAAAGGGGCAGAAGCATAGTGAGCAGTCCTGCTCGGGGTGGTGGCAGGGAAACCTCTCGCAGCTCAATCTTTGCATCTTAATGCCCTCTCCAGGACATCGATGAGCCGCTCGTTCTCCTCGTGGCCTCTCACTGCCACCCGGATGTAGCTCTTCTCCAGGCCGAAGGACTGGCAGTCCCGCACCAGAACTCCGCGGGCCATGGTGCGCTCTGCCAGGATGTCCGAGCCAAGGCCCGCCGATTCGATATTCACCAGGATGAAGTTGACCTGACTTGGCAGCGGATCCAGGCCCAGATCCTTTAGGGAGGGGATCAGATAATTCAGCTCCTCGGCTATCATCTCTCTAGACCTGGTCAGGTGATCCTCGCAGCCCAGGAGATATTCTGCTGCAGCGGCGGCAATAGAGCCGATGGACCAGGGGATCTTTGCCCGGTTCACGATCTCGGCTAAAAGGGGGTTGGTCACGCCAAAGCCCAATCTCATCCCCGGCACTCCAAAGGACTTGGTCAGGGATCTCATCACAAAGAGATACTCCCTGCTGGGGGCAAGCTGAGCTACGCTCTCCTCCGGGCGGCTGAGCTCTATGAAGGCCTCATCCACCAGCAAGAATGCCTCTGCCTCCTCGCATCTGTCTGCCAGCTCAAGAACCTGACTTTGGGAGAGCAGCCATCCGGTGGGATTATTGGGATTGCAGAGGAACAGGGCCTTGGCCCGGTGCAGGTCGGAGTCGCGAATGATTGGAAGGCCATCCCCACCAATCGCTAGCCTTTCGGTCCTGCCTCCGGCGAGATGGGACTGATTCTCATACTCTCCAAAGGTGGGGGTGGGAATTAAAGCCAGGTCGCCCTCTTCCAGCACAGCCTCCGCGAAGATCCTGATCAGCTCAGATGAGCCATTGCCGGGAACGATGCATTCCGGATCGACCTGGACGAAGCGGGCTGCTGCGCGACAAAATCCCCGATAGCTGCTGTCAGGATAGTGGCCGATCTGTTTGAGCTCCCGAATGACCAGCTCCTCTAAGGGAGGTGATCCCAGGGGGTTGATGTTGGCAGAGAAATCCAGCGGCTCAAATCCCAGTTTCAGCCTCGCTTCCTGCACCTTGCCGCCATGCTTGCACTCGGCAGCATTGGCAAAGCTCTTCCGCAATCGATTTTTCATAAGTCGTTGTGGCCTTCAATGTATTGGCATTTCAAGCTTGTGGGCAGAGGACACACCATTAACAATAGTGATCTTATTGAGTCGCTGTTAACTGATAATTTATTTATAAAATTAATACTATGATATTTAATCAAAATTAATAAAATTCTATATTAACTGGTATCCGAAAGTGTTTTATCTACTCTATGCGAACTCAAGCGGCGTATATCAAAGGAAGAGGAGGCTAAGATTCCGATGGCAACAAGAGAAGGCAGCTTTTCGGTTGAGGACATGAAGAATGTCCAGATCAACATAGGAGCTGTCGTTAAAGAGGCTGAGGAGTGGGACCAGGAGATGGGTCCAGTTCCCAAGCCCGGTGTGGCAACGCTGCGCAGCTGGGATCACATGCTAGCTAACCGATACAGGATCATGTATGCCCCGGCGGACGATACATGCACCCTTTGTACCTACGGCCCGTGTGACCTGACTGGCAACAAGCGAGGTGCGTGCGGCATTGATCAGGCTGGAGCCTGCGGCAAGATCGTTCTCATCGCCTGCTTGATGGGCACCTGTGCGCACTCTGCTCACGGCAGACATCTCTATCATTGGTGCGTGGACAAGTTCGGCGATATGAAGTTCGATATGGGCAACGAAATTTTGGTGGACTCTCCCATTTATCAGACCATCATGGGATCCAAGCCCAAGACCTTCAAAGATTTCGAGGAAGGGCTCTTTTATCTTGAGGAACAGGTCGTACAGCTCCTTGCGGCTACTCATACCGGCCAGGAGGGTGCTTACATAGACTTCGAGTCCAAGGCTCTTCATGCCGGCAGGCTGGACCTACTGGGCATGGAGATCTGTGATATGCTGCAGATCGTGGCTTATGACATGCCCCGCGGCGATACTGATGCCCCCATCATTGAGATCGGCATGGGCACCCTAGATCAGAATAAGGGGGTTCTCATCGCCTACGGCCACAACCTGGCAGCAGGCGCCGAGGCCATGATCTATGCCGAGAACAATGACCTCTGGGACAAGGTGGACATCGGCGGAGTCTGCTGCACAGCACACGATCTGAACCGGATCGGCACTGGAACGGGCGAGTTGAGGGTGCCCAAGGATATAGGAAAGAAGCCCAAGGTGGCAGGAGCGATGGGCTGGTGGAGAAAGATGATCCGCTCCGGCGTCATGGACTGTGTGATGGTGGACGAGCAGTGCGTCTTCTGCGATGTTCTCGGCGATGCTGAGAAGCGCAAGATCCCGGTCATTGCCACCACCGACAAGATCATGCTCGGCCTTCCCGACAGGACCAATGATTCCGTTGATGCCATTGTGGATGACCTGGTGAACTTCAAGGTTCCAGGCGTTGCAGTCCTTGACCCGGTAAAGGCAGGAGAGATCGGCATCAGGGTAGCCATTGCGGTTAAACCCAAGAGGGCTGAGGCCAAGATCCAGAACCTGATCACAGAAGAGCAGTTCCAGGAAGGCCTCAAGAAATGCACCCAGTGCAATGAGTGTGCCTTCGTCTGCCCGCCACATATCAGAATCAGTAAGCTCATAGCTGAAGCGCTCAAGGGCAACAACCAGGAATTCTCCAACTTCTATGAGATCTGCGTCGGCTGCGGAAGATGCGAGCAGACTTGCCCGCAGGGCATAAATATCCTGGACCTGTTCGAGTATGCCAACCGCCAGGCAGTCAAGGATCAGAAGTTCAAGATGAGATCCGGACGGGGACCTGCCCGCGACACCGAGATCAGAGCTGTTGGCGCTCCCATTGTGCTCGGCACCATTCCTGGAATCATCGCTCTGGTCGGATGCAGCAACTATCCCAACGGTACCAAGGAATGCTACGACATCGCCAAGGAGTTCGTGGACCGGGGCTATATCGTCATCACCTCCGGATGCATGGCCATGGATATGTCCCTGTACACCGATGAAGACGGCAAGACCATCTGGGAGCAATATCCCGGCGGCCTCGATGGCAGAAACATCCTAAACACTGGCTCCTGTGTATCCAACGCCAATATCGGCGATGCCGCCATCAAGATCGCCACCATATTCGCCCACAGAAACCACAGAGGCAACTTCGACGATATCGCTGACTACATCCTGAACAAAGTTGGCGCATGCGGCGTGGCCTGGGGGGCATACTCACAGAAGGCAGCATCCATCGCCACTGGTTTCAACGCACTGGGCATCCCGGTAGTCGTTCAGCCTCATTCCGTCATGTACCGACGTACATTCATGGGCAGGACGGACAAGCCCGAGGACTGGATGGTCATAGATGCCAGGGACGGTTCAATGCAGCAGATAGAGCCCGCACCCGAGGCCTTGCTTTACGTTGCAGAGACCAAGGAAGAGGCAATACTCGAGATGGCCAAGCTCTGCTTCAGACCCTCTGATAACAGCATCGGCAGGGCAATCAAGCTGACCCACTACTGCGATATCTCCATGAAGTACTGCGGCAAGCTGCCCGATGACTGGCACATCTTCGTCCGCGACACCAAGGACCTTCCTCTGACCTACAAGGAGCAGATGATGAAGGAGCTGGAGTCGAAGCACGGCTGGCAGGTGGATTGGAAGGCCAAGAAGTTCATCTCCGGGCCGCTGAGACCTGCTGATGTAAGCTTTGATCCGACCAACCTGGCAAGGAAGATCAGGACCAAGAAGTGAGGGTGAAGGAGGATATAAAAATGGCAGGAGAAGTTAAGAAGGGAATTGACACCACCAAAAACGCAATTCCCTTTGAGATGGCCCAGATTCCCGGGCCAGAGATGGCCAAGACCTATATGCCCAAGGTCATGGGCGCTATAATCAAGAAGGCGAAGAGGCCACTCCTCGTAGTAGGGGCAGAGCTCTTCGATGACCCCATAATGTTCGATAAGATGATCGAGATCGGCAAGATGGGAATTCCCATTGCCGCCACAGCGCATTCCGTCAAGGGCTTTGTGGATAGAGGCTACCTGGATAACGTTTATCAGATCGGCCTGCATCCACTGACCGCCAACCTGCGCTTCCCCGACTGGAAGGGCCTGGATGGACAGGGGCAGTACGATGTGGTCATATTCATGGGAATCTTCTACAAGTTCGCCAATGCGATGTTCTCAACGCTGAAGAACTTCAACCGGGACATCAAGCGCGTCTCCATTGACCGCTACTATCATGTCAATGCCAATATGACCTTTGGCAACATGGCCTTCAATCCGGACGACTATCACGCAGCCGTGGACGAAGTAATCGCAGCGATGAAGAAATAAAGTTTATCCTATAACAGAAGAAAACAGAAGAGGTGTATTAATGGCAGATGTAAAGTTGGACATATCCCCCATGTATGAGGGCGAGAGAATCAGAAAGGACGATCTATGGGTAGAGCTTGGTGGCCCCAAGGCAGATGGATTCGAGCTGTCCCTGGCCGCATCTATGGACGAGATCGAGGATGGAAAGGTAACAGTTATCGGCCCGGATCTCGGAGAGATCCCTGAGGGCACCACCATGCCCTTTGGCATGATCTTCAGAGTCGGCGGCGAGAAGATCGAGAAGGACCTGGAGTCCATCATCGAGCGGCGCAACCATGCTCTGCTCTCCTACATAAGTGGCCTCATGCACCTCAACCAGAGATACGATATCTGGATGAGAATCGGCAAGAGCCTCAAGAAGAAGGGAGTCACCTCCTGGAAGGAGATCTACGGCCCGGTCATTGATCTATACAAGGCTGAGATGCCATTCATTGAGAAGATGGACATCACCATCATCACCGATCCAGCTAAGGTCAAGGAAGAGCTGGCCAAGGCCATGGCCGTATACAAGACGCGTGACGCGAGGGCAAAGGGACTGCACGATGAGGATGTCGATGTCTTCTATGGTTGCACTCTCTGCCAGGCATTCGCTCCTACCAGCGCCTGCGTGGTCACCCCGGACAGGCCGTCCTTGTGCGGAGCTATCACCTGGTTTGATGGCAGGGCTGCCGCCAAGGTGGACCCAGAGGGCCCCCAGTTCCAAATAGAGAAGGGGACGGCAACAGATGAGATCAGCGGCGAGTATGCTTCCATCAATGAGATGGCTGAGAAGAGGTCCGGCGGCGAGTACAGCAGAATGCTCCTCTACACATTCTTCGATGCTCCCCACACCTCCTGCGGCTGCTTCGAGACCATTGGATTCTATATGCCTGAGGTTGACGGCATCGGCCTTGCCGATCGTGACTTCAAAGGCGCAACCCCCAACGGACTGCCCTTCTCCACCATGGCAGGACAGACCGGCGGCGGCAAGCAGGTTGTGGGCTTCCTGGGCATGGGCATTCTCTACTACTTATCCCCCAAGTTCCTCCAGGCGGATGGCGGCTGGAGAAGGATCGTCTGGATGTCCAAGGGCCTCAAAGAGAGGGTAAAGGAAGGCATCGATGCGGACATGATGGACAAGATCGCCACCGAGGACGATGCCAAGGACATCGCAGCCCTCAAGGCATTCCTGCTCAAGGTCAACCATCCCGTGGTGGACGGCGTCACCAGAAAGGTGGACGGCAAGAAGATCACCGAGGGCTGGAAGCTTGAAGAGGTCGATGATGATATCAAAGCGAAGGTCATGGCCTATATCGAGAAGACCGGCGGAGACATCAACATGGATACCGTCAAGTCCGAGCTTGCCCTGACCGAAGGCCAGTTCATGCAGGTCGTTGAGGCCCTGCAGGAAGACGGCGTGCTCGAGTGAGCAAATCTAAGAGAGGGTGTTAAACTATGCAGCTAAAACTCAAACCCAAGGCACCTGCAGCGGCGGCTCCAGCAGCCGCACCTGCAGCAGCAGGCGCAGCAGCACCAGCCATAAGCATGTCCGGCAGCGCCGGCGGCATAAAGCTGATTCTGAAGGATGCCAAGATAAGCATAGATAAGGTAGTACTCGCCAAGTAGAGTGCCGCCTTTTTCTCCCTTTTTTGGGAGATGCGGTTTCCCGCGAGTGCAATTATCTGATCAAAGAGTGAGGGAGAGATATTATGCAGCTTAAGCTTAAGAAAAAGGAAGCGGCTCCAGCCGCAGCACCAGTAGCACCTGCCGCAGGCGCAGCAGCTCCGGCTTTCGCTATGCCAGCAGCATCGGGTGGGATGACCATTGAACTGAGGGGCGCATCCATCCACGTAGCGGAAGTTGTAATAAAACCGAAAAAATAAGGAAGGCTAGACTTTGGGGAAAGTAATAGCGATAACTGGCAAAGGCGGCACCGGCAAGACCGCAGTGACCGCAATGCTCATCAGACATCTGAAGAACTCCGGGAAAAAATTTCGAATCCTTGCTATCGATGCCGATCCTGATGCCAACCTGGCGGATGCGTTGGGCGTTCAAGTGGGAAAGACCATCGGCGATATGAGAGAGTTCATGCAGGATTCCAGGTTTACCGCTTCACCGGATACTGATAAGCAAGCTCTTTTTGAGGCCAAAGTCTTCGAGATCCTTTTAGAAGAGGATGGCTATGATCTTCTTGTAATGGGCAAGCCCGAGGGTTCTGGATGTTACTGTTATGTCAATAATCTTCTGCGAGCCATTTTGGATAAGACCGCAACAGATTATGATCTGATCGTGATCGATACCCCTGCGGGCCTCGAGCATTTCAGCCGGAAGATATTTCCGGAACTCGACGACCTTATCGTTGTAACGGATGAGTCCAGAAGAGGGCTTACCACCGGCGAGAGGATTCGGGATATTGCCCGAGAGATGGGACTGAAGTACAAGAATCTGTATGTGATCGTGAACAAGATCACCACTGTCCGGCAGGAGAAGGTTCTCGAGAACGCAGCCAGCCTGGGCCTTGAGGTTATCGGTATTATTCCCTATGATGAGAGCTTAGCCAAATTCGATTTAGTGGGAGATCCATTGATGGGCCTTCCCGATGATTCGCCTGCAGTGCAAGAGATGGTGAATGTGGTCGGGAAACTGGGCCTGTGAGGGTGATTCGAATGGCAGAAAAGATCACTTTATCTGACCTGAATAAGACATTAACAGAGATGAATGTTCAATCCCTCGAGGGACTGAAGATCGAGGGAGATGTTGAGATAGACCTGGACGTGGGCGCGGGTGGCGTAGGCCCGCTCTTTGCATACTACTTTGGAGAGCAGGCAGCCAAGATCGCCATGCAGCTCATGGAGTTCGCCAAGGCAGTGGGATATCCGGTACAGAACCTGATGCAGCCGGTGGCTGTCGCTCAGGCCATATCCCCGGCGCCCAAGGACATAGCAGCAGCCGCTGCAGCAGTCCCCGCCTTTAAGGTGGCCTCGGCGTTAGCTAGCGCCAAATTCAGCGTGGGCGTTGACAAGACCTGGAAGCATCCCATCCAGGAGGTAACCCTGGGAGCGACCAAGGCGGACGGCGGAAGCCGCGGCCATGTGGTAAAGCTGGGCGGCGAGAAGGCCATGCCCTTCTTCCCGGATGCAGCAATGCCCCATGCCCCCAAGATCACCATGGATGTCTTCGACATGCCCATCGGCATGGCCAAGGCAGTCAAGATGCATTATGAGGATGTAATCAACTCACCAGGCGAATGGGCCAAGAAGGCAGTCAGGGATTTCGGCGCCGACATGGTCACCATTCACCTGATCAGCACTGATCCCCTCCTCGAGGATACTTCAGCCCAGGATGCAGTCAAGACGGTAGAAGAGGTCCTGCAGGCTGTGGATGTGCCCATCTGCATCGGCGGATCAGGCAACCCGGACAAGGACCCAGTAGTGCTATCCAAGGCAGCTGAGGTCGCCCAGGGCGAGCGGGTTCTTATCGCTTCCGCCAACCTGAACATGGACTGGGAGAAGATCGGCAAGGCGTGCGCTGATAACGGACATGTATGCCTTTCCTGGACCCAGCTGGAGATCAACTCTCAGAAGGAGCTGAACAGAAAGCTGATGAAGGTCGCCGGCGTTCCGCGCGAGTCCATCGTCATGGACCCGACAACCGCAGCTCTCGCCTACGGCCTGGACTTCGCCTACTCCAACATGGAGAGAATAAGGCTCGGCGCTCTGAAGGGCGACGATGAGCTGACTTTCCCCATGTCCTCCGGCACCACCAACGCCTGGGGTGTCAGAGAGGCCTGGATGGTCCGCTCACCGAACAAGGACGACTCCGACTGGGGAGACAGAATGCTGAGAGGCCCAATCTGGGAGATTCTGACCGGCTACTCTCTGGCCATGGCCGGAGTGGACATCTTCATGATGATGCATCCAACAGCCGTTGCATATCTGCATGAGATCACCCAGTCTCTGATGGGGAGAATCGATGCCAAGACGCCCGATGCCAATGCCTGGCTCAAGATGGGGGTGTGAGGAACATGAAGGAAACAAGCCCGCTTAACCTTTACAAGCAGCTTCCACAGACCAACTGCAAGAAGTGCGGAGAGGAGACCTGCATGGCCTTTGCCGCCGGCCTGATCGCCAGAACTCGCAAGGTAGAGGAGTGCACTCCGTTAATTGATGAGAAGAAGTACGCCAAGAAGCTTGGTACCCTCAAGAGCACCGTCGCTCCCGAGCTGAAGATGGTCTATGTGGGGGTCGGAGAAAAGCAGGCCAAGGTAGGTGGCGAGGACGTCATGTACCGTCATCAGATGACCTTTTTCAACCAGCCGCCATTTGCCTATGATGTTGCCGACAACATGGAAGAGGCAAAGCTCATAGAGCGGGTCAAGAAGATCACCACCTGGCGAAAGTTCTACATCGGCAAGTGGCAGGGCGTGGAGATGATTGCCGTCCGGTCTGTGACCGACGATCCAGCCAAGTTCGCCGCCTGCGTCAAGACTGTCATGGCCAATGGCAATGGCTTCCCCCTCATCCTCTGCTCCTTCAATCCGGCAGTTCTCAAGGCAGGCCTGGAGGTCGCAGCCAAGGAGAAGCCACTCATCTATGCCGCCACCAAGGACAACTGGAAGGAGGTCGCTCAGCTGGCCAATGACTACAAGGTCCCAGTCACATTGAGCGTTCCCTTCGACCTGGATGGCCTCAAGTCCATGGCTGTCACCTTCGCCGAAATGGGACTGACAGACCTGGTCCTCGACCCCGGAACTGCGCCCAACGGCAAGATGCTGCAGCAGACCCTCACCAATTTCATCAACCTGAGGAGGGCGGCTGTGGAAGAGGCCCAGAGGGATATCGCTTATCCGGTAATGGTCCTGCCCATCAACGCCTGGCTAACCACCGAAGACCCGGTTCGTGCTTCTTACTGGGAGTCAGTGCTCACCGCAGCCTTTGTAATTCGTGGCGGTGCAATCATGATCAAGCACTCCACAGAGCCCTACAGCATGATGCCCGATATGCATCTGCGCTTCAACATCTACACCGATCCCAGGACGCCTGTGCAGGTCAAGCCCGGCATTTACAAGGTCGGCAACCCCGGACCGGAGTCGCCAGTATTCCTGACCACCAACTTCGCCCTGACCTACTACACAGTGGAGTCGGACGTGGCCTCAAACGGCATCGATGCTTACATCATCGCCATCAACACCGATGGCATCGGCGTGCAGGCATCTGTCGCTGGCGGCCAGTTGAGCCCGGTCAAGATTCAGGACTCCTTCAACGAGGCAGCCTTCGACTGGGCCGGTCAGAAGTACCCGGCCATGGTTCTGCCCGGAATGGCAGCCAAGTTCTCAGGCGAATTAGAGGACCTCTTCGCAGGCAAGGCCAAGATCATGGTCGGCCCAGAGGACTCCGGACGCATCATCGGCTGGATGAAAGACTTCTGGCCACCCAAGTAAAGCGGACTCGAAAAAGGGTATTGCATGTGCCCCATAGCGGGCACATACTCTTATTTTATGGCTCATCAATCTGAAAGTCAATTTCGGGAGGAAAACGATCTTCCATGTTAGCCCTAAAAAATTCTGCTTTGAGCCTGGCTCTGATGCTCGTCATTCTGGCAGGAAGCGCCCTGACCTTGTCGTCAGTGGGGGTGGTCTATCTGGGTGAACTCGATCTGCTGGCAAATAGCAGCTCCACGAATTCCAGCTTGATAAACAGCACTCTGATAAATAGCACAGCGGCCAACAATTCCACATCGATCGATGTCGCTCTTGTCCCGCCTCAGAACCTTTCTGCCTCCACCGGAAAGGAGGTTCTTGACCTCACCAGCTATGCAAGAGACAGGGTAAACAAGAGCCTGGCCGGCTACACGAATATCATGTATCCCATCACCGGCTCTCGAGGGACCACTGCTTCTACCTCTGGAGGAGGGGGCGGTGGAGGCGGATGCGGCTGCGGTTAGATTCCAGCGCGTCAATTTTTTGAATATCGATTACAAAGCCCGCCCTCTCGATCAAGCCGCGCATGTGGCTCAACAAAAATTAGTTATAAAATGCAGGATAAGTTATCTAAGGGGATTGAAATGCCAAAGATAGCCGTAATCTATGCCACAGGTCTGGGAAGGACAAAGAAAATGGCAGAGGCCATTGCCAGCGGGGCAATGACCATCGAAGGGACTGATGTATTGCTGAAAGAAGTCTATGATGCATCTTTAGATGATATAGCGGACGCAGATGCAATCGTTCTTGGTGGCTCGACCTATAACTATAAGCTGATCAAGTCAATGGATCCATTCTTAAAAGAGATGGTAAAGCTCGACTTGAATGGGAAGGTGGGAGTGGCATTTGGCTCGCATGGGTGGAGCGGTGAGGGAGTTGTGACCTTGATCGCCCGCATGAAATCCTTTGGCATGCGAGTAGTGGAGCCAGGGACCACAGCCATACAGGTCCCGGGCAAGGAGGATATTGAGAAGTGCTTCCATCTGGGAAGAACGATCGCGACGGGATTGGGAAGCTAGGTCCCTTACTGGATGGCCAAGAAAAAATGCGGATGCACTGAGGCTTAGGAAATAACTCAATAATCCAATCAGGCCTCAGGACATCCTCCGTCAATCCATTTTCCATAGAGGGGTTCTGGCACATTCTCTGCTGGGTCCTGGCAGCGATATACATAGCCGCACCATCGATGGACCTTCCTGTCGGTCCCTGCGACTATTTGCTCCTGGCACCAAAGCTTCAGGCCGCATCCTTC
>WOYI010659042.1_pt2 | contig 27755 bp, 20 predicted proteins | sample 6423411 | NCBI WGS metagenome assembly WOYI01 (sample SAMN13441803, study PRJNA592873) | oil field metagenome | biome: oil field; feature: oil-well bore; material: oil-contaminated soil; isolation source: oil-contaminated soil from oil-well borehole | place: Germany: Wietze | collected 2016-10-18 ...
ATCTGATGGACATTTCAGAGCTGTTGGCCTTCACAGTCAAGCAGGGCGCTTCCGATCTGCACATCTCGGCCGGCCTGCCCCCCATGATCCGGGTGGATGGTGAGTTGCGCCGCATCAATCTGCCCATCCTGGACAGCAAGCAGGCACGCGACCTGCTCTACGAAACCATGAACGACAACCACAAGCGGGTCTATGAAACCGATCTGGATGTGGATTTTTCCTTCGAGATCCCGGGTATGGCCCGCTTTCGGGCCAATGTCTTCCATCAGAACCGGGGGGGTGCCGGTGCCTTCCGCGTGATACCCAACGCCATCAAGCGCCTTGAGGATATCGATGCCCCCCCGGTCCTCAAGGCCATCGCCACCAAACCCCGGGGGCTGGTCCTGGTGACAGGCCCCGTGGGATCGGGCAAGTCCACCACACTGGCCGCCATGATCAACTATATCAACGAAGAGTATGGCGGCCATGTGATCACCGTGGAGGATCCCATCGAGTTCGTCCATGAATCCAAGCGCAGCCTGATCAATCAGCGCGAGGTGTTGCGTGACACCAGGGACTTCAGCTCAGCATTGCGCGCTGCGTTGCGCGAGGATCCCAATGTGCTGCTGGTCGGTGAGATGCGCGACCTCGAAACCATCCGCCTTGCCCTCACCGCGGCCGAAACCGGCACACTGGTATTGGCTTCCTTGCATACTGTTTCTGCGGCCAAGTCCATCGACCGCGTGGTGGGCGTGTTCGATGCCGCTGAAAAGGAGTTGATCCGCAACATGCTTTCCGAATCCATCCAGGCAGTGATCACCCAGACGCTGATCAAGAAGACGGGCGGCGGCCGGGTGGCCGCCCATGAGATCATGGTGGCCACGCCTGCCATCCGCAACCTGATCCGCGAGGGCAAGGTGGCCCAGATGTATTCCATGATCCAGTCCGGGCAGCAATTCGGCATGCGCACCCTGGACCAGAGCCTGAAGCAGCTTGTTCGCGAAAACAAGGTGGAGGCCAAGGTGGCCCAGGCCAAGGCAGCCTATGAGCTGGAGGGTCTGGTACCCATGAGCGGTATTGCCTGATGGCTGCTGGCATGACGGTTGCGCCGTGGCGCCATCATGCCATGGCAACCAACCCAGCCCAGCCCAACCCAATTCATACAGTTTCCTGATCCATGGCCGAACCAAGGACAACCGAACCAAGGGCACATCCCATGTTTGCGGTGGTGCTGGACTGGCTCAGGCAGGTTGTCCAGCAGGAGGCGTCGGATCTGTTTCTGGTGGCTGGTTTTGCCCCGGCCATCAAGGTGAATGGCTCCATCAAACGCCTGGGGGACCAGAACCTGACACCAAAGGATACGGCCATGGCGGCACGGCTCATGATGAGTGACAAGCAGTGGACCGCTTTCGAGGCCAGCAACGAGAGCAATTTCGCCTTTATGCATGCCGAGATCGGCCGTTTCCGGGTCAACGCCATGGTGCAACGGGGCAGTGTGGCGCTGGTTGCCCGACGCATCAACACCTTGGTGCCAGAGCCAAAGCAGCTTGGGCTGCCGCCTGTGGTGCTGGATATCGTCATGGAAAAGGTCGGCTTGGTGCTTGTGGTTGGAGCAACGGGCAGCGGAAAATCCACGAGTCTGGCTGCCATGATCGGTTATCGTAGCAGCCACGCCGATGAACACATCGTCACCGTGGAAGACCCCATCGAGTATGTCTACAGGCACAACCGCTCGATCATCACCCAGCGGGAGGTGGGGCTCGACACCGAAGACTGGCATGTGGCGCTCAAAAACGCGCTGCGCCAGGCACCGGATGTGATCCTGGTGGGTGAGATACGTGACCGACAGACCATGGAATATGCCCTGGAGTTTGCCGAAACCGGTCATCTTTGCCTGGCCACACTGCACAGCAGCAATGCTGACCAGACCTTCGAGCGCATCCTCAACCTCTTTCCAGAAGAGATGCGCGAGCAGATCCTGATGATGCTCTCCATCAATCTGCGGGGGATTATTGCCCAGCGACTGATCCCAAAAAAGGATGACACTGGGCGTGTGGCCGCCTTCGAGGTCCTGTTGCCCACACCAGCCATCAAGGAAGCCATCTTCAAGGGGGAATTGGAGCGCATCAAGGAGTTGATGCGGCGCGGTGGCGAGACGGGGATGAGTGTGTTCGATCAATCCCTTTTCGAACTGTTCGAGCAGGGGTCGATCAACTATGAGCAGGCCATCCGCAATGCCGATTCCAAAAACGAGCTCAGGATGCGCATGCGCATGGAAAGTCGGTTTGCCGCCGAGATCAGCAGCGGTGACAACCACCTCGAGCTCATGGCCCCCTGATGGTCGACAGATCATCACTGGTCTGGTGACTCAGCACTACCCAGGAGGCGGCACCAGCCGGCGCAACGGCAAGACAGGGCCTTCCACACAGGCGCGCGCCATGCGCTGATGCTTATGGCCCCTGAGGGGCACGGCACATCCCCAGCAACCCCCCAGGGCACAGGCCATGGGAGCAAAAGCGCTCGCCTGGGCAGGTAAGCGCTGGCTTGTGGCAAGCTGAGCGAATACCCGCAACAACCCCATTGAACCCGCCACGAACAGTTCACATAGGGATTGATGTTCAGGCTGCCGATGCAGAAATGTCGCAACCTGCTCTCCCAGATGCAGGCCGATGTCCTGGTATTCAGGTGCTGCGGTGGGCCGTGGCAAGGCAAGGTGTGCTGCAATACCCAGCCTCTGGAGCCAGCGCTCGACTTCGTCTGGGTTTTCACCGCGCTGCACCAGCGGGGGCGTTGCAGCCAGCCAGAGATAAGGCTCGATCCCCTGGCGCTGCAGGAATCGCGCCAGGAACAACAATGAAACGGCATGAAAACCCTCGCCCACCAGCACAGGAACCGGTCGCCTGCGGTGATACTGAAAACCATGACCCAGGGGTCCAAGGATATTCAGGCCTTCCCCGGGGCGTACCCGGGCTAAGCGTTCGCCCGTCTGGCCATGCTGCTGTACCAGCAGCGTCAGCCTGCCCGTTGCCGGCTCGGCATCCAGGATGGACAGCGCGCGGCGCAATGGCAGCAAGGAATCCAGGCGTATCTGCACGAACTGCCCGGGCCGGGCCGATCCGGCCAGTTCCGGAGCCTGCAGCTGCAGCATGACATAAGCGGAGCCTGCCACAGGCTGCTGAGACAGCAGCACGGCTTCACTCAGATGGACTTTCTTGTCGTCGTGGCTCATCGTCCCTATGGTGCGGTGCAGGGGCACAGCGCCAGGATTTGCGGCGCACTGCCGAACAGGGCACGCTGCTGGGTCATGGCATGCAGGATCGAGGCCAGGTCGCCGTCCTGGGACAGCCTGACCAAAGTGGCGAGGCTCGATACGCTCTGGAAGAGATGCAAGCCAAACCCCCCCCTGGGCATCAGCACCCGGGCTTTGGCCTGATCATCCAACTTGGCGCGACGCCGTGCCTCCCTGAGCGCCGCATCCAGGTCGCCCAGTTCATCCACCAGTTGGCGTCGCTTGGCTTCCAGGCCGCTGAATACCTGACCAGCGGCGCTTTGTTCCACGATGGCTACGGGAAGATCCCTGGACTGAGCCACCAGGGAGACGAACTGACGATAGATGTTCTCCACCACGGCCTGCGTTGCCTGGGCCACCGTGGGATCAAGGGGTTTGACCGGACTCAGCGCCGTGGCATAAGGCGTGGTGGTCACCTCGTCGCTATGCAATCTGAGCTTGGCCATGGAACCCACGAAAGATGGCATCAGCCCGATGACGCCGATGGAACCCGTGATGGTGCCTGGACTGGCAATGATGCGATCACCGGCACTGGCGATCCAATAACCACCAGAGGCCGCCACACTGCCCATGGAAATGATCACGGGTTTATGGGCCTCCCGCAGCGCCACAAGCTCCCTGCGGATGACTTCCGCGGCATGTGCGCTGCCTCCGGGGCTGTCGATGCGCACCACCAGCGCCTTGATGGTGGGATCATTGCGGGCCTCTGCAATCAGGCCGGCAAGCTCACCGGCATCGGCCTGATCCGGCTGTTGGGTCTCGTCCATCAGCATGCCCTGGATGGTGAGGATGGCGATGGGTGCTTTGTCCCTGGCGATGGCATGGCGCACGTGGGCACGGTAAGTCTGCCAGGGCACAGCAGGCAGGTCGGCGACGTCCTCATGCATGAGGGTTGCAAGACGTGCCCGAAAGGCGCTGCGACCACCGATGGTCGTGATCAAGCGGCGCTCTTTGGCCAGGGCCGCGCCATCGCCCTGGTGATCACGCAGCAGCATGGGCAGGTGGTCGGCGTAGTCTCTGATGTCTTGTTCCTTGATGCCACGGGCCTGGGCCACGGCGGCCAGGTAGTTCTGCCACAAATCGGCCAGGAGCTTGCCGGTATTGTCACGGGCCTCAGGCGACATGTCGTTGCGACTCAGGGGTTCTCCCGCACTCTTGTAGGCGCCGACCCGAAAGATGTGCACATCGATGCCCAGCTGTTCCAGGAAATCCTTGAGATACAGGCTGCTTGCGGCAAGTCCCGGGATCATGACCGTGCCCATGGCATCCATGAAGATCTCGTCAGCGGCCGAGGCGATGAGGTAGCTGTTCTGATCATAACTGGGCGCAAAGACCAGTACCTTGATGTGGGCATTGCTCTTGCGCATCCTGGTAAGCGCCTGGGCGATGCTCTGTGCCTTGGTGAGCGAAGCCCCTTTAAGATCGCTCAGATCCAGCGCTACCGCCTGGATCCGGGTATCGGTACCGGCGCGATGCAATGCCTCCAGCAGATCAGGTACTGCGATGTCTTCCTCCTCGGACCCGGACAGGCGGCGCATGGCCGCTTCAAATGGGGTGGTGGCGGATTGCTCCACCAGCGAGCCGTGCGGAGCGACTATCAGGATGGCCTTTTGCGGGATCGGCTTGATGATCTCCCGGCGCCATCCCAGGAGAATCAACACAACCAGCCCGATGAACACAACATTGAGCGTGATGCGCCGGACAAGATCGATGAGCCAGCCCATCCAGCCCAGCAGGCGCCACAGCAGGAAAGGTCTCTTGTGAGGGACAGCATGGTCTGGCATGGCCTTTTTCCTTCTTCCTTCTCGAAGCCCACTGTGAAAATGCCTGGAAGCGCCGTTCGCTCCCCATCCATCATAATGCGGCCTGTGTGTTTATGAAAGCGCAAGCCCTGTCCTCAGGGCTGTTCCGGGCTGCTGCGCGCTGCAGCGGCCACATCCAGCAACAACCTGTGGTAGCTGGCGCTGGCCTGGGCGACATGATAGGGGGCTGTCGCCTGTTGCAGGGCATGCCGGTCCGTTGGCGCATCCAGTGTGGCCAGGATGGCTTCCGCCATGGCATGGGCTGCTCCCACGGGTACAAGGCACCCCAAGGTGCCATCCTGCAACAATTCCCTGGGTCCATGGGGGCAGTCGGTGGCCACTACGGGACACCCCAGCGCCAGGGCTTCGGTGAGCGCATTGGGTGAACCCTCCCATCTGGAGGACAGCACGAACAGTCTGGCCCGGGCAAGAAAAGCGGCCGGATTGGGCGAAAAACCAACGAACTCCACCACTTCGCCAAGACCAAGCGCCTTGCCTTGCCGCTCGAGCCCCAGACGCAAAGGACCATCGCCCAGGACCAGCAGGCGTACAGGATGGTCACGGCGTACCAGGGCCACGGCCTCCAGCAACGTGGCCATGTCCTTTTGCGGCGTCAACCTGCCAATGGCCAGAAGGCAGGGTTCGGCGGCCTCGAGCCAGGGATGGGGGCAGGGCATGCGGGCTGCCTCCAGGAAGGCATCGGTCACCACCGGGTTGGGCAGTACCATGATGGGCGGGTTCGAGCTGCCCATGGCTGCTTGCAGCTCGTCGGCCACACCACGGGAGACAGCCGCCATGGCATCCAGCCTGCCATAGGCCCAGCGCATGCCCATGCGCTGGGTGAAACGCCACAGGGGATTCCTGGTTGCCATGGAGGCAAGGGGCGCTGTGCCCAGACGACCAACCAGAGGGGTGCGCGACCCCAGAACACGGGCGCAGGCAGCAAGGACCATGCCGCGGTGCTTGGCAGCCAGCAGGACCTTGGGCCTGCTGGCATGCAGGTAACGCATCAATGGGATGAGGCTTGAGCCATGATGGCTGCCCAGGCGCACCAGGTGTGCATCCGTGGGCAGGGTCTTGAGATGCGGGCCACTGGCCTTGACCAGCAGCACATCCACCCGTTCCCCTTGACCCAGCAGGCCACAGGCCAGATGGGCCATCATGCGCTCCACACCCCCTGCCCCAGAAAACGAGCACAGCAAGGCGACGGGGCGTTGGTCACTCACGGCAGCAGGGCATGTTGCCGCAAGCCCCCGCCTGCCGCCCTCTCGACCATGTCAGTTGCAGCACGGTTCTCCAGAAAGAGGGCAGCCCACAAGGACAGCTGCAGGAGACTCATCATGAGGCGCAGACTGTGGTGATCATGCCGGGCCAGGTTGGCGCGCAGGAGGCGCACCACGAATAATTCCTGCACGATGGGCCGCCTCAGGAGAGTCTCTGTCCATTGCTGCCACGGGATGCCGGACAGCAACTGGAGCAGGGGCACATGAAAGCCCACCTTGGGCTGGCGGGCCAGGCGCATTGCCACATCGGGTGGCAGCAGGCGCTGGGCCAATTGACGCAGTGGCCATTTGCCCTGACCATGGACAATCTTGTGGCGCGCCGGCAAGCTCAGGCCCATGGCAACCAAGCGGTGGTCCAGATAGGGCACCCGGCCTTCCAGGCCATGGGCCATGAGCATGCGGTCCACCTTGGGCAACAAGGCGCCGGGCAGGGTGGCCAGGAGGTCCATGCCCTGCAGCCGTGCCACAGGATCGAGCAACGCGGCCGTGGCTTGCCACAAGTTCTGATAGCTGGCATTGCCGTTGCGTAGGTGCACTGCCATATGCGGGGCGAACAGCTCATCGTCCAGGCGCACCGCCGGGCGCGGCGCGCCGCGCCACAGACGCCGCAACAGACGCTCTGCAGCAGGGCTGCGATAGCGTCCATAGCCAGCAAAGCCCTCATCGGCTCCCTCGCCGGTCAACACCACCTTGACGTGCCTTGCTGCTTCCTCGGCCAAGACCAGTGTGGGCAGACAGGCCAGGTCAGCCAGGGGTTCCTCGGCGGCCCAGACCATCTGGGGCAACCGCGGCAACAGTTGGTCAGGATTGATGGTGACGGTCTGCAGGGGCACCCCGAGCCGTTCTGCTGTGGCCTGGGTGTGGGGCTGGGCGGCAAAGCCCATGGCAAAGGCCCTAGGTGGTGTTGACAGCAGCCGTCGGGCTGCAGCCAGCAGCAGTGTGGAGTCCAGTCCGCCGGAATAGAACACGCCCAGTGGCACATCGCTCAGCAGGTGTTCTGCCATGCTGGTCATGAAGGCATCATACAGCAGGTCTGGCAGCAGGTCTGGTGTTGTGTTGTCCGCCGGGGAGGCATCCTGTGGCGCCGCGCGCACGTCGTGATACCGCTGCCGCAGCGGGCCCATGCCCGCGGACATGATCAGCATCTCGCCGGGCAGCACCTCTTCGATGCCATGGAAAACCGACTGCCCTGGCAAGCGATAGCCAAAGCGCAGGCAGTGCAGCAAGGCAGGGAGTTCCGGCTGCAGGGTATGGGGCAGCCAGGGCAGCAAGCCCTTGACCTCCGAGGCAAAGGCCAGCGCCTTGCCCATACGGCACCAGTACAGGGGCTTGATGCCGAAGCGATCGCGGGCCAGCACCAGGGTATCGCTTGTGCTGTCGTACAGCGCCAGGGCGAACATGCCATGCAACAGGGTGGGAAAGGACAGACCCACGCTGGCATAGGCCTGCAGGATCACCTCACAGTCCGAACCTGTGGCACAGGGCCTGCCATGGCCGGCCAGGGTGGCGCGCAATTGCAGATGATTGTAGATCTCGGCGTTGGCCACCAGGGCGAGTTCTCCTGGGGCGGCCGTACCGGGCAGGGCCGGGGATGATTGCCCAGTGACGCCCAGCAGGGGCTGGGCGCCGCCTGCAGGGTCGATGATGGCCAGGCGGGTATGCACCAGCAGCACGTGGCGATTGCGGTAGACGCCGCAGTCATCGGGGCCGCGATGCTGCAAGGCGCGTTGCACCAGGGGCACTGCGGCAAGATGTCCATCGATCCCCTGGGGATCGTAGATGCCGGCGATGCCGCACATGGTCAGGCATTCGCCATGGTCGGGGCATGTGCCACGCCCATGACCTCCAGATAGCGCCTGGCGTTGGTGTGCTTGTCGTAGCGCGCCGCCGCGGCGCGCAGGTCCTGCCGCTTCGCTGGCTTGGCCATGGTATCGACGATGGCCTGGGCCATGGCCCGGATAGCGCCCACGTGCACCAGAATGCCCAACCGGCCATGCTCCAGGATGTCCCGCGGGCCATGGGGGCAGTCTGTGGCGATGAGCGGTGTGCCCAGATGCATGGCTTCCACCAGCACATTGCCGAACCCCTCGAGACGCGAGGGCAGCACCAGCATGGCCGCTTGGCTCATGAAGGGATAGGGATTGGCCACAAAGCCGGGCAACGCCAGGTGTTCCGCCCAGCCCAGGGCGCAGGCGCGTTGCTCGAGGCGCGCGCGCTCGGGACCATCACCCAGGATCATCAGCCGCAGGGCTGTGCTGCGCGAGGCCAGGCAGGCGGCCTCCAGCAGAGTGAGAAAATCCTTGCGGGCACACAGCTCGCCAACCCCAAGCACCACGGGGGGTTCTCCAGGCTGAAACCAGGGATGCGCCAAGGGTTCCCGAGCCAAACGATCAAGACCTGCTGTGGCTACGGGATTGGGGATCACCTGCAGTTTTTCCCTGGGCACACCCAGCTCGAGGAAATCCCTGGCGATGCCTGGGCTGGGGACGATCACCGCATGGGCCTGGCCATAATGCCTGGCGATGGCACGGCGCACCCGCAACCTGCGCCACGGCCCATACTGGTCCAGATCAGCCAGCACCGCCGTCCCGCTACGAATGCAGACCCTGGTGGACACCGCACAGGCCCGTGCCACCTCCAGGGCCAGCAGGTTCAAGCGGTGTTTGTCCGCCAGCAGGGCCTGGGGAGCATGAGCGCGCAGGTAGCGCCGCAGCCCAGGACCTGCCGTGGCCACGTGGCTGCACTCCAGGGGCATCGTCCGCACCCCCTGCGGCATGACCGATGGATCGGGACCATGGCCATCGATGTGCAGCAGGTCCACGGCTACGCCGCACTCAAGCCAGGACTCGGCCAGGCGACGCATCACCGTGACGACTCCGCTGTGGGCAGAGGTAGCCAGCAACAGCGCCACGGGGGGTCGGCCGTTCCCTGGCGCTGGGGATGGCAACGGGTCGAAAGCAGCGGTCTCCGTGGGCTGCTTGGCCCCCGCGATGCTCAGGTGGCCCGATGCGGTCATGCAGCTGCTCCCTCAGCGCCTGGGCTTGTCGCGGCGCGGTGGGTCCAGATCGGTCAAGGTCCCGGCCACCGCCTCGGCAGCCATGGCCACCGTCTCGGTCAGCGTAGGATGGGCATGGATGGTCAGCCCGATATCCTCGGCCTCGGCCCCCATCTCTATGGCGAGCGCCAGCTCTCCGGTCAGCTCGGAGGCGTTGGGACCGGTGAGCCCGGCTCCCACCAGCCGGCCGCTGTCGGCATCGAACAAGAGTTTGGTGAGCCCGTCGCTGCGGCCCATGCCCAGGCTGCGGCCGTTGGCGGCCCATGGAAAGATCCCCTTGCGCACCGCAATACCGGCACTGCCCGCTGCCTCCTCGGTGAGTCCCACCCAGGCCACCTCGGGATCGGTATAGGCCACCTGGGGAATGCAGCGTGGCTCGAAGACGCTGCGCTGCCCGGCGATCACCTCGGCGGCCACCTTGGCCTGGTGGGTGGCCTTGTGAGCCAGCATGGGCTGGCCCACCAGATCACCAATGGCAAAAAGGTGAGGCACGGCGGTACGCTGCTGCTGATCCACGGCCACGAAACCCCGTTCATCCACCGCGAGCCCGGCTGCATCGAGGTGGAGCTCATCGCTGTTGGGCCGCCGGCCCACCGAGGCGAGAATGGCATCGAACGATGCCTCCTGCGGGACATCCTGGCCCGCAAGGCGCACCAGGAGATCATCCGCGCGAGCCTCCACAGCCTCCACCCTGGTTCCCAGCCAGATGGCTGCATAGCTGGCCCGCAGCTGCTTTTCCAGCGGGGCCACCAGATCCCGGTCCGCCCCGGCCAGCAACTGGGGCAACAACTCGCAGACCGTGATTGCCGAACCCAGGGCATGGTAGACCGTGGCCATCTCGAGGCCGATCACGCCGCCCCCCAGAATCAGCAGGTGCCGGGGTACGCAGGTCACCTCCAGCGCCTTGGTGGAATCCCAGATGCGCGGATCATCGGGCAGGAAGGGTAGCCTGACCGGCCGCGAACCCGTGGCCAGGATGGCGTGCTGGAACTGCAGCTGTACGGTGTCCTGCTGGGTCTTGATCAAGAGATGCTGGGCATCGGCGAATTGTGCCATGCCGTGGATCACGGTCACACCGCGGCGTTTGGCCAGACCGGCAAGACCACCTGTGAGGCGCTCCACAGCCCGATTCTTGAAGGTGCGCAGGCCATCGAGATCGATGGCTGGCTTGCCGAAGCGCAACCCGCAATCGGCCATTTCGCCGGCCTGGCGAATGACGGCTGCGGCATGCAACAAGGCTTTGGATGGGATGCAGCCGATGTTGAGGCAGACCCCGCCCAGCACGGGTTCGCGCTCGATCAGCGTCACCTGCAACCCCAGGTCGGCACAGCGAAAGGCCGCGGTGTAACCGCCCGGGCCAGCACCGATCACGACCACCTGCGTGCTGGTCAGCGGGGCACGCTCGTGGGGTGCGGCGGTGCGCCATGGCGGTGCTTCCTGCTCCCGCGATGGCGCGGTGGCGGCCTTGGGCTGCTGTGGCGCTGGTGTTGAGGCTGGCGCAACCTGGCCGCCCTGCCCCTTGCCCTCCTGGGCCTCCTGTGGCGGTTTTTCCCTGGCTTGCCCGGCCTGTTCCAGGCGGCAGACGGGACTGCCCTCGCTGACCCGGTCACCCACGGTCACCAGAAGCTCGGTCACCACACCCGCAGCTGGTGAGGGCACATCCAGGGCGGCCTTTTCGCTCTCGATGGTGATCAGGGGCTGCTCGGCCTCCACATGGTCGCCCTGGGCAACCAGCACCTCGATCACCTCCACATCATGGAAGTCGCCGATATGGGGCACGGTGACCAGCATCGTCTCGCTCATGATGGCAACCCTACAGCAAAAGCCGGCGCAGATCGCCCAGGAGCTGGGCGAGATGGGTGGAAAACCGGGCGCCCAGCGCGCCATCCACCACGCGATGGTCGTAGGAGAACGACAGAGGCAGCATCAGGCGCGGCTGGAACTGCTGGCCATCGAAAATGGGTTTGGTCGCCGCTCGGGAAACGCCCAGGATGGCCACCTGGGGCGCGTTGACGATGGGTGTGAACGCCGTCCCGCCGATGCCGCCCAAACTGGAAATGGAAAAGCTGCCACCTTCCAGGTCCTCACGACGCAGTTTACGTTGCCGCGCCCGCTGGGCGAGCTCGGCTGTCTCGGTGGCCAAGGCGAGAATGCCTTTTTCCGGGACATCCCGGATCACCGGCACCACGAGCCCTTCTGGCGTGTCCACGGCGATACCGATATGGATGTAGCGCTTGAGGATCAGCCGGTCGCCGGCAGGGTTGAGCGAGCTGTTGACCTCTGGATAGGTCTGCAAAGCCACGGCGCAGGCCTTGAGCAGAAAGGCGAGCAGCGTGATCCTGGTCTCCTTGTGGCGCTGCTGCTCCTCGCGGCGAAACGCCTCGAGGTCGGTGATGTCGGCCTCATCGAACTGGGTGACATGGGGAATGTTGAGCCAACTCGCATGCAGGTGAGGCCCTGAGAGCCGCTTGATGCGCGACAGTGCCACCTCCTCGATTGGGCCGAACTGGGCGAAATCCTGGGCAGGGATGGCGGGTAGCTGGAAGGCTCCGCTGGCTGCAACCTGGGGAGGGTGTTGCAAGATGGCCTTGACGAAGGCATTGAGATCCTCCTTGAGGATGCGACCCCTGGGGCCCGTGCCATGCACTTGGGTGAGATCCACGCCCAGCTCCCGGGCAAGCTTTCTGATCCCGGGACTGGCGTGGGGCAGCTGGCCTGGGGAAGGCGCAGGCCCAGTCTGCGGCGGCGGTCGGGGGCCTGGCGGTGTGGCTTGCTGGTCCGGCTGGTCCGGTAGTGCCTCTTGCGGCGGTCTGGCTGGCGCCTCCTGGGGCTCTCGTGGCGATTCGGCCGCCGCTGGCCGGGCTGGCGCTGCCGTATCCTGTTCCCTGGGCGCCTGTGGGGGCTCGGCAGGAGCAGGGGCATCCTGGCTGGCTGGCGATTTGTCCCCGCCAGCAGCGGCCTCGGGTGTGATGTGGGCGATCAGCGTTCCCTCACTGACCTTGTCGCCAACCTTGATGTGCAACTGGGCAATTATGCCTGCCGTGGGGGCAGGGACATCCAGGGCAGCCTTTTCGCTCTCGATGGTGATCAGGGGCTGCTCGGCCTCCACATGGTCGCCCTGGGCAACCAGCACCTCGATCACCTCCACATCATGGAAGTCGCCGATATGGGGAACCCGGATCTCCTGCAGCGCCTGGTCGTTCATGATTGAATCAAACCGTCCAGGGGGCAGGGCGCTGCCAGTCCACGGCGAGTTCACCCCGGGCACGCTCCAGCTGCTCGGCGGAGACGGCCCCTTCATCATGGAGTGTCTTGAGAGCCGCCCAGGCAATGTGATGGGCGTCCACCTCGAAGAAGGTGCGCAACTCGGCGCGCCCGTCGCTGCGCCCGAAGCCATCGGTACCCAGCGTCACATAGCGTCCCGGCACCCAGGCGCGGATCTGGTCGCTGTAGGTGCGCAGGTAGTCGCTGGCGGCAACCACGGGAGCCGGACTGTATTCCAGTTGGGCGGTGACATAGGGCTTGGGAGGCGGATCTTCTGGATGATAGAGAGCCTGGCGGTCGCAGGCCATGGCCTCCCGGCGTAGTTCCGTGAAACTGGTGACGGAAAACACATCGACCGCGATACCGAAGCGTTCCTCCAGGAGATCGCTGGCCATGAGCACCTGGCGCAGGATAGTGCCACAACCCAACAGGCGGATCCGCGGGCCCGAATCCCGGCCATCGCGCAGCCGGTACAGGCCACGCACGATGCCCTCCTCGACCCCTTCGGGCAGTGGCGGGTGGGCGTAGTCCTCGTTCATCAACGTGATGTAGTAGAACTCGTCGCGCTGTTCTTCCAGCATGCGCTTGAGGCCATGGTGGATGATCACCGCAAGCTCATAGCCGAAGCAGGGATCATAGCTGATGCAGTTGGGAATCACCGAGGAAAGCAGCAGGCTGTGGCCATCCTGGTGCTGCAGGCCTTCTCCGGCAAGCGTGGTGCGCCCCGCGGTGCCGCCCAACAGGAAGCCGCGGCTGCGGGCATCGCCCGCCGCCCAGGCGAAATCGCCGATGCGCTGCAAGCCGAACATGGAATAAAAAATGAAAAAGGGGATCATCTGCAGGTCGTGGTTGCTGTAGGCGGTGGCCGCGGCAATCCAGGAGCAGAATGCGCCGGCCTCGGTAATGCCTTCTTCCAGGATCTGGCCATCCCTGGCCTCCCGGTAGTAGGCTAGTTCATCCCTGTCTTCGGGCACATAAAGCTGCCCTGTCACCGAATAGATGCCCAGTTGCCGAAACAGGCCCTCCATGCCGAAGGTACGGGCCTCGTCGGGAATGATGGGCACCACATGACGGCCGATGCCATGATCCCGGGCCAGGGCGGCGAGAATGCGGCCAAACACCATGGTGGTGGACACCTGTCGCTCCCCGGTACCCCGTAGGGCCGCCGATTCAAAAATCTTGATGGCCGGGACAGGCAGGGCCTGGCTCGCTTTTTGGCGACGCGAGGGCAAAAAACCACCCAGGGCCTCGCGTCGCGCCTTGATGTACTGGCGCTCCGGGCTGTCCTGTGCTGGCCGATAGAAGGGTGCTTGGCTCACATCTTCTTCCGGGATGGGGATGTTGAAGCGATCCCGGAAGTGCCGCAGCGCCTCGTCGCCCAGCTTCTTCTGCTGGTGGGTGATGTTCTGGCCCTCGCCGGCCTCGCCCAGGCCATAGCCCTTGACGGTTTTGGCGAGGATGACGGTGGGTTGGCCGCTATGGCGGATGGCCTCGGCATAGGCGGCATAGATCTTGTGGGGATCATGGCCACCCCGGTTGAGTCGCCAGATGTCCTCGTCGGTCATGTTGGCCACCATGGCCAGCAGTTCTGGATACTTGCCGAAGAAATGCTGCCGGGTATAGGCGCCGCCCTTGGCCTTGTAGGCCTGGTATTCACCATCCACGGTCTCTTCCATGCGCCGCAGCAAGAGCCCCTGGGTGTCCCTGGCCAGCAGGGGGTCCCAGTACGAGCCCCAGATCACTTTGATGACATTCCAGCCAGCACCTCGGAAGAGCCCCTCGAGCTCCTGGATGATCTTGCCATTGCCCCGCACCGGGCCATCGAGACGCTGCAGATTGCAGTTGACCACCATGATGAGGTTGTCCAATTGTTCCCGGGCCGCCAGACTCAGGCCGCCGATGGACTCGGGCTCATCCATTTCGCCATCACCGGTGAAACACCACACCTTGCGCTGTCCCATGTCCTTGAGGCCGCGGTTGGCCAGATATTTCATGAAGCGCGCCTGGTAGATGGCCATCAGGGGGCCAAGCCCCATGGAGACGGTGGGGAACTGCCAGAAGTCCGGCTGCAGCCAGGGATGGGGATAGGAGGATAAGCCGCGTTGCAAGGCCTCCTGACGGAACAGGTGCAGATCGTCTTCCTCGAGACGTCCTTCCAGGAAAGCCCTGGCATAGATACCGGGCGCCGAATGGCCCTGGATGTAGACCAGATCCGGGCCATGCTCGGCCTCGGCGCCGCGGAAAAAGTGATTGAAGCCCACATCATAGAGCGTGGCCGAGGAGGCAAAGCTTGCGATATGCCCGCCGAGGTCTGGTTTGTACCGATTGGCCTGTACCACCATGGCCAGCGCATTCCAGCGGATCAGCGAGCGGATGCGCCACTCGATGGCGGCATCGCCCGGGCTTTTTTCTTCCATGGCCGCAGGGATGGTGTTCACATAGGCCGTGGTGGCGGTGAAGGGAATGTGTGCTCCTGTACGCCGCGCCTTGTCCACGAGGCGCTCCAGCAGGAAGTGGGCGCGCTGCGGCCCCTCGCGCTCCAGGACAGCCTGCAGGGCATCGAGCCACTCCCGGGTTTCCCCAGGATCGCTGTCCTCGTCTGCCGAGCTGCCGCGGTCACTAAGCTGCGTGTTCAGCGCTGCCGGTTCACTGGCCATGTCATTACTCCCACACCGTATTCATTATCTGCGCCTGACGGGCTGCGGGCCCGGGCGACATCATATGCATCCAGTATACAGCCAAGTGCCGCTTCTGTTTGCCATACGGGCCTTTTGAGATCATACATGCCCAGGATGGGATTGAGATATGATCTTTTATAATACATCAAAATCATGACATGATTTTTGATGTTACTTTGGATAAACATTAAATAGGTTTATATATATTTCACTTCACCACAGCAACCCGGTCCAGGATGATTCTGCCGGAGCTGCAGCCATAAGGCATCATAAGCGTTATACTAAACTTGATCTTGATCACGGATCAGCGCAAGCAGCGGGAAAGGGTGGAATGGCGCCAGGTTCGCAAAGCAGTGCTTGCCGTCTTTGCCATACACCACAAGGTATGGGCGCCAGAAAAAAGGTAGGTTAAGCGTCATGGGTGCAGTGCAGGATAAACAAGCGACCAGTTTTCTCTATGGCGGCAACGCCGGCTTTCTCGAATCTCTTTATGAGCAATATCTGGAGAATCCGCAGGCGGTCTCTCCAGGTTGGCGGGAAGCGTTCGACCAGCTGCGCGGCAGCGGCCCCGAAGTGGGGCCAGCCCAGGTGCAACAGGTGCTGCAACGCCTCCAGCAGACAGCCAACCAGCAGCGCGGGCAACCCGTCCCCAGCGACGATGGAGCAACCCAGGCGGCAGTCCTGAGCCTCATCCAGGCTTATCGCACCCTTGGTCACCTGCATGCCAAGATCGACCCCCTCGGTCTTGCTCCCCTGCCCGATGTGCCAGAACTCACCAGGGCATATCATCATCTCGCCGAGGTGGACGGTCGGCAGCAGTTTCACGTGGGTAACCTGGTGGTGCCAGCCCAACTGGGCTCGGTACAACGCATGCGCCTGCAGGACATCGAGTCGTTCTGCCAGGCTGTGTATTGTGGCACCATGGGTGTCGAGTTCATGCACCTCGAAACCGCCGCGGAACGGCACTTCATCCGCGAGGCCGTGGAGGGTAGTTTCGGGCGCCCCCTGCTGAATGCCGAGGAAAGACGCCGCGTGCTCCTGCAGCTCACCGCCGCAGAGGGCATCGAGCGCTATCTGCACCGGCGCTATGTGGGCCAGAAGCGTTTTTCCCTGGAAGGGGGCGACAGCCTGATTCCCCAGCTCGATGACCTGTTGCGCATGGCGGCAAGGCATGACATGGGCATGGCCATGCTGGGCATGGCTCATCGCGGCCGGCTCAACGTACTGGTCAATGTCCTGGGTAAATCCCCCCGGGATCTTTTCGAGGAGTTCGAGGGCCATCGCGACCGCTTCGTGAAGGGCTCTGGAGACGTGAAATACCACATGGGCTTTTCCGCCGACCTGGACATAGAAGGGCATCCCATGCATGTCTCGCTCGCCTTCAACCCATCCCATCTGGAGATCGTCAGTCCCGTGGTCCTGGGCTCGGTGCGGGCACGCCAGGAGCGCAGTGGTGACCACAATGGTGAGCGCGTCCTTCCCGTTCTGTTTCATGGCGATGCCGCCCTGTCAGGCCAGGGGGTAGTCATGGAGTGCCTCAACATGTCGCGCAATCGGGGCTACGCCGTGGGAGGCACGGTGCATATCGTCATCAACAACCAGATCGGTTTCACCACCAGCGACCCCCGGGACATGCGCTCGAGCCGTTATGCCACCGATGTGGCCAAGATGGTGGCTGCCCCCATCTTCCATGTCAACGCTGACGATCCCGAGGTGGTCCTGTTCGCCACCAGGCTGGCGCTGGGGTTTCGCATGCGCTTCCACAAGGACGTGATGGTGGACCTGGTATGCTACCGACGCCATGGCCACAACGAGGCCGACGAGCCTTCTGTCACCCAGCCCCTGATGTACCAAAGAATCCAGGAACATGCCACGACCCGGGCCCTGTACGCCCAGCGCCTGCAGCAGGATGGTCTCATCACCGCCGAGGAGGCCGAGGGCATGGTGAACCTGTACCGCGATGCGTTGGATCGCGGCGAGAATGCCGTGCGACCCCTGCATGTCGCCTCATCGCTTCAGCTCAGCCACGTGGACTGGTCGCCCTATCTGGGCCATGAAGAAGACGAGACCCTGGTGGACAGCGCCGTTCCCGCAGAACAGCTCAAGACATACGCCACCGCCATGCTGCAGATGCCGTCATGGATGAACCTGCATCCCCGGGTGGCGCGTATCATGGCAGACAGGCTCAAGATGGCTGCTGGAGAAGAACCCCTGGACTGGGGGTTTGCCGAGACCATGGCCTATGCCAGCCTGCTGGCCCAGGGTTATCCGGTGCGGTTGAGTGGTCAGGATTCAGGGCGCGGCACCTTTTTCCATCGCCACGCCGTGCTGCGCAGCACCCATGATGGACGGGGCTATATCCCCCTGCAGCATGTGGCCGAGGGGCAGGCCCGGTTTTCCATCTATGATTCCTCGCTCTCGGAGGAGGCCGTGATGGGCTTCGAGTATGGCTATTCCACCGCCACACCCGAAGGATTGGTCATCTGGGAGGCCCAATATGGGGATTTCGCCAACGGGGCCCAGGTGGTGATCGACCAGTTCATCGTGGCCGGGGAAGCCAAATGGCGCCGGCTCTCCGGTCTGACGCTGTTCCTGCCTCATGGTTATGAGGGACAGGGTCCCGAGCATTCTTCGGCGCGGCTCGAGCGCTACTTGCAACTGTGCGCCGAACACAATATCCAGGTGTGCGTGCCTTCCACGCCGGCGCAGATGTTTCATCTGCTGCGCCGCCAGGTCTTGCGGTGCATTCGCAAGCCCCTGGTGGTGATGACACCAAAAAGCCTGTTGCGGCGTCGTTCAGCCACGTCACTGCTCCAGGAGTTGACGCGGGGGCATTTTGCCGCCGTGCTGCCTGATCCGGACCACGATGAGCTATCTGCCGTCAAACGAGTGGTGTTATGTTCCGGCAAGGTATTCCACGATCTCGTGGAACTGCGCCGGCAGCGCAAACAAAGCAATACAGCCCTGGTGCGCGTCGAGGAGCTCTATCCTTTCCCGGAGGCCGCCCTGCGTCAGGCCCTGCACACCTATGATGGTGCCAGGGAAGTACTGTGGTGTCAGGAAGAACCAATGAATCAAGGCGCCTGGGGCTATATGGCCCTGCAGTTGGGCAGGGTCATGCAGCCGGGCCAGCAGTTGCTGTATGCCGGTCGGCCGGCTTCGGCCTCGCCTGCCGTCGGTTATCATGATATGCATATGGAACAGCAGGCCGCCTTGCTGGATGAGGCGCTCAACACCTCGGCCAGCGAGGATCACCAGGAGTCCAGCCTGGTCCCGGGCATACTTTTGGAAAAAGCCAGGAAGATGAAAGCATGACCATCGAGATTCGAGCCCCCCAGTTGCCGGAAAGCGTGGAGGATGCCACGGTAGCTGTCTGGCACAAGCAGCCCGGCGATACGGTGCGCCGCGATGAAAACCTGATGGATCTGGAGACCGACAAGGTCGTCCTGGAGGTGCCCGCACCAGCAGATGGCGTGCTGCAGAGCCATGCGGTCGAGCAGGGGGCCGTGGTCCACGCCGGCGATTTGCTGGGCGTCCTGGATGAACAAGGAACAGCCGGGGTATCTGAAGGAGTATCTGCAGGAAAAGAAGCCCCCAGCCCGGCCGCCGCCACACCGCAGCCATCCCCAGAGGAACAACCAGCTCAGGCTACACCCCCCCCAGCATCAACAAGGCGTGACAAGGAGGGCGGCGCACCCATGGGTCCTGCCGCACGGCATCATGTGGAAGCACAGAATCTGGATGCCGGTGAGATCGCCGGGACGGGACCGGGTGGCCGTATCACCAAGGCAGACGTTCTGGAACATGCCAGCGGCAGGGCAGCAGCGTCATCTGCTGCGGTAGCACAGCAGCGGGCTCCTGCCGCACAGCCAGCCGCTGTGGCCGCCGCCCCTTCCAGCGGCGGCCGCCCCGAGGAACGCGTGCCCATGAGCCGTCTGCGGGCCCGCATCGCCGAACGCCTGGTGGAAGCCCAGCACACAGCCGCCATGCTCACCACGTTCAACGAGGTGGACCTGGAGGCTGCCAATACCCTGCGCCATCGGTATCGCGAGATCTTTGAAAAAAAACATGGGGTGCGCCTGGGCTTGATGTCGTTTTTCGTGCGGGCCTGCGTCCAGGCCCTGCAGCGCTATCCGATGGTCAATGCTTCCATCGACGGCAAGGATGTGATCTATCACGGGTTCTATGACATCGGCATCGCCGTGGCCTCCCCTCGTGGTCTGGTGGTTCCCATCCTGCGTGATGCCGATACCATGAACTTTGCCGAGATCGAAAAGCAGATCCAGTCTCTGGCCGAAAAGGCCCGGGCAGGCTCGCTCAGCCTCGATGAGCTCTCGGGCGGCACATTCAGCATCACCAACGGTGGCGTGTTTGGCTCCATGATGTCGACACCCATCCTGAACCCCCCGCAAAGTGCCATCCTGGGCATGCATGCCGTCAAGGAAAGGCCTGTGGTGGTCGATGGCCAGATCGTCATCCGTCCCATGATGTACCTGGCCCTGTCGTACGACCACCGCCTGATCGATGGCAAGGAGGCCGTGCAGTTCCTGGTCACTGTCAAGGAGCTGCTGGAAGATCCCGCCAGACTGCTGCTTGCCATCTGAGCAGCGGCCCCGAAACCATGGTCGTGATTCGCAAAGCCAGGACAATGGAGGTTTTTGATGGCGCAGAACTTTGATGTGGTGGTACTGGGCGCAGGTCCAGGGGGTTATGTGTCTGCTATCCGGGCAGCCCAGCTGGGGTTCAAGGTGGCCGTGGTGGAACCCTGGTGCGATACCCAGGGCAAGCCATCGCTGGGCGGCACCTGCCTGAACGTGGGCTGCATTCCTTCCAAGGCGCTGCTGGAATCCTCGGCATTGTGGGAGGCCGCACACACCAGTTGGGCCAGCCATGGTATCGGCACAGCAGGGCTCAGGCTGGACCTCGAGGCCATGCAGGCCCGCAAGGACAAGGTGGTGCGCCAGCTCACCGGTGGCGTGGCCGGCTTGATGCGCTCCAACCACATCACCGTGTTTCATGGTCATGGCCAGCTGGTCCAGCAGGGCAAGGTCTCGTTTCGCGGGATCGATGAAACCGCCGATGAACTGCTGGCCCCTCATGTGATCATCGCTACCGGGTCTGTTCCGGTGACCCTGCCGATGGCGCCGTTCGACAATGAGCGCATCCTGGATTCGACCGGCGCGCTGGCCCTCGAGGCCGTGCCAGAGCGCCTGGGCATCATCGGGGCGGGCGTCATTGGTCTCGAGTTGGGCAGCGTATGGCGGCGCCTGGGCGCAGAGGTCATCATCCTCGAGGCCCTGTCTGATTTCCTGCCTGCTGCCGATGAACAACTGGCGCGCAGCGCCTTGAAGCTCTATGGCGAACAGGGGTTGACCATCCAACTTGGCGCCACATTGCAATCCGCCCACAGGCAGGGTGATCAGGTGCTGCTGCGTTTCCAGCAGAACGATTCCGTCCAGGAACTGGTCGTGGACAAACTGGTGGTGGCGGTGGGGCGCCGTCCATTCACAGACGGCGTGCTGGCCAGGGACTGTGGTGTTACCGTGAACGAACGCGGCTTCATCCCCGTGGATCGCTATGGGCGCACCAATATAGAGGGTGTCTACGCCATCGGTGATGTAGCCGGCCCGCCGCTGCTGGCGCACAAGGCCATGGAAGAAGGCATGGCAGTGGCCGAATGGATCAAGGGCGAAAGGAGTAGCTGCGATCATCGCCTGATCCCCTCTGTGATCTATACTCACCCTGAGTTTGCCTGGGTGGGCGAGACCGAGCAGGCCCTGCGGGACAAGGGCATTGCCTGCCACGCCGGGGTGGTCCCCTTTGCGGCCAACGGCAGGGCGCTTGCCATGGGCGAGAGCGAGGGCATGGTCAAGATCATCAGTGATGCCAAAACCGATGAGATCCTGGGCGTGCATATCCTGGGGCCCTTTGCCTCCGAGCTCATCACAGAAGGGGTCACCGCCATGGCCTATGGGGCCTCCAGCGAGGATGTGGCCCGCACCATCCATGCCCATCCCACACTGTCCGAGGCCATCCATGAGGCAGCCCTGGCCTGCGACAAGCGCGCTATCCACGTGCGCAACCGCTAGGCCCCGTTTTGTGGTGACCCTGCCCCACAGGATGCCATGGCCGCCCAGGCGACCTGGGGCCAGGCTGTCTCGGCATGCAGGCTGTGGCCTCATGCCGAGGATCAGTTGGGCCAGGACAGATTCAGCAGGCGTTCGGGACGGCGCTGGGCAACCTGATGAATGGCGCGGCAGTCCTTGCGATGCACCATGACTCCTCCCTTACTGGCCAGATAGCCGATGATCGCCTGGCCATGTTGCGGATGGCAACAGCCGGCCAGCTGGCCCTCCAGGTTCACTGGTCCTTGCAGGGTGCTGGCCAACACGCTCAGCCGTCTTCCTGAAGGAGACGCATGCGGCACCGCGGGACCGGGAGGTGGCCCCCTGGGGCGCAACCGCTCCACCACGAACTCCTGGGAGAGCCTGTTTTCCCCAAGAGCCAGGACAAGCTCTTGGGAGGTGGCACAACCAAGGCTCACCAGCTGCTCGCTGGTCAATGCCTCCACACGAAGGCGGCGCAGGATACGCGACAGCATGTTATGGCCACGGTTGCGGCGCTGCTCCTCGTCGAGGCGGCGAAAATAGCTGCGCACCTTGGCCAGGCTGTGCCTGGAGCGTACAAAGGGATTGCCGGGGCGCATCCATTCCCTGTTGGGATTGATGTGCTGTTTGGTGAGAATCTCCACCCGGTCTCCCGTTTGCGGCATGTGGTGCAGGGGAACGATGACGCCGTTGACCAGGGCCCCGCGGCAGCGGTGACCGATCTCGGTATGAATGGCGTAGGCAAAATCCACCACCGTAGCCCCGGATGGCAAGCGGATCACATCACCATGCGGTGTGAGACAGAAGATCTCGGCCCGGGGCATGGGCTCGGCAATCTGGGGTGTACCCAAAACCTGCTGGGTCGTGGCCTGATCCAGCAGCGTGCGCAGGGCGTTGACGCGCTGCTGCTGGGGAGAAAGGCGCTTTTCCTTGTACAGCCAGTGAGCGGCCACACCCAGCTCCGCCTCCCGATGCATCTGGTGGGTGCGCACCTGGATCTCCACGGGATATACATCGTCTTCCGGGCCATCCGCCACCAAAACCACCGTATGCAAGGAACGGTACCCATTGCTTTTCGGGGCAATGATATAATCCTTGAGCGCATCGGGCAGCGGCGGCAGCAGGGCATGGACGATGGCCAACACCCGGTAGCAGTCGTCCACGTCATCCACCAGGATACGCAGGGCGCTCAGATCCAGCAGCGCTCCGGCTGCCTTGTCCTTGCGCTGCATCTTGCTGTAGATGCTGTAGAGGTGCTTGGAACGCCCGGAGGCCTGAAACGACAGGTTGGCCTGGCTCAGTGCCTGGTGCAGCAACATCTGCACCCGCTGGATGCGTTCCTCCCGTGCGGCGCGACGCTCCCGAACCGCCTTGGCCAGGGCATAATAGGCAGGGGGATCATGCAGGCGAAACCCCAGGTCCTCGATGCGCCACTTGAGCTGATAGATGCCCAGGCGGCCGGCCATGGGGCCATAGAGATACAATGCCCGGTGCACCAGATCCATGTCCGCTGGTCCTGAGCCGGAGATGGCGCGCTGCAAGGTATCGAGATGCTCCACCAGTTTGATCAACAAGGCGCGGGGATCATCCACCAGCGCCATGGGCAGCTCGTGCAGACCCTTGCGGTCCGGGGCGATGCGGTCCAGCAACGCCAGCCGCTCCACAGCCTGCACCAGGGCCGTGACGTCCTGCGGGTTGGGATTGGTCTCCGCCGGCAAGTCAGCGGCATGCTGTTTCCGGGTTGCCTGCCCGAGGCGTTTTTCCAGCACCACAAGCGCTTCATGATCCAGCCCCAGCGCCATGGCCAAAGCAAGGCTGGGCCATGGCGAGCTCGAGGATTGCAAGTCGAATGAAGAAAATGCAGAGGAAGAGGATTGGTTCACGCGGTTATTACTGCGTACTGCGCTCACTGGCTGCCCATTTGCAGCACCCATGGCATGACAAGCATGCCCCCACCTGTTTTGGCGTTTTCATGATAGCCTAGCTCATACAGCAAGACATGGCGAGATCATTGGAGGTCATTGCATCACTATGGCAGGGCACAGCAAGTGGGCCAATATCCAATTTCGCAAAAACAGCCAGGATGCCAAGCGAGGCCAGCTCTTTACCAAGTTGATCCGGGAGATCACGGTGGCCGCCCGAGCGGGCGCTGATCCGGCGGCCAACAGCCGCCTGCGCCTGGCCATCGACAAGGCATTGAGCGCCAATGCCAGCAAGGATACCATTGAACGGGCCATCCAGCGAGGCAGCGGCGGGCTGGATCGGGACGATTACCAGGAAGTACGCTATGAGGGCTATGCCCCAGGTGGGGTCGCCGTCATGGTGGATTGCCTGACCAACAATCGCAATCGCACGGTCTCGGAGGTGCGTCATTGCTTCACCAGGTGCGGCGGCAGTCTCGCCACCGATGGGGCTGTGGCCTACCTGTTCCGGCACATGGGTATTTTGTATTATGCCCCAGACGTTCCAGAAGAGGCCCTGCTGGAGGTGGCTCTTGGGGTCGGTGCTACGGATATGATCGTAGCCGGTGACGGCAGCCGCGAGGTTTTGGTCCAGCCGGAACACCTGGACGCCGCGCGTCAGCGCTTGGAAGCCGCCGGCTTTCCTCCGGCTGAGGTGGCGTTGGCTCCCTATCCGCTCTCCAGGGTAGCAGTGAATGAAGAGCATGCAGCAATCGTGGAACGGCTCTTGGCCGACCTGGACCAACTGGATGATGTCCAGGCGGTCTACAGCAATGCCGAGCTGGGTCTTTCTGTGGCAGGATGATACCACGCGACACCGAATCATTGGCATAGATCCCGGCACCAGGCTCGCCGGCTTTGCCGTCCTGGATGCCCATGGCATGGGCACAAGTTATGTGGCCAGTGGCGCGGTCATGCTTGGCTCCAGGCAATCCTTGCCCCAGCGCATCGGTGAGTTGTTTGGTCGCATCCAGGAGCTGATTGCCATGTACCAACCTCAGGAACTGGCCCTGGAAGGGGCCTTCATGCATCTTTATCCCCAGGCTGCCTTGCGTCTCGGTGAGGCGCGGGGAGCCATTCTGGCTGCAGCCAGCCAACATGGGATCCCTGTCTGGGAATATCCGCCAGCTCAGGTCAAGGAGGTGCTCACCGGCAGCGGTTCGGCCACCAAGGCGCGCGTGCAGGCCATGGTGGTCCGGCTGCTGCAGCTGTCTGGCACGCCCCGCAGCGATGCCGCTGATGCGCTGGGGTTGGCCATGTGCCATATCCGCTTCCGTGAAGGAGCATGGCGCCAGCAGGAGGCATGTGCATGATCGGCGCCTTGCGGGGTCATGTGGTGGAACGGCAACCCCCCCATGTGCTGATCCAGGTGGGCGGTTTCATCCTGGAGGTGCTCCTGCCGGCTACGAGCCTTGCAGCCCTTCACGAGCCGGGAGCCCCATGTCTGATCCATACCCATTTGCTGTGGCGCGAGGATGGTCCCACCCTCTATGGCTTCCTGCATGAAGAAGAGCGCGCCCTGTTTCGACGCTTGCTGCGCATCAACGGCGTGGGGCCCAAGATTGCCCTGGCCATGGTCTCCAGCATGCCCGGCACTGCCCTGCATGAGGTCATTGCCCAGGAAAACGTGGCGGCCTTGGCCAAAATCCCGGGGATTGGCCAGCGCACCGCAGCGCGGGTGATCCTGGAGCTGCGCAATGTCCTTGCCGTGGGTACGGCCGCAGCCCAGCAGACGGCAGCCAGCGAGGCCCAGGAAGCCCTGTGCGCTCTAGGCTATTCCAGCAAGGAAGCCGCAGCCCTCCTCAAGGCGGTCGGGGGGCTCGAACGCGCCACCGAGGTAGTAGTCATGGAAGCCCTGCAACATGCCGGACGCAGCAAGGTCAGGCCATGATCGTTCATGATGGCTTGCGCGCCGGTGGCAGCACCCCCGGCCCGGCCACCAATCCGCTGCGTCCCCGGAGCCTTGCCGAGTATGTGGGGCAGGAAGATGTCCTGGAAAGGCTGACCGTCTTCCTGCAGGCGGCCCGGTTGCGCGGCGAGGCACTGGACCATGTCCTGCTCCATGGTCCACCGGGGCTGGGTAAAACCACTCTGGCCCAGGTCATCAGCCTGGAGTTGGGTGCTTCCTGCCATATGACCACTGCCCCTGCACTGGATCGTCCAGGGGATCTGGCTGCCATTCTCAGCAATCTGCCCCCCCATGGCGTGCTGTTCATCGATGAGATCCATCGCCTGTCACCCATGGTGGAAGAACTGCTGTATCCAGCACTGGAGGACTTCCGGCTGGATGTGGTGACGGGCCAGGGGCCCGCGGCGCGCGCGCTTGGCCTGAGCCTGCCCCCCTTCACCCTGATTGGCGCTACCACGCGCAGCGGTCTGTTGACGACGCCCCTGCGCGAACGCTTCGGCATCGCCATCCACCTGGGCTTCTATTCCACCAGGGAACTCAGTGCCATCATCGAGCGTACCGCTGGTCTCTCTGCTGTGACCATCACCTCTGGCGGCGCCATGGAGATTGCCCGGCGCTCCAGGGGAACGCCACGCACCGCCAACCGTCTCTTGAAAAGAGTGCGGGACTATGCTGATGTACGCAGCCAGGGCGTGGTGGACGAGGAAACGGCCCGTAAAGCCCTGGACTTTCTGGGCGTGGACCGTGCCGGTCTGGATGGGCTGGATCGCCGTTTTTTGGCTACCCTACTGGAGCGTCTGGATGGTGGTCCAGCTGGCATCGAGACTTTGGCGGCCATTTTGGGGGAGGAGCGCGATACGCTCGAGGATGTGGTGGAACCCTACCTGCTCCAGGAGGGCTATGTGGTGCGTACCCCCAGAGGTCGGCTCGCCACGGCGGCTGCCTACCAGTACATGGGGTTACATGGCCTGGTCACCATGGCAGAAACCCCTCCCAGGAAAACAAAGATGAAGCAAGATGACGCGTTGTGATAGCATGCTTGCTCTGTCCTGGTAGTGCTTCTGTCAGTTGTTTTGCGGTTTGAGTCAGTATGGGTCAGTTTTCATTCATCAAGCTGGTGCTCACGGCAAGCCCTGTGGTGCAATTGGTCATGATGGTGCTGATCATGGCCTCGGTGCTCTCCTGGGCGCTGATCCTCAAGAAGAGCACAGCGCTGGCCAAGACGAAGCGGGGCATTACCGCCTTCGAGCGTCTCTTCAACGAAGGGACCGACCTTGCCGAACTCTACTGGCGACTCATCAAGGACGCCGACCGCCAAGGCCTGCAGCGCATCTTTGCTGCAGGCTTCGGTGAATACCTGCGCTGCCGCAGCATGCAGGCTTCCACCTGGCACCAGATGCAGCGCATCGAGCGAGCCATGCGCGTGGCGGAGGCCAGGGAAACGGAAGCCCTGGAACAGGGCCTCCCCATCCTTGCCACCATCGGTTCCATCAGCCCCTACATTGGTTTGTTCGGCACGGTCTGGGGCATCATGGGCACTTTTCATGCGCTCTCTACCGCCTCGCAGAATACCCTCGCCCAGGTAGCCCCCGGCATTGCCGAGGCCCTGATTGCCACGGCCCTGGGCTTGTTTGCGGCCATCCCCGCTGTGGCGGCCTACAACCGTTTCGCCGCGGAGGCCGACCGCCTGACAAGCCGCTTCCGTGGTTTCTCCGAGGAACTGCTCAATGCCCTGGATCGCCTGAGTGCCGAGGGGCAGCAAACCAGGCCAGCGGGTAATCGGGCAAGCTAATCATGGCAAACATGAACAAGGGTAGACGCCGCCTGCTGGGTGAAATGAATGTCGTGCCCTATATCGATGTGATGTTGGTCTTGTTGGTGATCTTCATGATCACAGCCCCACTGATCCAACAGGGCATGCAGGTGCAACTACCTCAGGCCAACAGTGACTCGCTGAACACCGCACAGACCAGCAGATCGATCACCCTGACTGTGGATGGTCATGGCGCCCTGTTCCTGAGCATCCAGAGCGACTCCCAGAATCAGGAACCCATCCCCATGGATGCCCAAGCCATCCGGGATACAGTGCGCAATCTATTGCAGAAAGCCCCTCAGACAGCCGTCTATGTCCAGGGCGATGCCCATGTGACCTATGATCGCGTCATTCAGGCCATGGCACTCCTGAAAGAAGCCGGGGCGCCCAGTGTGGGCCTGGTGACAGAGCCCCTGCCAGAAACCAGGTGAACGCGCGGCATGACAACACAAGAAATGCGCACTGGTCCACAGAGCCCCTGGGCTCCCGCTATGTGGGGTACTCATTCCTGCTGCACATCGGTGTGGTCCTGCTGGTGCTGGTGCTCAGCAGCCGCTTGTGGCCCTGGCAGCGCCAGACATTGCCATCTGCCGCTTTGGAAGTTCATCTGGTGAC
>WOYI010901331.1_pt1 | contig 27670 bp, 23 predicted proteins | sample 6423411 | NCBI WGS metagenome assembly WOYI01 (sample SAMN13441803, study PRJNA592873) | oil field metagenome | biome: oil field; feature: oil-well bore; material: oil-contaminated soil; isolation source: oil-contaminated soil from oil-well borehole | place: Germany: Wietze | collected 2016-10-18 ...
ACATAAGCAAGAGCTTTTGAGTTTATTTTTAGACATTTATGAATTATAGGTACAATTTGTTGAAAATCTCAGAAAATACAGGACCAGGTAATTTATTATGAAGTATACTGCCGGAGTCGAGAGCCCTGACGATACTGACCTGTAATGGTCATTATGTCAGGGTGCTGGCCGCTTGCGCGTCAGCATTCGAGTCTCGTTTCCCGCTCAAAGAAATCAGGAAGCATCAGCTTCCTTTTTTAGTATGGCAGAAACGGCAAACGCCCCGAAGGGGGCGTTTACTGTCTGGTGACGGTACCTGCAAAGGTGCCGGTGTATGATGATAGTAGAATTGCTATTTGACCGGTCCCCAGTCGACCAGTATGCCGTCTCTGAAGTAGAGATATTTCTTTGAGTAGATCCACTCTTCCTCGACACTCTGATCGACGTACATGCGGTTTATCTGCACCGGCTTGCCCCAGCTGTCGCGTGCCATGTCGGAGGTGATACCTTTCCATACCTTATGCTGGTAGAGCCTCTTGCCGATGTCGGTACCGTATTTGTCCACGAGAGCCTCATACCTGTTTGCCGGAGCGTAGTACTGCCGTTCTTCAGGCAGCGGCTGCTCCTGCCGGTACTGTGTCTGCTGTTGTGGCTGCTCCTGCTGGTATTGTGGCTGCTGTTGTGGCTGCTCCTGCTGGTATTGTGGCTGCTCCTGCTGGTATTGGGGTTGCTCCTGCTGGTATTGGGGTTGCGGCTGCTGGTATTGGGGTTGCGGCTGCTGAGCAGGCTGCTGATCTGCCTGCCGGTCGGCTTGCGGCATCATTTGTACTGTTACGGGTGCGGCTTCAGGGAGGGGCTCTCCCAGCCTGTCGGACCTGACAAACCCGTCCAACCCGTCAAAAAGTATTCTTGTGTAGAGAGAGTCAGCAGTAACCACTTCCACCGTGCTGCCGTCGGGGATCAGTGTTAAGACTGAGGTAAGGTCATCCTTGTCGCCGAAGAGCCTGACGACCCCTTTGGTGGTTGCCTTCGGCAGATCCTGCGCCATTATTGCAATGCCCGCAAAGAGGGCAAGCATTGATACTGCTATTTTTTTCATCATATGATAATTTATCTCATTTGTATGATAGCCTCTCCCGGTTTATCGGGGGAACATCCATATATCAGATTATTATGTGCTTGTGTTCATGTGTGCTGACACATGGAGGTTTCATGATTGTACTATCTGTTTGTCTTTAGCGATCAAAAACCGTACCACCTTATTTTCTGCGGATGATCATGAGTCCGTCTCTGAGGGGCAGGATCAGTTTTTCAACGCGGTCATCGCTGCGAATCTTCTCGTTGAACATCGCAATCCCCCTTCCCTGAGGGTCTCTCATGGCCTCATCAGTCTCAATTTTACCACCCCAGAGAACATTGTCGGCGATGATGAATCCGCCCCTGCGTACCCTGTCAAGCACGAGGTCGTAGTATTCGCAGTACTCGCGCTTGTCACCGTCGATAAACACCAGGTCGAAGGTGCAGTTCAGGGTTGAAATGATATCCTGTGCTCTGCCGGTATGCTGTGTCACCCTGTCGGTAACCCCTGCAAGGGCAATATAACGGGAACTCATTTCATGAAGCTCGTCATTTGACTCGATGGTATGCAGCTCTCCTCCGTGCTTCAGTCCGCGCGCCAGGCAGATGGCCGAATATCCTGTGTAAGTGCCTATCTCAAGAACATATGAAGGTTGTATCATATGCGAGATCATCTCGAGTAATTTTCCCTGGAGGTGTCCCGAGGCCATGTTCGGGTTTACCACGTACAGATGAGTCTGGCGGTAAAGCTCTGCGAGCACCTCATCCTCCGGCGTGCTGTGTTCCCTGATGTAGCTTTCAGCCTTTTTCTCCATTCTGCCTGTAGATAAGGGTTGACAATGAAGCCTCCTCAAATATTGCATTGGCGATGTCGGTCAGTTCGATGGCAGTTACCGCATCTATCTTGCGAAAAATCTCCTCCATGGTATCAATGCCGTTAAAGATCAGCAGGCTCTTACCGAGGCTGAGCATCAGGTTCTCGTGGTTCTCGTAGGCCCTGGCCAGGTAGCCCCTGATCTGGTTCTTGGCCTTGGTGAGCTGCAGGGTTCCCAGCGGCTGGCGGCGCAGCCTCTCCAGTTCGGTATGGGTCAGTGAGATGCTCTTTTCAAGATTGCGGCTGTCAGTGCCGAAGTATATGGTTATCAGACCGGTATCTGTATACGGGTTATACATTGACTCGACGTTGTAGGCATACCCGCGTTTTTCGCGCAGCGAGAGGTTCAGTCGTGAATTCATCCCCTGTCCACCCAGAATGTTATTCAACATGAAGAGTCCCATCCGGCGTGTATGGTGAAGGTCATAGCCGATGTTACCGATGATGCAGTGGTTCTGGAAGGTCTCCATCTTCTTTTCAAAAGTAACCGGTCTGTACCTGTACTCTGACCTTTGCCGACAAGCGCCCTCCCTGCTGCCGATCCGTCCGAAATGCTTTTCAAAGAGGGCGATGATATTTTTCGGGCTGATGGCTCCTACCGAACAGAAGACCATTTCGGAGGTCGAATAGTTCCTGGCAATAAATCTGCGTATCGACTCACCTGTCACGGCTTTCACTGTCTCCGGCCGGCCCAGGATATTTCTTCCTATGGGCTGGTCAGGGAAGACCAGTTCCTCGAACTCGTCAAAGATATATTCTGCGGGGTTATCGAGATATGAGTTGATCTCCTCCATGACCACCTCCTTTTCCTTCTCTATCTCTGCAGGGGGGAAGGTGGATGAGAAGAGGAGGTCTGCCAGCAGTTCCGTTGCGCGGGGATAGTGTTCCCTGAGGAAGGAGGCATGGATGGCGGTCTCCTCCTTGGTGGTATAGGCATTCAGTTCGCCGCCGACATCTTCGAGGCGGCTGAGGATATGAAACGACTTGCGGTGTGTTGTGCCCTTGAAGAACATATGTTCGATGAAGTGGGCGGTGCCATGTTCTTCGGGAAGCTCATCACGTGAGCCGGCGTTGATAATCACGCCGCAGTGTGCCACCTCGCTGGTTGTCATGCAATGCACCAGCCTTATGCCGTTGGGAAGTGTGTGAAATGTGAGGTCCATGCCTGTTACTGAGCGTGGGCAAAGATAGCATGAATTAAGTCGTCCGGCACAGTTATCCAAAGTGGTTTGGGGGTCTTGCATGAAAATATAAAATGCAGTATATTTGCACTCCGAAATGGTACCATAGCTCAGTTGGTAGAGCAACGGACTGAAAATCCGTGTGTCCCCGGTTCGATTCCTGGTGGTACCACCTCTTAAAAACACAAATCCCGCATGATCAATGATCTGCGGGATTTTACATTATTGGCGGCGACGGGAACGGTGACGAGTTTTGAAATTGGAATATTGTCAAATTCGAATTATAGAAATCGTATCTTTGTAATATGAAAGCATATAATAAGATAATCAGAATCAGACCAGATAAAAGATTTGGCAAGCCTTGTATAAGGAATACAAGAATAACTGTGTTTGACATACTTGGCTGGCTGGGATCCGGAATGAATTACGATGAAATCCTGTCTGATTTTCCTGAGCTTAACAGAGCAGATATCAGAGCTTGCTTAATGTATGCTGCCGACAGAGAACGTAAACTTCAGACACTCTGATGAAATTACTTCTTGATCAGAATATTTCATTTCGTATCGTAAATAAAATCCAGGATGTTTTTCCCGGTTCAAGTCAAGTCAGAGAGCTTGGTCTTCAAAATTCTAAAGACTCACAAATCTGGAAATTTGCGCAAGAGAACGGATATGCAATTGTAACATTCGACAGCGATTTTTATGATCTTGGACTTCTAAAAGGGGCTTCACCTAAGGTGATCTGGCTCAGATTAGGTAATACAAGCACCCGTAACCTTGAAAATGTACTTCGAAAAAACTCTGATCTGATTAATGCTTTTCTTACTGATGCAACTTACAAGGATATTGGATGTCTTGAGGTTAACGGTTGAGGTTTGAGAATATAACTGACGGCCGTCGTTATTGGCAATCAGAAATCGCACCTAAGAATCTCCTGGTGCTGGTGGTACCACCTCTTAAAAACACAAATCCCGCATGATCAATGATCTGCGGGATTTTGGTTTAGTGGGGGTGACGGAATGGGTGACGAAATTGTTGATGGATTTACAACGTACTATTGGTCAATACATTGGCAGTTTATTTATTAAAGTAGTACGTTTTCTTTATTCAGATAAACTACCACTTAAAATGATTTGAAACCTGTTCCCGGGAATCATACATGCTCTTTTATTTTCAACCGAAACCATAACCAGTTATAGGACCGGCTCTGATACTTCGTCAATTGTGCTAAAATAAGTTTATTAGTTGTAACTTTGATGTTATGAAGATTGCATACATTGGTACCTATCCTCCAAGGGAATGTGGTATCGGGACTTTTACCAGGAATCTCTACAATTCCATGGTAACGAATAATGAAACAACGGGAGATTCAAGGGAAGGATTCATTGTAGCAATGAATGATCATGAACTAACCTATGATTATCCTGAAGAAGTAAAACTAACCATTGGGCAGGAGCACCAGAGGGATTATCTATCAGCAGCAAGATTCATTAATCTAAGTGGTGCTGACCTATGTATACTAGAACATGAATTTGGAATTTATGGCGGACAAAATGGTGTATATATCCTGCCTTTGCTTCACCGGCTGGAGATTCCGCTCATTGTCACCCTTCACACAATTATCAGAAATCCATCCTATGATCAGCGAGCCGTATTGGTAGAGATTTGCAAAATGGCAAAAAAACTGGTTGTAATGAGCCATAAAGCCATTGAGCTTCTGACAACCGTATATGATATTGATAAAAGAAAGATAGTATATATTGAGCACGGGGTGCCGGATATTCAATTTAACCGGCAAAACTCCAGAAAGGAGTTCAATCTCCAGAATAAGAAGGTCTTACTTACCTTTGGTTTTATCAGCCGGAATAAGGGAATCGAGACAGTACTAAAAGCACTGCCAAAAGTTATTACAAAATATCCCGAAGTTTTATATATCATTTTAGGGAAAACCCACCCCAATGTTCTACGGTATTCCGGTGAAGAATATCGCATTTACCTTCAACAAATAGTTAAGAAACTGGACCTGTCCAAGCATGTTTTTTTTCTGAATGAGTTTCTTAATCAGAAAGAGCTGTTTAAGTACCTGTCTGCATCTGATATTTATATTACTCCTTACCTGAATGAAGATCAGATTACCAGCGGAACACTATCCTACGCAATAGGTGCTGGTTCAGCTGTTGTTTCAACACCTTACTGGCATGCTACGGAACTGTTGGCTGATGGCAGGGGAAAGCTTTTCAACTTCAATGATTCAGATAATCTTTCAGCAATTCTCCTGGAATTATTTGATAATCCCGATGTCATTTCGGCCATGCGGCACAAGGCATTCGAATATGGTAAAAAAATAACTTGGCCTAAAACAGGGGGAAAATATATTGCTGTCGCGCAAAAAGTCATTGCCGACAAGCCTGTTGTATATGCAAAGAAGGAAACCAATCTTGATCCGCTTATTCTGCCTCCATTTTCGCTTGTTCATATAACACATTTAACTGATGATACCGGGATCATCCAGCATGCAAAATTTGGAATTCCAAATCTGAAAGAAGGCTACTGCCTGGATGATAATTCGAGAGCACTACTGATGGTACTGATGGCATACAGGCAAAAAAAGGATATGCTGGCTCTTGAATTGGCTCCCATATACCTGAGCTATATCCATTATATGCAAAACAAAGACGGGACATTCAGGAATTTTCTCAGTTTCAACCGTAGTTTTCTTGATGAGGTAGGGTCAGAAGATTCTTTCGGAAGAACTATCTGGGCACTGGGATACCTGATTGCCAACGCACCTAACGATTCCTACTTCCAGACCGGCAGATTTATTTTTTCAGCCGCAGCCGGAAACTTCGGGAAGCTTAATTCTATCAGAGGGATTGCCAATACAATGATAGGTATAAGCTATTACCTCCGGAGTAATCCATCGGATGATTCAATGGCTGAGACATTAAGAAATCTGACATATAAGCTGATCAGACATTATGATGAAAACAGGTCTTCTGACTGGAAATGGTTTGAAGCTTTGCTGGCATATGATAATGGTATTCTACCTCTGGCTCTTCTACTCTCGGCAGAGATATTTAAAGATGATAAAATAACCGAAACTGCCTTGGAGTCAATGGACTTTTTAACAGAACATACAATCAAGGATGGCTATTTATCAGTCATTGGCAATGAAAAATGGTATAGAAAAGATGGTGAACGTTCTGTGTATGCGCAACAGCCGATTGATGCTCTGGCGATGGTCTTAATGTATCACCAGGCTTTTCATCTGACAAAGGATCAGGAATATCTTAATAAATTATTTGCCTGTTTCATGTGGTTTCTCGGAGAAAACGATCTCAGGATGAGTTTGTTCGATTTTGAAACCAAAGGGTGTTGCGATGGTTTTGAGAGTTATGGCGTTAACCGAAATCAGGGGGCGGAGAGTTCCCTGGCCTATCTGATTGCTCATTTAACAGTTCTTCAGGCATTTGAGGAATCTGAAAAGTATGTTGACAAGAACCCGGGCAAAAGTTGAACCCGGGATTATACTATAAATTGTGTTGATAGAAAGATATCATAATAACCCCATCCTCACAAAGGATGATGTGCCATATCCGGTAGCCACAATTCATAATGCCGGTGTTGTAAAGTACAACAACCGTTATATAATGATTTTCAGGTCTCATAAGCTTAATGGAAGAAGTATTCTGGGCAAAGCGGAAAGTGATGATGGGTTTAATTTTAAAGTTGAGCAAGAACCTTTCATGGTACCTGCTGCTGAAGGTATATTCAAAGAATATGAGGAGTATGGTCTTGAAGACCCCCGGATTATTCTTCTCGATGGTGAATATCTCATAACCTACAGTGCCTATTCCAGGCATGGCGTACGTATTGGCCTGGCAAAGACCGGGGACTTTAAGTCTGTCCGGCGATTTTCCCTTATCACAGAGGCTGATTACCGTAATGTTGTAATCTTTCCGGGAAAATTTAACGGCCTTTACGCGCGACTCGACCGTCCTCATTCTGAAATATCACCATGGTCAATCTGGATCTCCTATTCTCCTGACCTCAGGTATTGGGGCGAATCAAAGTTAATAATGAAACCTGTTCAGTATCACTGGGATGAAATGAAAATAGGGCCGGGAGCGCCTCCGGTAAAAACTGCTCGGGGATGGTTATGCATTTATCACGGTGTGTTTCCTACCATGGACGGATGCGTTTACAGATTGGGTGTTGCTTTGCATGATCTTGAAGATCCTTCCCGGATAATTGCTGTAGGTGATGAATGGATTTTGCAACCCGAAGAGACTTATGAGACAACTGGTTATGTGCATAATGTCGTGTTCACATGCGGAGCCGTCCCCGAAGATGATGGCAGTATTAAAATCTATTGGGGAGGGGCCGACAAGGTGATGTGTGTGGGTACCGCAATTATAGAAGACCTTGTTGATCATTGTTTGAATAATCCAAGAATGGCAATATAGTTGTCATTAGAAACTGGCAGGTTGAAAGTTATAACATCATTAATGTGAAGATAGCCGTATTGTCACCTGTTGCCTGGCGAACACCTCCCAGAAAGTATGGCCCGTGGGAACAGGTTTCTTCAAATATTGCAGAAGGGCTGGTGGAAAACGGAGTTGATGTCACTCTGTTTGCCACTGCTGATTCCATTACTAAAGGCAAAATGGAGTTCGTATGTGATCATCCCTATGCGGAATATCCTGATGTTGACCCTAAAGTATGTGAGTGTCTGCATATAAGTAACCTGATGGAGCAGGCGGGTAAGTTCGATTTGATACATAATAATTTCGATTTCCTTCCACTGACTTATTCACGGTTAATAAGAGTACCTATGGTAACCACAATTCACGGCTTCTCTTCTCAGAAAATAGTGCCTGTTTATAAAAAGTATAATGATACCGGCTATTACGTTTCCATTAGTGATTCTGACCGAAGTCCTGAGCTTGATTACGTTGCAACGGTTTACAATGGGATTAATACCGATGAATTTACATTTTGTCCGGAACCGGATGATTATCTGTTGTTTTTCGGCAGGATCCATCCTGAAAAGGGTACTTATGAATCCATTCAGATAGCAAAACTATCCGGAAGGAGACTAATCATTTCCGGCTTAATCCAGGATCAGGAATATTTTGAAAGTAAGATTAAACCATTTGTCAATGATGATGACATTATATATGTGGGTAATTCAGGACCAAAGGAAAGAGATAAACTCATGGGGGAGGCTTATGCGCTTTTGCACCCGATAAGTTTTGAGGAGCCCTTTGGATTAAGTGTTGCAGAATCAATGGTTTGTGGGACACCCGTTATTGCATTCAGTAAGGGTGCCATGCCGGAACTGATCCTTGACAGTAAGACCGGATTTTTAGTGAGCACTTTAAATGATGCTGCAGAAGCGGTAAATCATATAAGTTCTATTGACAGAAAATATTGCAGGGATTATGCTGTCTCAAAATTCAGTCGTCAGAAAATGATAGAAGGATACCTGGCGGTTTATCAGGATGTTTTAAAAATACATAATCGGAAGTCGGATCGATAGCTGCTGCAAATGTTACTCACACGTTGCTCCATCCGGACAATGACGGATCTTATCAAAGAAAGGGGTACTTTTTTCTTCAACGCATTTTACAGCATAAAGATAAAGCGCTGCAGACCATGTTTGCCAGTTCTGTCCCATGGCTTTGCCGTCCTGGGCTTTCAGCCATTCATTGAACCCAAAATCAATATCTCTGTTATTGGAGACTTTTATAATACGGGTGAGTGCCATGAGCTTGTTCTCGGCAAGCTTGTATCTTTTTGCTGCAACTAATGCTGCTACATAAAGGCCACAAATGAATGGCCATATACCTCCATTATGATATTCTCCGGGATTGTTATACAGTTCATATCGTGCATGCCAGTCAGGATCTTCAGGTTTAACAAAGGGGAAGAAATTAGGTGGGAGATCAACGGCCAGTTCACCTCTTTCTCTCATGCCTGAACACTCCTCTTCAATCCAGGAGATCATTTCTTCAGCCCGGGAGGGGGATGCTATTCCTGAAAGAATGGCAAGACTGTTACCAAGCAGGTCGAACCGTTCGCTGCTGAATATTTTATAGGACCACAAAGCATAGTAGGGCTTATGTTTTACGACAAGGCCTTCGTGGACATGTTTGTGCATAACATCACCGGTAATGGTGAACCTGCTCATTTCATGGCGTACGATGTTTGCTGTGTTGTCTTTTCCCAGGAGTCGGAGATAGCTATAGATCAGGGTGTTCACAAACAATCCATATCCCAGTACCCATTGTTCATCGCGCCAGTCGCTTGTCGGTTGCTGGGTAACCAGGTATCGATCGGAGGGACTTTGATAGGTCATCCAGGTCAGAGCTTTATTGACAGCTTCATGAAGAAAATCATGCTCACCTGATAATTCCCGGAAGATAGCAGCACCCAATAAAAACAGAGGAGTTGAATCACTTGATCCACGATCTTCCCTGTCATGCACAAGTGAAGGGATATGGCCATGTTCCGTCTGGTTTTCGGCCAGAGTTTCAAGTACTCTGCGGATGTTCATTATCAGTTCATGATTCCCGGAAACAGCAATCCCCAGGATGGAAAACATCAGATCCCTTGTATATGGCTCCGGATAACCCCAGCCTGCCGTACGTGGAAGCCCCTGATATGGTCCGTGGGCATTATGGATAAGCACTTCAAGAGCTGCATTCTTTGCAGCTTTTATTTCCTCCCAGTCAGTAATTTGCATGGATTTGATGGTTTATACTATCCCCAATTTATCGTTAATTATCTGAACAAAACGTTTCGCTACTACCCGGTAGTCGAAATTTTCAACTACCCGCCTACGTCCGGCTTTACCCATTTTCCGGCATAAACCCGGATCAGTCATAAGATCCATCAGGTAGTTGGCAATATCATGCACACTCGCACGGTAATCTACTGTCCGTGGCTCTTTAAATACAATTTTGTGGTTATTTCTGAAACCAGATTCCTCACCAAGGGTTACCTCTTTAACATCGATTTTCTGTGCCACATCTGCCAGGAATGCTGTTTCTCCATGGACAAGAGTATCAAGCATTCCCATGGCATTAATACTTATTACCGGTTTTTCGCAAGCTCCTGCTTCAACTTGCGGCATTCCAAAACCCTCAAGCCGCGAAGGTGCCGCATATATGTCGCAAGCACCAATCAGATAAGGCATGAAATTGCGTGAAATTATGTTTGTTGTATATATGACATTTTTATCGATCCCTAAGTGTTTTGCCAATTCCAGATCAGCCAGATTCTGAAGTTTGGTTCTTGCCTGAGGCCATACTTTGCATACATATTTCCAATCCGGGGCTTTAGAATCAATTATGGCAAGGGCCTGCATTACTTCCTGTGAACCTTTTGATGCAGCATCGCCACCGACAGTCAGAATCATTTTTTGGTCCGGTGAAACTCCCAACGATTCGCGAACGGTTATAATTTTCGGATCATCTTTTTCAAAAGGGGAGAAGGCGTCTGTATCGCATCCAACGGGCAACACCTCAATTATTTCGCTGTCAATTCCGTCGCGGACATACATTTCCTTTACCCAGTTCGATGTTACCAGAATGAGTGGAAGGGCATTAAGTATCTCCTGGTAGTTCGCAATATATCCGTCAGCAACCAGCCAGGGTACCGCCTGTACTCCATATCGCTGCGGGTGGAGTACCAGATGGGGTGTATGTCCCCAATATCCGACACCAACAACGACATCAGGCTCAAACCAGCGATAATACCATTCCTTCTCCTGGGCTGATTCTAAATTTACTGCATGAGCATCAATCCCCATTTTAAGAAGTCCCTTGTATAACAAGTCTCCCTGGGTTGCCAGACCTCCGGGGGCCGCAGGGTAGTCATATAATAAAAGTACTTTCATGGGAGAACCCCTCCATTATTAAGCCATTTATCCGCATCGCAGGGATTTGTAAATTGCAGGAATGCCTCCGCTTTTGGTGTTGTTTTTGCTTCAAAGCTTTCTTTTTCAAACCCGTACGTTTCTGTTATGATACTGTATTTCTTCAGCCATATCTGTTCCGTAAGTATCTGGAAGTAAGAAGAGTTTTCTAAAGGTCTGGGATAATATTTTCTACCACCATCTTCATAGGCAAAGGTCCAAAGTTCACTTGCATTTATCTTATCTGCATGCCAGAGCTTTATAACTGATTTGCCAGTTTCCTCATGCCGGACATGTCTTGTATATTCACCGCGTGGATTGTGTGATATAATCAGATCAAAATGAACGGGAGGCAATAGCTTAAGTATTGTGTGCTCCAACTCAATCTCATCCAGAGGTTTTTGTTCCGGGCCATCGTCCATATCCCCCATTATTCCTTCAGACCCTAAAATCTGTAATGTTTTAAAGAACCTGGGAGCACGGTCATTATCGTTCCCCCTGCAAAGACTGACTATGAGACATTTCCATGACGGATTACTAAGTATAGTTCCTCCGGCCCATAATGTTTCATCATCAGGATGAGCTACAATAACTGCGACGGATTTTGAGTTTTTGTTGTCCATTGTTGCTGCTATCCTGAGTTTTTAAGTGCAGTCAGAAGTTCAGTCAGATTAATAGATGCGTATGTTGATGCATAGTCTGACATGCCGTAAGGAAGGATCAGATTGCCATTGTGGATGATAGAGCCACAGGAGTAAACTACATTGGGTACATATCCTTCCCTCTCTTCAGCGTTGGGAGTCAACAGAGGTGTTTTTAGCCTGCCAATCTCTTTTTCCGGATCATCAAGATCAAATAATGAGGCTCCTATAGCGTATTCTCTCATGGGTCCAACGCCGTGTGTAATTACCAGCCAGCCCTCTTTCGTCTCAATAGGCGAACCGCAATTTCCAACCTGAATCAGCTCCCATGGAAATTTGGGCTTCTGGATAATTTTGGCCTCGCGCCAGATATTTATGTTATCAGAATAGGCTATATAATTATTCACTCCATCTATACGGCACAGCAAAGCATATTTACCTTTTATCTTCTTGGGAAACAATGCCATACCCTTATTATGGGCAATTTCACCATTAATAGTCAATGCTTTGAAATGATAAAAGTTTTTGGTCTCAAGTAACTTTGGCATGATAGTACTGCCATCATAAGCGGTATAGGTAGCATAATAAGTTATTTCGCCGTTTTCATCTGTGAACTTAACGAAACGTGCATCTTCAATACCATTTTTTTCAGCTTCGGAGGTAGGGAAAATAACTCTTTCAGAAATTGACGAATCGAGTGAAAAGTCCAGCTCGTAATGAGATTTTGCCAGCCACATCATTTGACTAACGATTTGTTCTTTATTTGGAGAAAGGTCATGCGTTTTCCTGGTTTCTTCCACTGCCCTTTTCAATTCTCCATAAGTGAACCTGTCGCCCAGTTTTTCCAACACAAAAAGCGGAGAAATCTTATTATCGAAATAACTCATTTCTTCCAGTTTCTTAATGAATGTGTTTTTATTGTAAATGTGCCTTTTCTTCCGTTCTGCTTCTGCCAACATTTTGCCCACAGGTTCGATGACCAGATTACAGTTTTTATCGATAACTGCTGAACGAAAAACAATTGATGAAATATGCCCTTCACCCGTTGCCCTGAAACTCATAATCAGTCTCTTTTCATCAGGCCCCGTTTCCGACTGGTCAGGATCTTCAACTATTGATGGATTAAAAAATGCTGCCGATTCAATTGAATATTCCATCGTGAAATATGAGCCTATCAGCGTTTTACGTGCTTTATTATTATTTCCGGGACTTATTTTCAGTTCTTTCAGCAGACCATCCAGTTTTTTATAATGTGTTTCAAATATTAATGAGATATTCCTATGACGTCTGGCGTAACTTCTCAATACCTTACTTAATGTTGTATTTACCTCATCATCAGACATAGACATCACGTTCCGGATAATATTTTTACTTCTTTCTTCGGAAGTATAAAGGAAGCGGGCGATCACCCTGCTGGAATCAGGGGAAAATATAGTATCCTTTCTGGTCACTGTAACCTGCATAGTCGAATTTGTGATTTATTATTATTCTGCAAATATAATATATTGACTAAGAATAAATTAGAAAATCTGTCTTATAATGAGTTTTTATTGACCAGATAATCTATAATGTTGATCAGATACCAAATAAGTTGAATTTATGGATACATTGAATGTGTACAGGACAGCATTATGATCTGGCATTTTTAAAACTTTGCAATGGACTTTGTAGTAGTGGTGAAATCACCTCTTTAAATCGCAAATCCCACATGATCAATGATCTGGGAGATTTTGGTATATCAAAATAGGTTAATTATCACAATCCCCCCTTTTGGCTCATCTTTTAGGTTACCATTGACCTCACTAATAATGAGAGGGGAAGTGGAGATGAATCAATTAAGAATTGGGAATCTGACAGTTGCTGTTCCGATTATTCCGGGAGGCATGGGTGTAGGTATTTCACTTTCAGGGCTTGCAGCCGTGGCTTTGCTTTTGCCGGCAGCAGCGCATTCAGGGCAACCAGAATATCATCAGTAAAAGAGGTCTCCCAGTCTCTGATAAAGGAATACAGAGAGAATAAGCCGGCTTTGGGAGAAGTCTGATAAAGAGCCTGTGATGGCAGGCCGCTGGTTCTGACAGAACGATCTGATCATTGATTCTTATTTCCTAATGGCCGAAGTTGCGATCTGAATACTTTTTGCCCCGTCTGTACGTTGATCATTTGAGGCAATGTTTTTAATAATCCAAACAGGGGAAAATGATTCACACAAAACTTAAAAATGCACTGCTGTTTTCTCTGTTCTGCTTTGCGACAACTGTGGCAGCAGGTCAGGGGCAAATGCCGGAAGAGCTCACAACCGGCACAATCCGGGAGCAGATCAATTACATAGAGAACAAAACAAGGATTTACGAAGACTACCGGGCAATCAGGGAAGATATGTTCCGGAAGATCAATCGCAATATACTGGATACTCTTTCAGCTGAAAAGGGGAAGGTCACGGAATTGACAAACATTAAGGCAGCCCTGAACGATAAAAACGATTCACTGAATGTTTTACTTGAGTCGACAAGAAATGATCTTGCGCAGGTTACAGCCACGAAGGAAAAAATCAGTGTCCTCGGGCTGGAGATAAAGAAGAAAGCCTACAACGCCATTATGTGGACATTGCTCGGAGGGTTGCTGTGCGTCATGGCGATTGGATTTCTCGTCTTCAGGAGAAACCTGGTGGTGCTCCTCAGAACCGAGAAGGACCTGAAAGAGCTCAAGGAGGAGTTCGAGGCTTACCGGCAGTCATCCAGGATTGCCCGCGAGAAGGTTGAGATGGACCTCTTCCGTGCCAACCAGAAACTTAAGGGGAAATAACCGGTTACCAGAGGAACACTAAAGAAATTTCTTCCTGTCATTTCGCTCAAGCCACCTGATCAACAGGAAATTAGCCAGTCCGATGACAACCATTATGGCTGCAAAGACCGGGTAAGAGTGCCTGATGTTGGATTCGCCTCCGGTCATCACCGTCCATTCACTCATGCCGAAGATTCCGGCCAGAAGGGTGAGAGGCATGAAGATGGTTGTTATCAGTGTCAGCCTTCTTACGGTGGCGTTTGTCTGGTTTGAGTCGCGCGCCATCTGGTTATTAAGCATTGAGGCATAGAGTTCCATCAGGCTTGTGACGTTATCGCGGTGGCTCTCCGTCATCTCAAGGAAATTTGACAGATGGTCGAAGATATCGCGGTAGTGTGCCGAGGCCTTTTCCGGCACCCATTCACAGTCGTTGCGGCTTATCTTAATGAGTATCTCTCGTTCATGGAACAGGGTCTTACGCAGTCCCAGAAGGTTTCGGCGGAGGTAGGTCAGCATGGCGGGATCAAAGGTAGACGCCGAACTCAGTATCGCCTCCTCGGCCCGGTCTATGTCAGCTTCTGCCTTCTCCACCACATCAACCATCTGATCGACGATATAGTCGAGAATAATGTGCATCAGCCATGCCGGACCTCGTTTGACGGCTGCGCTGTTCCTCTCAATGACCTCCTTTAACCCTTCTATCGGGTAGCTGGTTGCCTCTGAGTATCCGCTCACGGTTACAAGGTATTTTTCACCGATGAACAGATCGACCTCATCCGACATCAGTTCTTCCTGTTCATATCGCAGGGCGTTAAACACGATGAAGGTATAGTTCGGAAATTCATCCATCTTCGGCACCTGGTTCTCATCAGTACAGTCCTCGAGTGAAAGGGGATGGAGGCCAAGGGGCTCAATAAGTTCGGAAAGGTCTTCGCGTGAAGCTTTTTGGTAGTTGAACCATACGTACCCGTTGTCCTTCATAGCACTGAGTGCTCCGGCGAATGTGCTTATCTTTTCGAGGCTGCCGCCTGAAGCGATATGGTAAAATTCAGATGTGGCCATGATGGAAGGGTGTTTGTATTGACTTGTGAAATTACTTAAAAAATTTGTCATTTTCTGACATCTTTACCTACAAGCAGTACTCACCAGCGATGCTTAATACAGTCAGGTCCTGACCAACCGGGGCGGCTTTCCGGGCCTCCAATAAGTACGCGTCTACGGCTCACAGACGGCAGGCAGCTGACGGCTTTACAGGGAGGGTGCGGTAACGGAAGAGTGACTTAGTGATGCGGCAATGTCATGATAATGAATGTCGTATCCCTCATTCTTAAGTGAGGTGACAAAATCGCTGTGCGGCCGGTGCTGCCGGTAGTCGGGCTCACGCGACGGGTGTCTGAGGTATTTCTCAAATATGGAAGGGTCGCCGGCGATATTCAGAACGCCGTGATATACCAGCCTGCTCTCGCGCCGGTGCATGGATGAGCCGAGGATCTTTTTGTCGCCGATGGTTATGTCGGAAATACCCCTGGTGCCGTAGTTCCTCACCCCGAGATCAGAGAGGAGGTCAAGGATCATTGCGTTTACCTCCATGAAGAAATCCTTTGACCGGGCTAATCCCGGAAACTCCCTTGCCACGGTTATCACTGCCATCTGCGGCGTCAGCATTACCGCCTCGCCCCCGGTAGGACGCTTTGTCACCGGTATGCCATCGGAGAGGACATTCTCAAGTATCAGGGACCGCTCCGGCGTGTTGCTCTGTCCCAGCACTATGACCGTCCCGGCAGGCTGCCATACCATCATGCCGTCACCGGTGCCGCCGAAGAGGGCGGCATCGGCGAGATCATATGGGCGGACTACTACTGGCATGCCTCAATAAAATCAGGCTTTGTGAACAGGTGTGCCCACGGCGTCAGAGCCGGCCTCGAGGAACACCTCAGAGATCGTCGGGTGGGCGTGCATAGTGTGAGCCACATCCCACACCGTACTCTCAACGGCCATATACGCCGCAGCCTCGCTGATCAGGTCCGTGGCATTATGAGAGATTATCTGTACTCCCAGCACCTCGCCGTACTTTGGCTCGGAGATAATACGTAACATACCATCGGGCTGACCCTCGGTAAGAGCCTTGCCATTTGCCGACAGCGGGAACTCATTGACCTTGTACTCAATACCCTCTGCTGCCAGCTGCTGCTCGGTCTTGCCTATCTGTGCTATCTCCGGGTCAGTATAAAGGGTCAGCGGCACGCGCTCAGTATTCATCGTCTCAGTGATGCCCAGTATATGGTTCACGGCTGCCAGCGCCTGTGCCGAAGCAGCATGGGCGTAGATGCTTCTTCCGTTGACATCGCCGACGGCATAGACACCCTGAACGCTGGTCATGAAGTTCTCATCGGTGACATAAAAGCTTTCCGATTCCTCAGCCTTGAGTGCTCCTGTGGGCTTGATACCCTTGCGGGGCATGCAATTGACAATCCCTTCATATTCGTCGAGACTGATAGAATCATATCCTCCGGTACCTTCAACGGTCTTTATCTTCAGTGAGTCGAGCCTGCGGCTGATGTATGCATTCAGATAATCATCAAGTGCAGGGAAAACCTTTTCCGCCGTCTTGAGAAGAGTGACATCCTTTCCTATAAGTGCAAGCATCTGTGACACCTCTGCAGAGACAGGACCTTCACCGACAACCAGAAGCTTATTGGGCATCTCCTTCATTGAGAACATGTTCTCCAGGTTGATAATCCGGCTTTCATCCCCCACCTTGAACGGCAGTGGCCTCGGATATGAACCGGTGGCAATGATGATGTTCTTTGTTGTCAGTTTACGCTTGTCAACAACCACTGTGTCCACAGCCTCGACAGATGCAGTACCGGTTATAGTTTCCACATTGTTCTTCTTCAGAAGGTACTCAACCCCTTTTGTCAGCCTTCTCACTATACGTTCTGAACGCTTGACTCCCTTCTCCCAGTTGAAGGTCAGTTTCTTCGGGTCAAGGCCTTCGACGCCGAAGTCGCCTGCCATGCCAAGTCTTGAGAAATACTTGGCACTTTCGAGCATAGCCTTGGAGGGTATGCAACCCCAGTTAAGGCACATACCGCCGACGTACTTCTTCTCAATTAAGGCAGTCTTCAGTCCTGCCTGTCCGGCCCTTATCGCGGCCACATAACCTGCCGGCCCGGCACCTATGATTATCAGATCGTAATCCATCTTCACTTTGTTTTTATTGTCTCATTATCAGTGACAGCGGGTCTGCGACGCCTGCTGCCACATCATTCAGGAACTCCGTTGCCTCTGCTCCGTCAACCATTCGGTGGTCAACTGAGAGCGACAGCGGCATTACGTTACCCACCTTAATCTCGCCGTCGGCCACCACCGGCTGCTGGTTGATACGGCCTATGCCGAGTATCCCCACCTGCGGGTAGTTGATAACGGGAACGCCGAACCATCCTCCCATGGCTCCGTAGTTGGTGATGGTAAAGGTGCCGTCCTTCATGTCGTCAAGCGTCAGCTTCCTGTCGCGCGCCTTAACGGCTATCTCTGCCACAGCCTTGCTCAGCTCCTTGACAGTCAGCCTGTCAGCATTTCGAATCACCGGTACAACCAGTCCTTCCACAGTACTTACGGCTATGCCTATGTTATAGTAGTTTTTGTAGATTATATTCCCTTTTTCGAAGTCCATCTCCGAGTTCAGCTCCGGGTGGCGCTTCAGTGCTGCCACAACGGCTTTAATGATGAAAGGCAGGTAGGTAAGACTGATATCTTCCTTCTTGTACTCCTCCTTGTACCTGGACCTTGCTTCTACCAGTGCAGACACCTCAGGCTCCTCGAAGAGGGTCATGTGTGCCGTGCTCTGTTTGGAGCGCAGCATGTTTTTAGCGATTGACTTGCGGATCTGGCTCATCGGCCTGATCTCGACAAGCTCACGCGCACCGTCCGGAGTGGCGGGTGCGGTCCTGGCTGCTGCCGGAGCTGCCGAGGCATGGTAGTTCTGTATGTCGCTCTTCATCACGCGGCCTGCCGGGCCTGTTCCTGTCACCATGTTTATGTCAATGTTCATCTCGCGTGCCATGGCGCGTGCTACCGGCGTTGCCAATACCTTGCGCGGTGCCGCTGCTGAAGCGGCTGCTGAAGGTTTCGGCTCAGTGCCCTCATCGCTTGCGGGCAGGAAGGCGTTGTTGGAGGCCACCTCAATGGTGCCCACCACGCCTGCGCCTTTCTCCTCGACCATCTCCGCTTCGGGGGCAGGAGCCTCCGCACCGGATGCGGCGGTGGCCTCACCGGCGATCTCTATCTCGACGAGCGTCTCTCCCACATGGATCGTCTCTCCAACCTTGCCGTAGCGTGCAGCGATAACGCCCTCACGCGGTGCGGGTATGTCCGTAACAACCTTGTCGGTCTCCATCTTCACCAGCGGCTGTCCTACCTTGACGGCATTACCCTTGTCGACGTACCACTCGATGATGATCCCTTCGGTCAGTCCTTCACCTATATCGGGAAATTTGAAAATATATCTCATTCGTTTAAATATTTACTATTTCATTGGTCGAATGGAACTTGCATAAGTTTTTTGCTCAAATCCTGTTGCGAGTTTTTGCTTATGCAAGTTTCATCAGTTCAGAATTTTATTGTTCTTTCAATCTCGTAGAAGATCTTATCAGGGGTGATCATATAGTGATGTTCGCCGCGGGGGTAAGGCACAATCACGTCGAAGGCGGCCACCCTTTTCGGGGGAGCCTCCAGGTGTAGAAATGCTTCTTCGTTTGCCAGCGCCATGATCTCGGATCCCACTCCGAAGCTGCGCGGCTCCTCGCCTACGAAGACTATACGTCCGGTCTTCTTTATGGAAGCGCTTATCGTCTCCTTGTCAAGGGGATATATTGTTCTCAGGTCTATCAGTTCCACCGAGTATCCGGCCTCCTTCGCCATCACCATCGCCTTCTGCACTTCTCTTATCATGGCGCCGTAGGCAACCACGGTAACGTCGGTGCCCTGGGAGAGGACCTTGGCTTTGCCGATAGGCACTGAGAATTTCTCTTCACTAACCTCCTGCTTGATGGCACGATAGATGCGCTTGGGCTCGAGAAAGAGCACAGGATCATCACTCTCTATGGCCGAGATGAGGAGTCCCTTGGCATCATGGGGTGTCGATGGCACCACTACCTTCAGTCCGGGTATATGCGCAAAAATTGCCTCCATGCTCTCGGAGTGGTGCTCGAGCGCATTGATACCTCCTCCGTAGGGAAGTCGTATGACTATCGACATTTTGTAATTGCCCCGTGAGCGGTTGTGCATGCGTGTTATATGGGAGATTATCTGGTTGAAGGCCGGGTATATGAACCCGCAGAACTGCATCTCTATAACCGGGCGGAGCCCTGCTGCTGCCATACCTACTGCCGTGCCGGCGATGCCCGACTCTGCCAGGGGTGAGTCAAAGACCCTCTCCACACCGTGTTTCTTCTGTAATCCTTCCGTCACCCTGAAGACGCCGCCCTCAAAGCCGGCATCCTCACCGTAGACAACAACATTTTTATCCTCTGTCAGTTTGATGTCGAGAGCGTCATTGACGGCATTGACTATATTCATTGCTTTCATTTGCGTGCGTTTTTCCACTGTAAGAATTTTTCATGCTCGATCTGCTGATCGCGGAGATCCTGCGGCATCTCGGCATAAGTATATTTTAGTACGTCCTCAAGCGGATACTGAACTGTCTCTTCCGTCTCTATAAACTGGCGGTCGATCTCTTTCTTGTACTCCCCGGTCACTCTCTCCTCCTCGGCATCTGACCACAGCTTTTTCTTCTCCAGGAAGAACTTCATGCGGCGCAGCGGGTCCTTCTTGTCCCACTCCTTCTCTTCGTCGGTGGTGCGGTATTTCGTCGGGTCGTCCGAAGTGGTATGGGCTCCCTTGCGGTAGGTCACGGCCTCTATCAGCACAGCCTGCTGCTCCTTCCTGGCGTACTCATGAGCATACCTGAAAGCTGCCAGCATGGCGAAGATATCATTGCCGTCGACCTTCAGTCCCCTGATGCCGTAAGCCACTGACTTGACAGCGAGGTTGGTGCTGGCGGTCTGCATCTTCACGGGAACAGAGATAGCATACTGGTTATTCTGAATGACGAAGATCACGGGCACCTTCCACACGCCGGCAAAGTTGAGCGCCTCGTGAAAGTCGCCCTCGGAGGTGCCTCCGTCACCAACGAATGCCATAGCCACCTCATCCTTCTTCTGATATTTTATGGCATAGCCGATACCGGCTCCGTGAATAAGCTGGGAAGCAATAGGCACCGAGAAGGGAAGAACATGATTTGCTTCGGTGAACTTCAATCCCTCTTCGAATCCCATGTTGAACATGAATATCTCCTTCATGGTTACGCCCTTGGCCAGCCATGCGCCCATCTCGCGGAAGGCCGGCACCAGCCAGTCTTCATGTCTGAGTACGGCGCCCGCTGCCACACCTATGGCCTCCTGGCCGATGTTTGGGGGGTAGGTATAGACACGGCCCTGCCGCTGATAAGAGACGATCATGAAGTCGAGCGTCCTGACAAAGAGCATATCCTTATATAGTTTTACCATCTCTTCATCAGAGAGATCGGGCATCAGCTCTTTGCTGATCACTATTCCGTTGTTGTCAATTACCTGCAGCATCTTATCCTCTGCAGGATCAAACTGGTCGAACATATTTTTGTTTTGTTTAACGTTTCTGTAATAAAAGACAAACAAACCTGCAATTTGTTCAGCAGGATATACGACATACCGCAGGGGATTTTTCCTGACTGTGACCCCACGGAGAGCTTTCGCGAGCTGTGACCGTCCGTGGATGGCGTTTCCGACGGCGGCACATGTCAGGAGTGGCCTTAAATAACCGGCACTTACAGTTGATCAGGTAATTAATGTGAAGAAATGTTAACAGCCACATGCGTACTTTATTTATACTTAACTTAGCTGTTTATTATGCAAACAGTTAACCCAATCCGTATAAACTATGAAGAATCTCTCCAAAGCATTAATGATCCTGGTGGTCATTTCCATGACCTCCTGCCAGAATAAGACAGGAGACGAGTTGAACCTTCCGTTTGAAAAGTATCAGCTTGAGAACGGACTCAGTGTTATCCTGCATCAGGATAAGTCAGATCCTATCGTGTCGGTGGCGATTTATTACCATGTCGGTTCCAACCGGGAGGTTCCGGGCCGCACAGGCTTTGCTCATCTTTTTGAGCATATGATGTTCCAGCAGAGTGAGAATGTGCCTGAGGATCAGTATTTCAGGCTTATACAGAGTGCCGGCGGAACACTGAACGGGTCCACCAACCAGGACCGCACCAACTATTACGAGACGGTACCGAAGAACGCCCTCGAGCTGGTTCTCTGGATGGAGTCAGATCGCATGGGGTATCTTACAAACACCATCACGCAGCAGGCTTTTGCCATTCAGCAGAACGTCGTTCAGAATGAAAAACGTCAGAACTACGACAACAGGCCGTACGGTCATTCATCAACGGTAATGGCCAGGGCGCTGTTCCCCGAGGGTCATCCCTACAGCTGGACCACCATCGGGGAGATGAAAGACCTGTTCAATGCCACGGTGGAAGATGTGAAGGAGTTCCATAGCCGCTTTTACATACCCAACAATGCGACGCTTTCCATTGCCGGCGACTTCGAAACTGAAGAGGTAAAAGCACTGGTTCAGAAATACTTTGGTGAGATACCTGCAGGGGCTGAGGTGGAGAAGCTGAAGCCGATGCCCGTGACTCTGGCAGAGACGAAGAAACTCTATCATGAAGATAACTTCGCCAACACTGCGCAGTACACCATGGCATTCCCTTCGGCTGAGATGTATAACCCTGATGCCTACGCTTTGACGATCCTGAGTGATATCCTGGCCGGTGGCAAGAAGTCGCCCATGTACAATGTGCTCGTAAAGGAGAAAAAGCTCACCTCCAATGTAGGCGCCTATAATATGGCGCAACTGCTTGCCGGCACCTTCCGGATCTTTGTCAATGCCAACCCCGGTGTCTCGCTGACGGAAGTTGAGAAAGCCATCTTTGAAGCGTTTGAACGTTTTGAGACAGAGGGTTTTACCGAGAAGGACCTCGAGAAGGTTAAAGCCGGGCAGGAGACCCGTTTCTATAACATGATAAGCAGTGTTGACGGTAAATCGAAGCAGCTTGCTGAATATAACATGTACGCCGGTGATCCGGGATTTTACAAAAAGGATATGGCGGCGATGAAGGCCGTCACCATGGGCGATGTGCAGCGAGTATATGAGAAATATATCAAGGGCAGGAATTACGTGGCTACCAGTTTTGTGCCCAGGGGCAAGGTTGAACTGGCAGCAGAGGGATCAGTTGATGCCGGCATAGAAGAGGAGAATATCCTCACTGCCACTGAGGTGAAGATTGAGGGAGGTGCTGCTGAAGAGATACAGAAGACTCCGACCTCTTTTGACCGCTCCGTGCAGCCTGCCCTGGGTCCTGATGTGTCTGTGACCGTTCCGTCCGTCTGGAAGTCGTCGCTGGCAAACGGAATGAAACTTTTCGGCATTGAGCATTTCGAGGTGCCTCTTGTACAGTACAATATTGTTATTGAGGGAGGCCATATGCTTGATGATATCAATGCACCGGGTGTGGCCAACATGCTGGCGATGATGCTCAATGAGGGAACGAAGAACAAAACCCCCGAGGAGCTTGAGGAGGAGATTGACCTTCTGGGTGCTATGATAAGTGTATCGGCTGATGATGAAGATATTACCGTTAGTGTCAACACCCTTGCGCGCAATTTTGGGAAGACCCTCGCCATCGTTGAGGAGATGCTTCTGGAACCCCGGTGGGACTCACTTGCCTTTGAGATTGCCCGCACACGTGTTCTGAACAACCTTCGGAGAAGTTCCATTGATCCCACATACCTTGGCTCGAGAGCTCTGGCCAGGCTTACGCTTGGCGAAGATAATATTTTTGCCACCGATGTTTCAGGCACGGTTGAGAGCGTGAATTCGATGACCATGGATGATCTCAGGGCGTTTTATGAGAAGAACATATCGCCATCAGTGGCCACGTTCCTGGTTGTAGGTTCGGTTGACCAGACAGGCGTGGAGAAGGCTCTTGCCAGGCTCGGGACCGACTGGAGTGCAAAAGAGGTGCAGATACCCGGGATCGCCTACGCACCGGCGCCAGAAAAGGCAGGGGTATATTTCGTGGATGTGCCCGGCGCAAAGCAGTCGAACATATACATAGGAGCTCCGGCTATCCCCCGCAGTCACCCCGACTACTACCCGGCCTATGTCGCCAACTACAAGCTCGGTGGATCATTCAACGGATATGTAAACCTCGTCCTCAGGGAGGAGAAAGGGTACACCTACGGTGCCAGGACAAATTTCAATGCACAGAAGTATTACGGAACCTTTGTTGCCAGCTCGGCCGTTCGTTCCACAGCCACCCTTGAGTCGGCAGAGATATTCCGTGACCTTATGAAGCAGTACCGGGACGGTGTTTCCCAGGATGACATTGACTTCACTAAGGATGCGTTGCTCAAGGGCAATGCCCTGAGGTTCGAGACCCACAGGGCGCTGCTGGGAATGCTCGGCACCATGAGTGAACACGGACTGCCGGACGACTATATTGCCCGTGAGGAGGATTATGTCAGAAAGCTTACCGTTGATGATGTAAATGCCATGGTGCAGAAGTATATTGACCCTATGAAGATGTATTATGTTGTTGCCGGCGATGCCGCAACCCAGCTCAGGGAGCTTAAGAAACTTGGGTTCGGAGAACCTGTATTAATCAAGTAAATTTCAAGATATGAAGAGAATTTCAGCATTACTGATTTTGGCTGCATTGATCCTGGCTTCAGGATGCAGCGGAAACAAGAAAAGTACACTTTCCATCCCCTATGAGAGCTACAAGCTTGACAACGGGCTGACGGTGATTCTCAGCGAGGACAAGTCCGATCCCATCACCTCACTGGTGATACTGTATCATGTGGGTTCAGCCAGGGAGGTCCCCGGCAAAACCGGGTTCGCCCATCTCTTTGAACACATGATGTTCCAGCGTACCGAGAATGTTGGTGAGGATCAATTCTTCAAATATATTGAAGGTGCAGGAGGGATGCTCAACGGCGGCACCAGCTTTGACCAGACGATCTATTTCGAGGTTGTGCCGAAAAATTCGATTGAGATGGCTATGTGGCTCGAATCAGACCGCATGGGTTTCCTTCGCAATACTGTTACCCCTCAGTCGTTTGCCCAGCAGCAGAATGTGGTGCAGAATGAAAAGCGGCAGGGAGTTGATAACCGTCCGTACGGATTCACTGACTACGTGCTTCTGAAGAATCTTTATCCTGAAGGACATCCCTACAGCTGGGATGTCATAGGAGAGATGGAAGACCTCGCCAATGCCACTGTTGAGGATGTGAAGGAGTTCCACAGGAAGTTCTACATACCCAACAATGCAACCCTTGTGGTCTCCGGTGATTATGAGACTGAGGAGATAAAGGCTCTGATAGAGAAGTATTTCGGGGAGATCCCAGCCGGCGAGGAGCTTAAGGATCCGGAGCCGATGAATGTCACGCTGTCAGAGACGAAGAAACTGTATCATGAAGATGCCTTTGCACGTGCCCCTCAGTACACTATGGTCTTTCCGGTTGCGGAGCAGTTCACAAAGGATTCCTATTCGCTTGATGTCCTGGCACAGCTGCTGGGGGTAGGGAAGAAGTCGCCCCTTTACAAGGTACTTGTCAAAGAGAGGAAGCTCACCTCGAATGTGAGAGCATACAACCAGTCGCAGGAAATTGCCGGGCAGTTTGAGATCAGTGTCACTGCAAACCCCTCCACCAGTCTTAATGATGTTGAGAAGGCTATTTTCGAGGCGTTTGAGAGGTTTGAGACTGATAAATTCACAGAGAGGGACCTGGAGAGGATCAAAGCAGGCCTTGAGACCAATTTCTACTCCATGTTGAGCAGTGTCATGTACAAGTCGTTCATGCTCGCCATGTACAGTGAGTATGCAGGTTCTCCTGACTACCTGACCGAGGAGCTGGAGATGATGCAAAACGTAACCATGGATGACGTATGGGATGTCTATGAGCGTTACATCAAGGGCAAAAACTATGTCGCGACCAGCTTCGTGCCAAAAGGTCAGCTTGACCTTGTTGCTGAGGGTTCTGTCGATGCCGGGGTGGTTGAGGAGGATGTCACGCAGGCTATCAAGATGGAGATCGCTGCCGGCGGTGAGGAGATCATTGAGAAGACACCGAGCAGCTTCGACCGTTCGGTAGCTCCGGCGCCCGGACCCGATCCTTCGCTGACATTGCCAGAGGTGTGGCAGGCAGAGGCTCCCAACGGGATGAAGATATACGGTATTGAGCAGCATGAGCTGCCGTTGGTGACTTATTCGATTGTCATACAGGGCGGCCATATGCTTGATGATATCAGCAAGCCCGGCGTGGCAAGGTTTACTGCCGAGATGCTTAATGAGGGCACTGCCACCAGAACTCCGGAGGAGCTTGAGGAGGAGATACAGCTTCTGGGTGCAAGTATCAATGTAAGGGGAGGACAGGAAAACATCACGGTGTATGTCAGCGCGCTCGCACGCAACTTTGAAAAGACTCTCTCACTGGTTGAGGAGATGCTTCTGGAACCGCGCTGGGATGAGGAGCAGTTCTCGATCAACCAGACCCGCACTGTCAACGCACTCAAGCGCAACATGGCTGAACCCAACTACCTGGCCAGCATGACCTTCAACAGGCTGACACTTGGAGAAGAGAACATCATGGCAGTTGACAACAGCGGTACGGTGGAGAGTGTGGAGGCAATCACCATGGATGATCTGAAGGCTTTCTACGAAAAGAATCTCTCCCCCTCTGTGGCAAACTTCCATATTGTGGGTGATGTTGACCGGGCCAGGGTTGAGAAGGCACTCAAGAGTCTTAATGAGCGCTGGCAGGCCAGGGAGGTTATCATGCCGGAGCTCTCCTTCCCGCCCGTCCCCGATAAGCCCGCTATCTATTTCGTTGATGTGCCCGGGGCAAAACAGTCGGTGATAAACATTGGCAACCTGGCCCTGACCCGTGACCATCCTGATTTCTACAAGGCTGATGTGGCTAACTATATGCTCGGGGGAACGGCCAGTGCCCGTCTCTTTATGGTCCTCAGGGAGGAGAAGGGGTTCACCTACGGTGCCTACTCCAACTTCAACGGCATGAAGAGCTACGGCACCTTCAGGGCATATGCATCAGTACGTACTGATGCAACTCTCGAGTCGGTGAAGCTCTTCAGGGATATCATGAAGGAGTACCGTGCCGGCGTACCTCAGGAGACTGTTGATTTCACCAAAGGCTCCTTGCTCAAGGCCAATGCTTTGCGTTTCGAGACCAACGACAGCAAGCTCGGGATGCTGAGTACAATGACTACTTACGGGCTGCCGGCGGATTATGTCAGACAGGAGGAGAATTACCTTATGGGGTTGACGAAGGAGCAGATGGACGAGACCGTGCAGAAGTACATTGACCCGATGAGGATGAATTATGTGGTGGTGGGCGATGCTGCCACGCAGCTGCAGGAGTTGAAGAAGGTAGGTTTCGGCGACCCGGTACTGGTGAAGTAATTAAATTTACGGGTTAGATAGTATCAGAGTTTCGGGGTTGCCGGCAATGCCACCCTGGAGCTCTGAACTATTTTATTTCTATCTTTGCACAGCCATCTGAAAGATTGTGGTATGATTGTTTTGAGACCTCAGACCTTCAGACCTTCAGACCTTCAGACCTTCAGACTTGGAATAGCCCGGATGGTAGGGGCGAGCGTAAGTAAAACACCCGGTGGGTGTTTTTAGCAAGCAGCCGGACTGCAGGGGGGGGCCGAGCGATCAGGATTTGCCTTTTAGGCAAATCCCGCGAGGAGCCAGATTGTAGGGAGGCATTCCACCATTCCATACTTATGGCAGGGAGATTCGAAAAAAGATATTAATTTCGCCGGGGCACAGATTCAATAGAATGCCCGGATGGTGGAATGGTAGACACGAAGGACTTAAAATCCTTTGGCCATAGCGGCTGTGGGGGTTCAAGTCCCCCTCCGGGTACTTTGCCCGCTGAAGCTCTGGCGAAGGTGGGCTGAAAAAGAGAGAGTGTGAGAGCCAGCCTTCGCCGAGGCTTGGGTGTACGGAGCGAGAGCGAGCACACTCATCTCTTTTTTGACTCACTGCTTTCGTCGAGCTCCTCCCGATAAATCGGGAT
>WOYI010611941.1_pt1 | contig 27617 bp, 28 predicted proteins | sample 6423411 | NCBI WGS metagenome assembly WOYI01 (sample SAMN13441803, study PRJNA592873) | oil field metagenome | biome: oil field; feature: oil-well bore; material: oil-contaminated soil; isolation source: oil-contaminated soil from oil-well borehole | place: Germany: Wietze | collected 2016-10-18 ...
AAAGTCGCAGCCAAGAAGCCGGCAGTCAAGAAAGTCGCAGCCAAGAAGCCGGCAGCGAAAAAAGTTGTCGCAGCCAAGAAGCCGGTAGCAAAGAAGCCCGCGACTCGCGCAACAGCATCCAGGAAGCCGGCAGCAAGTGCTGCAGCGAAAAAGCCTGCAGTCAAAAAAGCCGCAGGGAAAGGCATTCTCGGCGCCTGAGCTTGGTAGATTGGGGCGGGCGCCGAGCGGTTGCGTTTCGCCCTTTCTACTGCTCTTGCTTCACCGGGAAGCGCCGATCTTCACGCATTCCCATTGTGATTCTGTCGTACAGCATTTGAATGAAAATTCAGGGCGCGCAACCATGCGTGCTTTTTTGTTGCGTCCGCATGGAGCGGCGCAAGTAATCAGATCAGGAAGATGGTTGCCAGACCGAGGAAGATGAAGAAGCCGCCGCTGTCGGTGATGGCGGTCAGCAGCACGCTGGCTCCGATGGCAGGGTCGCGCCCCAGACGTTGCATCATCAGCGGTATGCCGATGCCGACCAGCGCGCCCAGTGTCAGGTTGAGCATCATGGCGGCAGTCATGACAACCCCGAGCGCGATGCTGTGATACAGGAAGTAGGCGAACAGCCCCGCGAAACCTCCCCATACCAGACCGTTCAATCCGCTGATGGCGAGTTCTTTCAGCATCAGGCGCTTTGCGTTGCCCTGATTGATCTGGCCGAGCGCAAGCGAACGGATGATGATGGTTGTCGTCTGGTTGGCCGAGTTGCCCGCGATGCCGGCCACGATGGGCATCAATGTGGCGAGTGCCACCATCTGCGCGATGGTCTGCTCGAATTCGCCGATCACGCGTGATGCAAAGAAGGCGGTCGCGAGATTCAGCGCCAGCCAGGGCCAGCGGTTCTTGGCAGACTTCCACACCGAGGCGAAGATGTCTTCCTCTTCGAGCAGGCCGGCCTGGTTGAGCAGTTCGGTATCGGACTCTTCGCGGATGTAATCGAGCACCACGTTCACGGTCACGCGACCGAACAATTTGCCGTCTTCGTCCACAACCGGGGCCGACACCAAGTCATAGCGCTCGAATGCCTGCGCCGCGTGTTCCGCTTTCTCGTCCGGTTGCAACTTGATGACGTCGGTGATCATCAGTGTGCGCACTTCGGTCTCCGGTTCATTGACCACGATCAGATTGATCGGCAGCACACCTTTGAAACGTTCGTCGCGGTCGACAATGAACACCTGGTCGGTATGGTCCGGCAGTTCGTCGAAGCGGCGCAGATAGCGCGACACGGTTTCCAGTGTCACGTCTTCGCGCACATGCACCATATTGAAGTCCATCAGCGCGCCTACCGAGTCTTCCGGATAGGACATCGCGGCGCGCAGTTGTTCGCGCTCCTCGATAGGCAGCGACTTGAACACATCGCGGATCACATGCTGCGGCAGGTCGGGGGCGAGGTCGGCGATCTCGTCGGTGTCGAGTTGCTCGGCCGCTTCGCGCAGTTCGTCGCGGCTCATGGTGGCGATCAGCGATTCGCGCACCGCGTCCGAAACCTCGATCAAAATCTCGCCGTCGCGGTCGGCTTTGACCAGATTCCACACCAGCAGACGGTGTTCGATCGGCAGCGCTTCCAGAATGTAAGCGATGTCGGCAGGGTGCAGTTCTTCCAGTTTGTCGCTCAGTTCCGCCAGATGCCGCTTGTGCAACATCTTGTCCAGCAACTCGTGGCGTTCATCGCGCGGAAGTTCCTGGTTGTGAACCACGGTTTCAACCAGCGCCTGTTTATCCAGCAGGTGCTGAACCTGGTGCAGATGTTCCTGCACGTTGTCAGTGTGGTGTTGTTCGTGGTTCTCGGTCATGGCGCACCTCGAAAAAATTGCGCGCTATTGTAAGGAAAATAGCCGGGGGGCGTCACGGTATCTCGGCATCCGGCATGCGGTCGAGAATGATCAGCGTCTTGCGCAGCATGCCGTCGGCCTGCCGGTGCCGGTCGTAATAGCGCGGATTGGGCACCATGGCGGCGAGCCGGGCGGCCTGCTCTGGCGAGAGCTTCGCGGCGCTGACGCCGAAGTAATGGCGGGCTGCCGCTTCCGCGCCAAACACGCCGTTGCCCCATTCGATCACGTTCAGATAGATCTCGAAGATGCGCTGTTTGTCCATCACCGCTTCCAGCATCAGCGTGATGAAGACCTCCTCGCCTTTGCGCCACGGTGTGCGCTTGGTGGAAAGGAACAGGTTCTTCGCCAGCTGTTGGCTGATGGTGGAACCGCCGGCGACGATCTTGCCCCGCTTCAGATTCTTTTCATACGCTTTCTGGATGCCGTCCCAATCAAAACCTTCGTGGTCGACGAACTTCGCATCCTCGGCGGCGATGAGGGCGCGCTTCAGATTGCCGGAGATCTTTTTGTAGGGCACCCACTTGTACTTCAGTACAGCCTTGGGATCCTTGTCCTGCATCACTTCCAGCCGGTCATCCATGAAGGCACTGGTGGACGGATCGAACTTGACCCACCAGCAGATATGGGCGAACAGCCATAGCTGGTACAGCACGAATAACAGCAACAGCGCCAGCAGGAAGCGCCAGAGGAGACTGCGCATGGGTTTCATCACTTGTGCAGGGCGTCGAGTACGGGGCGGGTGTCAGGACGTACGCCGCGCCAGATGAAGAACGCCTCGGCGGCCTGTTCCACCAGCATGCCGAGACCGTCAGCCACCTGAGCGCCTTGGTCGCGCGCGAATGCCATGAAGGGTGTTTCGCGTCCGTACATCATGTCGTAGGCGAGGGCGTTGGGAGTGAAGATGGATTCAGGTAATGGTATTTGACTGTCGGTTAAGCCAGCTGAGGTGGCGTTAATCACTATGTCGAATTGTTTTTCCAATAGCCCTTCATAACTACAGCTAGCCATGCGAAATCTCTTCGCAAGGAAATGCGCTTTATCTTCAGTACGATTCGTGATGGTGATATTTGCACCTGCCCGACGAAGCGGGGACAGTACTCCTCTCGATGCTCCGCCAGCGCCTACCAACAAGATATTTTTTCCTTCTAAATCAATATTCAGATTTTCTTCCAAATCACGAACAAGACCAGAGCCATCTGTATTTTGGATTTGAATTCGATTTCCGGAAAACGATAGAGTGTTTGCGGCCATGGCATTTTCAGCATCTTCAGAGCAGATGACTTGCATTCCTTCAGGGAGCAATTGAAAAGCTTGTTGCTTGAACGGCACCGTCACATTGCAGCCCTTGTAACCTGCATTGCGCAGTCGCTCGATGGTCGCGGCGAACCCGTCCAGCGGCGCTTCGATGGCTTCATAGCTGATGTCCTGTCCGGTCTGTGCGGCGAACATGCGGTGGATCAGCGGTGATTTGCTGTGCGAGATGGGGTTGCCGATGACGGCGTAACGGTCGGTCATGCTGGTACGGATCAGGGTAGGACCGCGGATTGCGGCATCAGGCCGAGAGTATAAATGCCCGGCTGAGTTTCAGGGCCGATGTAATGCAGTAGTTCGTTCAGTTCTTCCTCGGCACCCGCTGCCGCCCGGGCCGTGCCATTGATCTGCACGCCCTGGACCGGATCGAGATGCCCGCGCGCTTGCAATTGCAACTTGCCGCCTTGCGTGCCGAGGCTGGCTTCCAGCTTTTGCCCGTCACCCTGCAAGACGATGCGGTAATCGCCCAGCGGTGCGATGGGTGACAAGCCGGAGGCGGCATGCAGCCAATCCACCGTGATTTGACCGAGCATGCCGCGCGCATCCAGTTCCACATGCTCGGCATGGGCTTGCAGCGCGCCTTGCAAACGATAGGGGCGAAGTTGTGGAGCGGCCACTTCAAGCAAGGCGGCCGGCAGGTCCAGGCGCAGATCGTCTATGTCCAGGCGCGCAAGCAAAGGACGCAATCGCAATGTCATCGGTTCGTATGCACCCGCCTGCAGTTGCATGGCCGCCTTCCAAGGCTGCAACTGCCAGCGGTATGCGCCCAGAGAGCGGATGCCGGACGTGTTCTGCAACAGCAGGATGCCCGTGCCTTGCCACAACAAACCCTGCGTGCGAGCCAGCATGAGTTGCCCGCCGCTGGCGCGTTCCAGCATGTAGCCCATCAGCGACGACGGCGCGAGCGCAAGCAGGCTGACGAAGAACACGCTGCCGAACAGCAGCGTCAGCGACACGCGACGGCGCAGGCTCACTGGTCGGCCCCGTTGCTCAGCACGGCCTGGATCTTGACCTGCCCCGGCACGGGCGAGGCGGAAAGCATGGCGCTCGCCACGCGGATGTGCTGGGTGCGTTCCACAGTGTGCAGCCATTGCAGCCATTGCTCGAATGCGAGCGCTTCCGCGCTGATGTGCACGCTGTTCTGCTCGCCCGGCGTGACGATCATGCTCAAACCAGATTCGCCCGCGCTGCGTTGCACCGCCGACTGCAGGGCATTGCTGTCGAGCACGGCCAGTTGCGCGCGCTGGCGCAGGTTCTGCACCTCGCCGGCCTGCATCGCCATCTGTCCGGCCTGGGCGCGCAGTGCGGGCAAACCGGCTTGCAACTTGGGCAGCGCGTCGTGCGCGGGTTGCCATAACAAACCGTAGGCCAGCAGCGGCAACAACACCCACGCGCCGCGGCGGACGGTCTTTTGCTCGGCGGCGCTGAGCGTGTCCCAGTGCGCGGTTCTCAATTGTGCGAAGCGCGTTCTCATCGTGCACCTCCTGCCGAGACGCGCAGTTGCAGGGTCTGCGTCGACCCGGCGGTCTGGGTGTCGGTCACCTGCAATGACAAGCCCGTTTCGGCGATACGCCGACGCAGCATGTCGACGGCATTCGCGCCGCTCAGACGCATCTCCACATCCAGCTTGCCGCCGTCATAGCGCACGGTATTCAACACTCTCCCGGGCAGTTCGTCCGTGGCGACCGAGAATTTTTCCAGCAGGGGCAGGAAGTCGGCATCGTCTGCCACGCCCGCCGCATGGCGCAAACGCGTCACATTGCGGCGCATCTGCAACGGGGCATCGACCACGACCGCATCGGCACCGAAGGTTTCGCGGAAGGTGTCGCTCATCGCATTCGACAACTGTCGTTTTTCATGCGCGAGCACGGCCCACTCCAGATTTGTCAGCGCCGCTTCGACGCAAAACAGCAGCAGCAACACCATCAACGCGGGGCGCAACACCGGCCACAGTTCGCCGATGCGCGGCGGCGGCGTGAACTTGCCCCACAACAGATTGGGCGCGTCGGCGGGAATCTCCGCCTTGCGCCAGTCGAAATGCTGCCGCTCGAACAACACCGGCACCTTGATGCCCCGGTCCGGCGCTGCCACATCGCTGCCGAGTGTGAATAGCCGCAAAGCAGCGGGGGCGTGCTGTTGCATGGACAATTGCAGCAGCGCCGGCATGCGCGTATCGCTGCCGACATCCAACGCGCCGCCCAGATGTCCGGCCATCGCAATGAAGCCGCGCGTGCCGTCCCATGCCACGCTCCATTCTTCGTTGCGTTGCGGCAGCAGGCAGAACTCCGGCACGACACGACGCAGGCGCAACTTGGCGGTAGAACAGGCGGCGAGGAAGCGCGACAGCCAACCCTTGTCCAGTGCGTAGAGCACGGTGCGCCCGTCGGCGAGTTTGCTGCCCGGCGTGACGTGAACCGCACTCACATCGTCGAGCAGGCCGTCTTCCAGCACGAAGGGCAGTGCGGTCTCCAGCTTGTTGCGTTTCAGTTTGGGGAGTGCGGCGGCGGTGGCGAGTACGCGGTCGGAAGCGACGATGGCGATCACATCGTCCGCATGCGGCATCGAGGCCAATGTGCCGCTGCCCGCGTCGCGCTGCGTGCCGTTGTCATCGAGCAGCACCCAGGCGCAATTCGAAGCAGCATCCTGCCAGTGTGCGGTGAGATAGATACGCAGCTTCATTGCAGACTTTTCCTCACTTGTTTCGCCCAGATCCCGTTTCGCTTCAGCAATGCATGCACGGATGATTCACCATCGCCCTGTGTGGCGTATCCGGTCACCATGAAGTATTGGCTGGCCACAGCCAGATTCTCCGATCCGCTGCGCGGTATGCGCAACTGTTGAAAGAATTCCGTCGTATTCTTGAACGGTGTCGATTGTATCTGCAAGTGGATGCGCCGAGCTTCCTGCAGGTCCAGGCCCGGTATGACCGCGATCAATACTTCCGGCGGGGCGAAGTTCACGTTCAGCGGCGTATTCGATTCCGGCAGCACGCTCACATACGGTTCCAGCCGCTTGATGAGGCCGGCATCATAGCCTTTCACCCATGCCAGTTCGCCGATGTCCGACAGCATGCGGTTGGCGCAGCGGTAAGGATGTTCCTGGCGCATGTAGTACTCGTCCTCGGCACCGTTCGGGCTCGGTTCGCTGTTTGTGTCCAGCCAGTCGAGCAGCGTGGCGCTCAGATCCAGCGGCATGCCCAGCGTTTCCAGCAAGCGCTGGAAGTGCAACACATCCGCCGCGCTGGCCGCACCATTGCGCACCAGATTGTTCAGATTGAACAGCCCTTGCTGGTCATATATGGCACCGCGCACTTCGCCGCCTTCCAGTTGCACGGCGGGCAAACGCATCGCCCACATCTCTTTGCCGTGATCGAGTCCCGGGCTGACCGAGGCATCGTCCGCCAGCACGGCGCGCGCCCAGTCTATGCCGGCCTCGGCGATGCGCCGCGCCTGTGCGCGGTCGCGTCCGTTCTCCATCGCGCGCTGCCAGAAGCCCTGCTGCTGGGCCATGAACGCGGCGAGGGTGGTTGCCATCGCCACGATCAGCAACACCATCACCAATGCCACACCTTTTTGCGAAGAGTGTTTCATGGCAATGAAAATATCCTGCTCAATTTCTCACCGCTCTGCAGCAGCAGTTCCACCTCCAGCGCTTTAGGCGGGGTGGACTCGCCCGTTTTGGACGGCCATTGCACTTCCCATGCGAAGCGGCTGTTCAGATAGCGCAAATTGAATTCGCTGACGCCCTCCAGCACGACATCCACGCCCGGTACGCTGAACGGGGCGCTATCGAGCACATTCCAGCGCAGCATCTCCAGCTTGTCGTCCCGCAGCCGGTAGCCGATGCGTTGCGGCGGCAAAGGCATGCCGGCGGCATCGAATCCGCCGTGCCGCGTGAATGCCAGCTGCGCATCCTCCACGCTGCCGGTTGCGGAAGTGGTGCCGATCCAGGCCGGCACTTCTGCGCCGCTCGCCGTGCGCACCGGGCGCGGCAGCACCTGCGCGGTCTCGCCGTCCAGTCGCGCGAAGAAGCGCTCCAGCGACTGCCACTTGCGCGTCTCATGATCAAGATGCGCGCGCGTATCGGTCACCGCGTTCAGTCCGCGATAAGCCGTGACAGCCAGAATGGCGAACACGAACAGCGCGACCAGCAGTTCGATCAGGGTGAAGCCGCGGGATTTATTGGATGAGCTAGTCACCGTGTTATAGCAATAAATTGTGACCGATTGAGGCCCATCCCGGGAGCTCAGGGAATATTCGGGTGACCTGTGCTCTTGATGAGGGGTTAACGCGTGAGGCTGAGAGCCGCAGTTCCAGCCAGTGCTGAGCAACCGGAGGTGCTGACGCAGGTTCCTGCATGAGGGTAGCCATTGATGATGGCATTGACTGTACCAGTGCCGCTGATGGCGATACTGATCTCATATTTGATTACGTGCGTAATTGAGCTGATGACAGCAAGAGTGGTTGGATCAAGAGTATCAACTCCGCATGAAAGTGTCTGTGTAGTGGAGCCTGATCCATTCGCCAACGTTACGGCCGCATCCGGTTTGGAGCAGGTTACGATCTTGGTGGCGCTTTCAACCGGATAGTCAGCGAGGTTGTTGTAAGTTACCTTCCAAGTGCCGTTATAAGGATTCTGATCAGTTCCGGCATCGCCAAAGCAGCCTGCTAACAAAAGCGGAGCAACATACGTCAAAATTCGGGTTGTGAGCACACGCATTTCAGTTACTCCCTGAAAGATTCATTGTAATTTTCCTGCAATAGCAGGTACATGTCCGTACGTTATTGATGCAACGTCTTAAATATAATTGAAAATCAAGTTGAGAGTTGATGATTGTTATTACTTATTCGAGTTTGCATCTGGTTACCGCGGGAACTGCACCAGATATCCCGATGACTCTCTCAAGATATGGGGTGGATCAGCGGGGTCAAAAACATCGACGACGATGCGACGCATACTTGGATTGGGCGTGGCGATGATCTCTTCGCGCCAGGGGTAGACCTGTCCGGCCTGTTTTTCTTCCCCGTTCTGGATGCCGGTGGGCAACCAGTCGCCGCGCGCCTGATGCAGTGCCAGCCGGTTCTGCGCGACCCAGTCGGCGATGACGCGGCTGCGCAATGCCTCGACATGATGGATGCTGGCACTGGACGTGCGCGAAACGGCGGCCATGGTGATGGCGAGTATGAACAGCGCGACCAGCACTTCCAGCAAGGTGAAACCAAGCTGCCGGGCGGCGCTCATGGCTGAGTCCCCGCAACGATCTCCACCTTGCCCAGACCATTGCCGGCGATGCCCGAGCTCAGATCGCCGCTGTGCAGTTCGACTTTGAAACGCTTGCCGGCGAGTTCGGGACTGAGCATCACCAGTGCGCCGGGCTCAAGCTTGCGTCCGTCGAAGCTGACCTCGCCGATGCGGATCTCCTGCGGCAAGGTGCGCGGGTGCAGCAGATTGTCGCTTTCGATGCGCAGCCATTCGCCTTCGCGGTTGCGTTTCCAGAAACGGTAGCTGTTGCCGCTGCCCGACCATGCCAGCGATTGCCCGCCCGCCTGCGACGCCATCGCGCCGTTCTCCAGCAGGAAGGCGAGACGCTTTGATTCGTCGCGCAACACGCTTTGCGTACCCGGCATCAGGTTGACCGTCACCACCGTGAGCATGATACCGGCGACCACCAGCGCCACCAGCATCTCCAGGAGCGTGAAACCACGCATACGATTATGCGAGATCAGTCCTGCCACGATCCGATGTCGGCGTCGCTGCCCTCACCGCCGCCGACCTGATCGGCACCCAGACTGAACACATCTATCGCGCCATGCACGCCGGGTTGCAGATATTGATACGGCGTACCCCAGGGGTCTTTCGGTACGCGGTCGACATAGCCCTCGCTCTTCCAGTTGCTGGGGATGGGCGCGATGGAAGGTTTCTTGACGAGTGCCGCCAAGCCTTGTTCGGTGCTGGGATAGCGGCCGTTGTCCAGTTTGTAAAGGTTGAGGGCCTGCGAAATGGAGGCGATATCGGCCTTGGCGGCAGCGATGCGCGCCTCGTCCGGACGGCTCATCACCTTGGGCACGACCAGCGCGGCCAGCACGCCGATGATGAGGATGACCACCATCAATTCGATGAGGGTGAAACCGTGGTTGCGGGCGGTGGATTTCATTGTTTCGCGACCTTGCGTAGAAGAACGCCGAGAGTTTAACAAATATGCCTTGAGGAGATGGCAAAACAGGGCAGCCTTATATTTTTTCCAAAAGAAAAAACTCCGGCAGTGTTGGCTGCCGGAGCAAAGGGAGAGAAGAACTGCCGCGTGAATCAGCGCATCGCGGGCAGGCCGCCGAGATAACCGACCTCGGCTTTTTGCGGATTGATCAGCGGCAGGATGCGGCTATGGACGGCGGGAACTGTGCCGTTCAGGTCGCCCGCATGCTGGTAGTTGCTCATGATGTAGGCGTGGCCGTTCATGTTTTCTACCACTTGCAAGCCGGTGGATTCCGCACCCATCGGCAGCGAGAGAATGCGCACCAGACTACCGGTGTCGAGGTGGTAAGCCCACAGGTAGTTGTTGACGTGATTGCCGGAGTCTTCGCCGATGAACAGCACGCGCATCTTGTCGGAGAACCACAGATTATCCGGGCTGGCGATGCCGTTCAAATCTGACTTGTTGCCGTCCGCATCGGCGGTGATGTCTCGGCCTACGACCAGCGCCTTCATCAGGGTGGGCACGAAATCGCTGTTGATGATCGTGCCAGTGGAATCCAGACGGCCGGGCGACAGCGACAATTCATATACCGCGCCGGACGAGTTCTTCTTCAGGCGGATGTCGTTGGCGGCATCGGTGACCAGATTTTCCATGCCCTTGGTCATGCGCGTCATCGCGGCGTAGGCCTTGTTGTCGCGGGCGTTATAGGCCACTCCCTCGTATTTCTCAAACTCGGTCGTCGCACCCAGCAGCGCGGCGTAACGGCGGGTTTCGAGGAATGCAGACAGGGTGGCGATGGGGGTTGCAGCTACGCCGAACGTGCCGGTCTTCAGTTGCAGGTATTCAACCTTGGCGACTTCATGACCCGTCTTGACCGCAGTGTATCCGGCGGTGGGCACGCTGGCGCTCAGGAACAGATCGTTGAAAGTCACACCCGCATCGACCGCCGCCTTGATCTCGGCGTGAGTGGCATGACCCAGCTTGATCCAGTTCAGGGAAGCTTCGCCGCCGTCCGTACCGTCTGCCGAAATCTGAATCCATTTTGCGGCATACAAGCTACCTGCGGACAGGTCGCCCGCAGTGTCGGCCACAAACATGGACAGCATGGTGTACGTGCCGTCATCGCCCTGAATGGCGGTGCGCGAGTCGCCGAACATCTGCACCTTCTCGCGCGCCATACGGCCCAGCGTGTACCATTTTTCTACCGTGCTCGTGCCGTTGCCGGACACGGTGACTTCCGGCACGCGGCCATACTGGTAAGGCGAAGCTGTGGTTTCGCCGTAGATGGTGCGGAAGGCATTCATGCGCGCGGTGTATTCCATGGTGAGGCAGGAGCCGCCAGCGAGTGCAGCGTAAGTGGCATCCACTTCGCAACGCGCATCCGGCTCGTACTCTTCCGAACCCAGGTGCGTGTTCCAGGGCGAGCGGCTGCCCGCGCAGGGAATCCACAGACCGTTCACGGCGGAGAAATCGACCTGCGAAACAGAATCGACGGTGAACTTGCCGTTGGTGCTGTTTTGGCTGAGCTTGGACAAGGTCATCAACATGGGCTGCTTGCCGTACCAGTTGTTGGCGGCAGCAACGGGCGTGCCCGCCTTCAATGCGGCAGCGCCGATGCTGTCGTTGTTCACGTATTCAAAATGCGTCACCAGATAAGGCGTGCCGCCGATGTTCAACAGCGAATTGGCATCCGGTGTCTGTGGAACGAAGGGAACACCGCCCGCATCAGTCTGCACCGCGCCCGCCTTGTTATGCACCGCAGCGGCAGCCGTGCCGCCAGCGGTCTTGTTGGTGTCGATGTTGTTGAACAGATTGACGTAGGACAAGGGGTAATTCTTCACCGTGCCGTCGGTGTAAGTCACGTTCACCGTCGAGGTGGTGTAGGCGATGGCGCGGTTGGCATCGGACAACCCGGTGATGTCGGTGGGCGTGAACGTTACCGACTTCACCTTGGCCGGAGCATTGAGCAGATGGGTCGTAACATCGGCGATGGATTTGGGCGACAGGCCTGCACCGGTCAGCAGCGTCCCCGCTGCTGCCAGAGAATCGACACTGCCTGCCGTGGCGAGCTTGGCGGCATTGGCGCTCACGTCGATATGCGTGGCGGTGGTGGAGGCGTTCGCGACGGTCTGGATCACCTGGGCGACAGCCAATGCCTTCTGGTCAACTTCATCGGTCACACCCGCGAGGTCTTTGGGGCGCACGAGCTTGTTGCCGCTCATGTCGCTCAATGTCGGGCTGCTCATCACGGCTGAGCCTAATGTCACCTGGCCGATCTTGAAAGTGACTGTGTCGCCAGCGGTATAGGGGAACTCGCCGTTGGTGTCGGTGACACCGGAAGCGCCGCTGGAGGTGGTATAGCTCACGCCTTTGACATAGGAATCGGACAGGATGCCGGTCAGCGCCGAGCTGGCGGGTGTGGTGGAACTGTCGCTCCCCCCTCCGCAGGCAGAAAGGATAAGGGCTGATACGACAGCCAGATAAACCGTTTTTTTGCGCATTTCCATCTGTAATCTCCTGGCGGGGGAAAAGGAGACGGCAGATTAGATTACGCAGATAACAAGCAGATGAATCTTGTGTTGTTGAAATGTGCAGGAAATATGACGACCTACTTCACCATCTGGTTCATCTGGATGATGGGCAGCAGGATCGCCAGCACGATCAGCAGCACCACCGCACCCATAAACAGGATCAGCACCGGTTCGAGGATGGAAGTGAGGGCGGTGGTGAAACCGGAGACTTCCTGTGTCTGCTGTTTGGCGACGCGGTCCAGCATGATGTCCAGGCGTCCGCTCTGTTCGCCGCTGGCGATGAGGTGCACCAGCACCGGCGGGAACAGGCCGGAGGCGGCCAGCGCGCGGCTCAGCGTCACGCCTTCGCGCACCTTGGCGGCGGCATCTTCCAGCGCGCGCTGCATGGGCAGATTGGTGACCACGCCGCAGGCGGCATTCAGCGCGGTGAGCAAACCCACACCGCTGCCGACCAGAATGGACAGCGTGCTGGCCATGCGCGCGGTGTTGCTGCCGCGTATCAACTTGCCGAGCACGGGCAGGCGCAACAGTTTGAGGTGGAACTGGTAACGCAGTGTCTCCAGTTGCAGTGCGCGCTGCGCCGCGAAGCCGCCGATCACGGCCAGCGCGAGCAAGTACAGCCAGGTGGCGGAGAGGAAATCGCTCAGCGCGATCAGGGCGCGGGTGAGCAGTGGCAGTTCTTGTTTCGATTGCTGGAACACCTCGACCACGGGCGGCACCACGAACAACAACAGCCCGCCCACCACCAGCACCGCGACCAGAATGACGATGGCGGGATACACCATCGCCAGTCCGATCTTCTGCTGCAAGGCCTGCTGGTTTTCGGAATAGGTCGCCAACTTGTCCATCACCGTGGCAAGCTCGCCGGATTCCTCACCGGCGCGCATCAGTGCGCGGTGGATGTCGGGGAAGGTGTCGCGGTGCTTCTCCATGGCACGCGCCAGCGTGCTGCCCGCCAGCACTTCCGAACGCAAGGACGCGATGACTTGTCGCATGGCCGCGTTGTCGCCCTGCTCGATCAACACCGCCAGCGCCTGCTCCAACGGCAGGCCCGCTTCAAGCAAAGTGGCGAGCTGGCGCAGCATGAGGCTGACTTCGGACAGGGGGATGCGTTTGCGGAACGGCAGATTGAGACTGCGCGCGTCTTTCTGCGCGCCGGAGTCAGCGAGCGAATCCAACTCAACCACGAACAAGCCGCTCTCGCGCAATTGTGCGCGCGCGAGCCGGGCCGAGTCGGCTTCGATCATGCCGTTGCTGGACTTGCCTGTTGCGTCTAGCGCGTTGTAGTGGAATGCGGCCATAGGTTGGATATTGTAAAAATCAAAAACAAAAATTAGCCCCAGAGATCACAGAGTACACAGAGAAAGTATTTCTCGTCATTCCGGCGCAGGCCGGAATCCAGCTTGTCAAAAACCGGCGCGCCATGCGCGCCACTGGATACCGGCCTGCGCCGGTAGGACGCGGCTGGTAATGCTTGTTCGGTTTTTCTCTGTGATCTCTGTGTCCTCTGTGGAAAATTGTTTTTGAATTTAGTTTGTTATGCACCACACATACGGCGCAATGCCCGTTGGTTATTGCGCCCTACGAGATTTTCAGTGAATTATTTCGAAACTTTCTTGCCATTCTTCTCAAGGTATTCGGCGAAATTGGCAAGGGATACGCCATACCAATCTTTACCATTCTTTGGCGACCATAGGATTCCACTTGGCTTGACGCGGATATGTCCAACGACCTTATTTTGGTTATCGACAATTTCGTGATCTACGAATTTGCTTGGGCGAAATGAATTGACAGCCATTTAGATTCTCCTAATAAAGAGCGATAAGGCCCGCTCATTGCCTAAAAAACTTGGAGTTAGCGTTTAATCCCGTGTCGCGCGAATCACTTCTTCCACCGAAGTATCCCCCGCCATCACCCAGCGCAAACCGTCGTCGCGCAGGTTCTTCATGCCGCGCTGCAGCGCGTAGTCGCGCAGCTGTTGTTCGCTGTCGCGCGCGTGGATCATGCTGCGCAAGTTCTCGTCCACTTCCAGCAATTCATAGATACCGGTGCGGCCGCGGTAGCCGGTGTCGTTGCAGCTTGGGCAACCGGTGGGGCGATACAAAATATCCGGTTTGCCATGGGCGGCGAGCAGGGCGAGTTCCGCTTCGTCCGGTTTGTAGGCTTCGCGGCAGTCATGACACAGACGGCGCACCAGACGCTGCGCCAGCACGCCGACCACGCTGGAGGACAGCAGGAACGGCTCCACGCCCATGTCGGTGAGCCGCGTGATCGCGCTCACCGTGTCGTTGGTGTGCAGCGTTGCGAGCACGAGGTGACCGGTGAGACTGGACTGCACGGCGATCTGCGCGGTTTCCAGATCGCGGATCTCGCCGATCATGATCACGTCCGGGTCCTGGCGCAGGATGGCGCGCAGCGCTCTGGCAAAACTCATGTCGATGCGCGGGTTGACCTGGGTCTGGCTGATGCCGTCGAGGTCGTATTCCACCGGGTCTTCCACGGTCATCACGTTGGTGACGGAAGAGTCGATGCAGGCTAACGCGGCATATAAGGTCGTGGTTTTGCCGGAGCCGGTCGGGCCGGTGACCAGCACGATGCCGTGCGGTTGTTTGGTGAGACGCAGCATGGCTGCCAGCGATTGGCTACCCATGCCGAGCCTGGTGAGGTCGAGGCGTCCGGCTTCCTTGTCCAGCAGTCGCATCACCACGCGTTCGCCGTGGCCGGTGGGTAATGTCGAAACGCGCACATCGACCGGACGACCCGCCAGGCGCAATGCGATGCGGCCGTCCTGCGGCAGGCGTTTTTCGGCGATGTCCAGATCGGCCATGACCTTGATGCGCGACACCAGTGCGGCGTGCAAAGCGCGGTGCGGTTCGGCAATGTCTTTCAGTGTGCCGTCGAGACGGAAGCGCACCACGGAGCGCGTCTCGAACGGTTCGATGTGGATGTCGGAGGCGTTGTCGCGCACGGCCTGCGCCAGCAGCGCGTTGATCATGCGGATCACCGGCGCGTCGTCTTCTGATTCAAGCAGGTCGGCCGATTTTGGCAGGTCGTTGAGCAGCATGGACAGGTCCATGTCCTGCTCGGCAACGTCGAGCAGCGTGGCGGTGGAATCTTCCGCCTGCGAGTAGGCGGCGCTCAGGATGCGTTCGAATTCTTCCGCATCCGTCAGCGTGGCCTCCACCGGCAGCGCGAGCTGGCGCATCACTTCGGCGAGGGCTTCCGGTTTTGCATCGCGGCGCACCGCCAGTGAAGCGAGGCCGTTGCAATCGGTGAGCACCACGCCCTGCGTCTTGGCGAAGCTGTAGGGCAGGCGGCGCGCGGCGCGGCGGTTAATCGCGGGCTGGGTCACGGGTTTTCGGAAACGGTTGCGGCCGAGGTCACGGCAGCGGGTTCGCCGTAAGAGAGCGCGTCATCCACTTTGAGCGACGGCATTTTTTCGGTGTCGTCGTTCGGCAACACCCAGCTGTCGCTCAGGCGCGAATCCTCGCGTGTCTTGCCGATCTGTTCATAGCGTTCACGCGATAGCTGCTGCGCGGCATCCGCCTGGTACATGATGTAAGGGCGGATGAAAACCATCAGGTTGGTCTTGCTGCGTTGCCTTGTTTCGTAGCGGAACAGCGCGCCCAGCAGGGGGATGTCGCCCAGCAACGGGGTCTTGTTCTGCACGTTGTTGACCGAATCCTGGATCAGGCCGCCCAGCACCACGATCTGGTTCTCGTCCACGAGAATGCTCGATTCGATCGAGCGCTTGTTGGTGGTGATGCCGGTGGCAGAGGTGAGCGATGAGGAGAGCACGCTGGAGACTTCCTGATACACCTGCAACTTCACGGTGCCGCCCTGCATGATCTGCGGCTTGATCTTCAGGGTCAGGCCGACGTCCTTGCGTTCGATGGTCTGGAACGGGTTGGCGGCGGTGCTGCTGGAGCCGGTGTTGGTGTAGGAGCCGGTGACGAAGGGTACGTTCTGGCCGACCACGATCTTGGCCTCTTCGTTGTCCAGCGTCATCAGGTTGGGCGCGGACAGGATGTTGGCGTTGGTGTCGCTCTCCAGCGCGCGTGCCAGCATGCCCAGGTTGAGCACCTGGGTGCCGTCCAGCAAGGTGGTGGTGCCTTTCACGATGCCGACGTTCAAACCCTGCCCGACCGAGGTGATGTTGGCCGAAGCACCGATGATGTTGTTGGCGGTGCCGAAGTTTGTGCCGCCGATGATGTTGGTGCCCGCTTTGTTGATGCCGTTTATGTTCTGCCACTGCACGCCGAACTCGGCGGCCTTGTCGGCCGTGACTTCCACGATGAGCGCTTCGACGAACACCTGCGGACGGCGCACATCCAGCTTTTCGATGACGGCGCGGATGTTGTTATAGACCGGTTCGGATGCGGTGATGATCAATGTGTTGGTGGCCGCATCGGCCTGCACCAGGCCGCCGCTGTTCGCCGTGCTGGTCGTCGCGGCTTGCGGCGTGCCCGGTGCCGGCGCGGCAGTCTCTGTGCCGCTCAGGATCGCATTCAATGTCTGTGCCAGTTTCGGCGCTTCGGCATTCTTCAGCGTCACGACGTGGATGTTGCCCGGCACATTGGCGGGGCTGTCCAGACTGGCAACCAGTTGTTGCACGCGTTCGATCCGTCCCGGATTGTCCGAGCGCAGCAACAGCGCATTGGTGCGGCTGTCGGCGGTGAGCACGAAACGCTGGTTGTCGTCGCCCGGCTGGGCGGAGGTCGCTTCCGGCATCAGCTTGTTGATGAGATTCGCCAAGTCGATGGCGGAGGCATGCAGCACCGGAATGACCAGCGGCAGGTCATTGCCCGCTTTGTCGATGGAGGCGATCAGTTTCTCGATGCGGCGGATGCCGCTGGCATAGTCGGTGACAACCAGCGCGTTGCTGGCCGGATAAGCCACCACCAGATTGTTCGGCGCGATCATCGGGCGCACCACATTGACCAGTTGCGAGGCCGATTCGTTCTTCAGGATGAACACGCGCGTGACCAGTTTGTCGCCGTTGCCCTGCGCGGAAGCAAGCGTGTCCACATGCAGTTTGGCATCGGCTTCGGGGATGATCTTGGTGACGCCGGAAGATTCCACGGACGCATAGCCCTGCATGCGCAATGCGGAGAGCAGGATGTCGTACGCCAACTCGGCGGAGACCGGCGTGGCCGAGACGATGTTGATGGTGCCCTTCACGCGCGGATCGACCAGGAAGTTCTTGCCGGAGATCTGCGAGATGGCGCGGATGACTTCCTGTATGTCGGCGTTCACGAAGTTGAGCGAAACCGGCTCATCGTTTCCGGTCGCGTAAGCGGGCAATGCGCAGCAGAGCGCGATGCCGACGGCCAGCAGCAGTTGGCGCATAAAGCGTGTGATCAAGGCAATCCCCTATGATTGTTTTGCAGCATCTGTTTCATCATCTGTTGTTGTTCCGGCGGCAATCTTTCCAGCAGCGGCGCATTCGCCGTGAGCCGCGGATTTGCAGTTTGCCGGATCGCGGCGGGTGCTGCGTAAGTGATGCCGTTCGTTGCGGGGGCCGCAGCAAGCTCGACGCGCTGTCTGGTCCCGTTGCGCTCAAGGATCACATGGTCGGCATGCGTTTCGACCAGACGGATGCCCGCTGCCACTTCGCTTCCCAGCCCGACGCCGTGCTGACCATCGGGCGTCTGCATCACGGCAAAGCCGCGCGTGCTGTGCGCAAAGATGCCGATCGGGCGGATGCCGTCCAGCGAGGAAGTCGCGGGGCCGCTGCTGCTGGCGGTGCCGAACAATTGCCCGGTGCGGCTGGAGAGCGGGACGGAAGTATTGCCGGGAAGCGCGCGTTCGGCTGGCGCAAACAACACCCACGCATGCTGCGCCAGCAACACAGTTGCCAGCAATCCCCCCCATAACGGCCAGTTCATCCAGAGCCGTGCGGGTGCAGTAAACACCTTTCTTTCCAACAACATGCGCTATCCCTTTAGTGCGGGGGGTGAATATAGCATAGCCGCTATGCGGTGGAGGCCTTCCAAATGGACTAATGCGAGTGCGATTTCTGCGATGTTGCAAGCAGTGAAACGCCGCCAACAAACGCCATCGCCCACACGATGGCCGCCCCCGCCGGCAGGTCTAACCAGACCGATAGCAACAAGCCGAGTGCATAGCCCGCGATGCCCGCCGCAAAAGCGTGCAGGTAGCGGCGTTTGGCGCGGTGCCGGGTTGCCAGTGCGGGCATGATCAGACTGGCGAACACCAGATACACACCGACCAGTTGCACCGAGGCGGTGATGGCGAGCGCGAACAGGGCATAGAAGCCGAAGTTGCCCAGACGCTGGCGCATGCCTTTCCAGATGGCGAGCAGGGCGGCGGTGAGCAGCGCCGTGGCGATCAGTTGCGTATGATTCACCCACAATATTTGCCCGACCAGCAGGTCTTGCAGATGCTCGCCCGCATGCACATCGCGACTCATCAACAAAATGCCGAGGGTGGCGGAGAGCACGAAGGTGAGGCCGATATACGCTTCCTTCACCTCCGGTGCGCGTCGTTCGATCCAGGCCAGCAGCGCCGCGCCGCTCAGCGCGCTGCCGACGGCGATCAGTTGCACCAGCAAGGGCTGTTCGATCAAGCCCAGCAATTCGGCGATGATCACCCCCAGCCCGGCGATCTGCGCCACCGCGAGGTCGGCGAAGATCACGCCGCGCTGCAACACGCGCATGCCGAACGGGATGTGCGTGGCGAGCACCAGCAGTCCCGCCAGGAAGGCGGGCAGCAGGATGTCGAGTTCGACGTTCATTGCAGTCCTTTCAGCAAACGGGCGAGGGTGTCGTCGAACAATCCGTACAAGTCTTGCGCAGCGTCGCTGCCGCCCACGGTGAAGGGCATTTCCACGGCGGCGAGATGTGCGCGTTGTGCGATCCATTGCGAAGGTCTCTCACTTTGGTAGGCGGCGCGCAACACCATTTTGGCGGGATGCTGTTGCAAGGTGTCCTGCACCTGCGCCAGCCATGACGCGCTGGGTTCCATGCCCGGCCTGGGTTCCAGCACGGCCACTTCGTGCAGTCCCAGCCAGTCAGCGAGATACGGGAAGCCTTTGTGCTGCACGACGACGGCGACGCCTTTGAGCGGGGCGGCCTGCTTCTCCCAGCGGGAGAGCGCGGCACGCCATTGCTGTTCGAACGCAGCCAGTCGCTGTTGATAGAACGCCTTGTTGGCAGGATCGCGTTGCATCAGTTTCTGGGCGAGCGCGCTAGCGATGGGCAGGAAGTTGCGCGCGTCGGTCTGGATGTGCGGATTGCCTTGTGCGTGCACATCGCCGTCGCCGCGATCCAGACGGGTCGGCACTTCCAGCATGCGCACCGCCGAGGCGGCTTCGAAATAGCCATCGCCGCCGGCTTGCACATCGGCGTTACCCGATTCGCGCAACACCACCGGCAACCAGGCCATTTCCAGCTCCGCACCGGTACACACCACCAGATTGGCGCGGCGCGCTTTGGCGATCAGGCTGGGGCGCGCTTCGACGCGGTGCGGGTCTTGCAAGGCACCGGTGGCGGTGTAGATGTTGGCTTGTTCGCCAGCCAGTTCTTTGGTGAGAGCCGCCCATTCTGGTTCGCAGGCGAACACGTTGAGGGCGGCGTGGGCTGCGTTGCTTAGTAGCAGAAAGAAAACTGCGCTGATGATCTTGTTCATGTCCATCTCCTAGTAGCTGTGTGCGCCGTGCGCGCCCAGACTCATGATGTATTGCACGAAGAATTGTCTGTCGTTGAGGTTTTGACGCGACTGGTCGCTGGCCAGTTGCACGCGGATGCGCGAGAACTCGCTGGGGCTGTAGTCCAGCATCACAGTCGTGCGGCTGGGTTTGAAGGCATAGTCGGCGATGACGTTGCCTGCGTTCGCCGCACCCACGCTGGCGATGCCGGGGTCGAGACGGTCATAGCGCAGTGCCGTGCGCCAGCGCGGCATGAACTGGTATACGCCTTGCACATACCAGCCGCGTTGCGTAACGGTATAGCTGTCGGTGATGTTCGCGCCTGCGGTGTCGTAGCTCAGGTCGCCGTTCTCGGTGCGGCGGAAATACTCGCCTTGCAGTTTCAGATAGCGTTCCTTGATGTTGCCGTTGGGCGCGTATTTCCATACCAGGTCCAGTCCGGCGGTGCGGCTGTCGCCCGTGAACAGGTTGGTGACGGCGTTGCCGTGCAGGTCGGGCACGTCCGTGCTTTCGCGTGCCACGGCACGTGTGCGGTGCAATGAAAGACCCGCGCGCCAGCTCTGTTCGATGCCGATGTCGCCGCCCGCATGCACGAACAGCACGCCCGCACCGCTGCCGTTCTTGGCGCGATCACTGCCGGGGAAGCCGCGTCCTTTGCCGGCTTCTCCGCCGAACTCAAGGAACATGTCGGTCGGTGCCAGCCATTTCAGTTGCACGCCGTCCTCGCCCAACTGGTTCTCCCATAACGCCGCATACACCAGCGGCTGGTCGACAAAGTCCCAGGCATGCGCATGCTGTTCGTTGAGATAACCCAGGCCGGAAAAGAAGCGACCAAACTTCAGATTGAGGCCGTCGCCGAGCGAGGTGGTTTGCACATAGGCGTTCTCCACGCTGATGCCACCTGCGGGATCTAGCGCGAGTGTGGCGGTGCCGCGAAACTGCGGATCAATGTTGGCGGAGATGCCCATCTCCGATTCGCCGAGGTTGAAGCCCTGCTCGTGGCCGGGGTTGGGGTTCATGGCGAAGCCGGTGGCGGGTGTCGCCGGGTCTTGTTGCAGGCTGGCGTAGGTGCCGGACAGGATTAGCGAGAACGCAGGATTGAAATCGGATTTGTTATTGGCGGCATAGCCGGACTGGCATAGCAGCGCAGCGGCGCACAGGCCGAAGATTCTGAACATGGTTCACTCCTTGAATAGATAGACGTACTCCGCCGCTGCGTGCGGCGGGGGCGAACAGGGATTCAGGCGGAGTGAGGCGGGGCGCGGGCGGCATATGCCGCGAGGGTGAGTGAGAGGGGATATTCGTGCGTCTGTTCGTAGGCGGCAGTGAACGATGTGCTGAAATCGAAATGCACGGCGCTGCTGCCGACCGCGCTGCCGATATGTGCGTAGGCGACACACAGTTCGCACTGCGGATCGTGCGGCAGCGACTGGTCCTGTGACTGTTCTGCCAATGCGTGTGCGATGCCGTGCATGGCCGCGCCCTGCTGTACGAACAGCAGCGAGAATGCCAGTAGCAGGGAGAGCAGCAGACGGCGCGACATGGGGTGCATGCTAATCGAATGTCCTATTTCGCTTCAAGCCGGTCGCTGGTGGTGAACGTCCAGGTGCGGGTGATGCTCAGCACGTCGACTTCCCTGCGGATGTCGGGCGGAAAAGGCGAGTAGGGGCCTGCGAGCTTGACGATGCGCTGTGCGGCGGCATCGAGGATGCGTTGGCCCGAGGGGCGGTTGATCTCGATATTTTCCACACTGCCGTCGGCGCGGATGTTGACCGTCAGTGTGAGGCTGCCGTGCAGCTTTTGGCGTCGCGCCGCTTCCGGATAGTTCAGGTTGCCGATGCGTTCGACCTTGGCGCGCCAGTCTTCGACATACTGCGCATATTTGTACTCTTCGGTGCGTGCGCCGATGAATTTACGCTTGGGCAGTTTCTCGTAGAGATTGATGTTTTTGCTGATCTCGGCTTCCAGTCGCGCGATCTCCAGCGAACGCTGCACCAGATATTCGCCGCTTTTGCTGCTGTCCCGGGGCTTGGGTGCCTGCTGTTGCTGTTCCACCCTGTAATCGCCTTTGCTGCGCGTGAGCAGCGACTTTACTTCCTGCTCGAGCGCCTTCACGCGTTTGGCGGATTGCTCCGGTGTGTAGCGCGTGTCGTTGCTGACCACCGGGAAGGGCGTGCTCGCGCGCGCATCATCCGGTGTGTTGCCGCCGCCGTCCAGATTGCGCTGCGCATAGGCGTTGGCTTTGCTCGGCTTGTTGCGCGACTGGCTGTTGACCAGGGTGACTTCCAGCGGTTGCAGCCGTTTCGCCAGTGTCTTGGCGTCCGGCACGGTGAAGGTGATGCCGAACAACACGAAGGCATGCAGCAGCAAGGAAAAGCCGGTGGCGAACGACAGGCGTTCGCGTATCAGGGCGATGTGCAAATATTGCTTCATGCCTCGCCGACAGCGACCGCGACGGGACGCGCTTCGAAGTTGAGGTCGAGCAGATCGACGGAGACGATCTCCAGTGTCACCCGTGTGTTGGCTTCAGTCTCAGGCAGTGCGGAGACGCGTCCGACTAGCGGGATGTCGACGAACTTGACCAGGTTCTCGCGCAGCACCATTGCATCGAGCTGGAAGATGCTTTCCTGTTGCAGCCAGCGCAGACACCAGTAGCGTTCCATGTTGCGCTGGAACTCGTTGTAGGTGGTGTAGGCGGCATCGAAGTCGCGCAGGATGGCGAACAGCGCGGTGTCGTTCTTCGCGTAGGCGGGTTCTTCGCCGCGCAGCACGCTGATGATCTGGCGCTGGTTCACCAGGTCCACGTAGCGGCGCAGCGGCGAGCTGGACCAGGCGTAATGCGCCACGCCCAAGCCCTGATGCGGCGCGGCGACGGTGCTCATCTTTACCTTGCCGTTGTTCTGCGTGCGGTAGATGCCGGCGACGCTGTGGTCGTCCAGCAGTTTCCCCCATGTGCTGTTGGCCAGAATCATCAATTCAGACACCACCTTGTCGATGGGAGAGCCGCGCAGGCGGTGGCCGATGCTGACGCGGTCGTTCTCGACGTTGAAGATGTAGTCGATCTGTTGCTGGTTGTTGTCGGAAGATTTGCCGCGTCCGGCTTCCAGCTTGTTGGCGAAGTCCCACAACAATTCCAGCTCGGTGCCGTAGGCGTAGTCGAACCGGCGCGCGGCCACGGACTCGTCGTTGAACAGCGGCTCCAGCGTGTCGTGGCGCAGGTTGGCGGCGATGTGCAGGCGTTCGATGCGGCTCTCGCTGTTCACGATCTGCAGCGTGTCGTTCACTTCAACGTATAAGGACAGCGCCGGGCAGACCTTGTCGGCGCACAGCGTGAACGCCTGCACCACGTTCTCCGGCAGCATGGTGATCTTGTCGCCCGGCATGTACACGGTGGACATGCGCTGTGCCGCGATGGTGTCGATGTCCGAACCGGGCGCGATGCCGAGGGCGGGGGCGGCGATGTGGATGCCGATGCGGCGGTTGCCGTTCACCAGTGTCTCGACCGAGAAGGCATCGTCGATCTCGGTGGTGGCGGCATCGTCGATGCTGAAGGCATTGACCGCCGCCTTGGGCAGTTCGGGATGCTCTGCGACGGTCACCTCGGGGAAGCCGGTGCCGCGCGGGAAGTTCTCGAACAGGAACTTGTTCAGATGGAAATCGTGCGAGGATGGCAGCGCACCGCACTTCTCCAGCAGGTGCGGGACGGAAAGATGCGTGGCGGCGCAGGCCGCTTCCAGCGCTTTGACTTCGAGGGTGTTGCGGTCCGGCTGGTACAGGATCGCTTTGAGTTTGTCGGCGAATTCGGCGGGCAATTTGAATTGCGAAAGCTCGTCCGTGTAGCGTGCTTGCAGTTCCGTTTGCAGGCGTTTCTTCTCCACGCTGGCCAGCGCCGCTTTGAGCGCATCGGCTGGTGCGGCTTTATAGCGTCCCTTGCCCTTCTTGTAGAAATGCATGGGCGAGCCGTGCAGGCGGATCAGTGCGCCCGCCGCTTCGATGGCCGTGGGCGGATGACCGTAGTAATCCTGTGCCAATTCCTCGAAGGCGAACTCCTCCGGCGGGCAGGCTTCCCACAGAAAATCCAGATCGATAGCGTCCGCAGCCTGCTGTGCCCGGGAAAGGAATTCACTCAATCCGGGCTGCTCGAAGCGCAGCATGACGTTGGCGGCTTTGATTTTGCAGCGTTTCCCGTGGAGGTTCTCGACCTGCAGGGAGGATGTGTTATCGGTCATGATGTTGCCGACCTTGAAACTGCCGTCTTCTTCGTAGAATATGTTCATGGGGGAGTACTGAAAAGATTGCGGCGGATTATAACCTGCCGCCCGTCGGCGAACTTCCGTCCTGTTCGTTTGTCCATGAACCCGGCGTCCGCAGGCGGGCGTATCCATAAATTTAATCAGGAGAATAGTATGAACAAACTCGTTGCATTGATTGCGGCCGGCGGATTGATGGCTATCGCGCAGCAAGCCGCTGCCTGCCCCGGCAAGGCGCACGGCCCGAACGACGCATGCCCGACGGGCGGCGGCATGGTGCAGCAGATGGACAAGAACAATGACGGAGCTGTCAGCCTGAAGGAGTTCAACGCTTTCCATGCCGAGCGCTTCAAGGCCATGGATACCAACAAGGATGGCAAGGTCACCGGTGAAGAGCTGGACGGTCTGCATCAAGGGATGCGGGGGCAGATGAAAAGCATGCACCACATGAGCATCGAACAGTATTTCGATGCGGCGGATACCAACCGGGACGGCGCACTGAGCAAGGAAGAGGCCGAGAAGGGGATGCCTATCCTGTTTGCACGTTTCGACGAGAACGATGCCAACAAGGACGGCAAAATCACCAAGGACGAAGTGATGCGCGAACCCAAACCCATGCGCGGGCCGGGCATGATGCGCATGAATCACTGATTGACTTGCAGTAACAAAAAAGGGCCGGTGAGAACCGGCCCTTTTGCTTGATGCGACGGATGCTTACTTGGTGGCGAGGATATGGGCAACCATGGCCTTGATGTCATCGTCGGATGCCTTGGCCGGTGTGGCCGGCATCGGCATGGTGCCGAAGCTGCCCGCACCGCCTGTGCGTACCTTCTTTTCCAGCTTGGCCACCGCGCCGGCATCGCCCGCGTATTTCGCCGCTATCGCTTTGATCGCGGGGCCGACGGTCTTCTTGTCGAGTTGATGGCAGGTGGCGCAGTTGTTCTTCTTCATCAGCGCTGCGCCGTCTTCGGCCAGGACCGGTGCCGACAACATCAAGCCGGCGGTCAGCATCAGTGCGTGTTGGACTTTCATGATCAACTCCTTCGGGTGGTTAAGAAAACGATTGCGGGCATTCTACTCCCGTTTTTTTGCGCGCCGCCAGCGCCGGTTGAATTTTGGCAATACATGTCTCGGTGTTACCATGCGCGCGGCAAATTCGGCATAAGGAAGCAACATGGCGGGACACAGTAAATGGGCGAACATCCAGCACCGCAAAGGTAGACAGGACGCCAAACGCGGTCAGATATTCACGCGCCTGATCAAAGAGATCACCGTTGCGGCCAAGCTGGGCGGCAGTGATGCGGACACCAATCCGCGTCTGCGTCTGGCGATGGAAAAGGCCTACGACCAGAATATGCCCAAGGACAACGTCGAGCGCGCCATCAAGCGCGGCGCGGGCGAACTGGAAGGCGTGGACTACATGGAGCTGCGCTACGAAGGTTACGGCATCAACGGCGCGGCGGTGATGGTCGATTGTATGACCGACAACAAGACGCGCACCGTAGCCGATGTGCGCCATGCCTTCACCAAATACGGCGGCAACCTCGGCACCGACGGTTCCGTTGCTTTTCTGTTCAAGCATTGCGGCCAGATGATCTTCGCGCCGGGCACCGACGAGAACGCCCTGATGGAAGTGGCGCTGGACGCGGGCGCGGAAGACATCGTCAACAACGACGACGGCAGCATAGAAATCATCACCGCGCCCTACGATTTCGTGACGGTGAAGCAGCGTCTGGAAAGTGCCGGTTTCAAGCCGGAGATGGGCGAAGTCACCATGAAGCCAGAGAACGAAGTGAATTTCACCGGCGATGATGCGGTGAAGATGCAGAAACTGCTGGATGCGCTGGAAGATGTGGGCGATGTGCAGCAGGTTTATACGAATGCGGTCATTGAAAGCCAGGATTGAGGAACTGGGATTTAGGATTTAGGAAAAGCAAGCGGGGGCTTGGCGATGCCTAGCTCGATCCTCAATCATCGATCCTCAATCCGAATCTTGGGCATCGACCCCGGCCTGCGCATCACCGGGTTCGGTGTCATCGACAAAGAAGGCCAGAAGTTGCACTACGTCGCCAGCGGCTGCATCAAGACACCCGCCGGAGAGTTGCCGGAAAGATTGAAAGTCATCCTGTCCTCGCTGGGTGAAGTCATCGCGCAGCACCAGCCGGAGCTGGCGGCGGTGGAAAAGGTGTTCGTGAACGCGAACCCGCAATCCACCCTGTTGCTCGGCCAAGCGCGCGGCGCGGCAATCTGTGCCTTGGTGCAGGCGGGGCTGCCGGTGGCGGAGTACACGGCATTGCAGATCAAACAGGCGGTGGTCGGCAGCGGCCATGCCGACAAGGAACAAGTACAGACCATGGTGCAGCGATTGTTGAATTTGTCCGGCATGCCCAGTCCGGATGCGGCGGATGCGCTGGCCTGCGCTATCTGTCATGCGCACGGGGGGTTGGGCGGACTGGGCGCGCATGGTAGCAAAGGATATCGAGTGCGGGGAGGAAGACTGGTATGACGCAACCGTTGGAACCGACGCTGGAGTTGTTCGCCAATCCTGCGGCCCGCTATTTCGCGGCGACCCGCCCGGCATTTCTGACGGCAAGTTTGATGGCATGCCTGATCGGATTGGCCATCTCCTGGCATAGCGGTCTGGCTTTCGATATCCCGCTGGCATCGGTCACGCTGCTGTTCGCCTTGCTGGCGCATGCCGGGGTGAACGTGCTCAACGATTACTATGATGCGCTCAACGGCACCGATGCGCAGAACACCCAACGCATTTTTCCTTTTACCGGCGGCAGCCGCTTCATTCAGAACGGGGTGTTGAGCCTTAGGCAGACGCGTAATTTCGGTTTTGCCCTGACAGCCGGGGTGGTCGCTGCCGGGCTGTGGCTGATGGCGCGCACCGACGCACAACTGATGTATATCGGTCTGGCGGGCCTGTTCATCGGCTGGGCGTATTCCGCTCCGCCGTTCAATCTGGTCGGTCGAGGCTTGGGCGAATTCTGCGTGACGGCGTGCATCCTGTCGATCACCGTCGGCGCGGATTTTGTGCAGCGCAAAGGCTTTGATGCGGCACCGTTCATTGCGGGACTTTCTTATGCCCTGCTGGCGGCCAATCTGCTCTATATCAACCAGTTCCCTGATCGTGCGGCCGATACCGCGGCGGGCAAATTGCACTGGGTGGCCCGGCTGGAAGTGAGCAAGGCGCGCTGGGGTTATGTGCTGATCGTGGCGCTGGCTTATATTTGGCTGGTGGCGAGCGCGCTGCTCGGCTGGTTGCCGCTGCCGGCTTTGTTGGCGCTGTTCGCTTTGCCGTTGAGCATCAAGGCTGCGCGCGAATTGCTGCGCCACGCCGCAGAGCCGCAACAACTGGCCGATGCGATCAAACTCACCATCGCGGCGATGCTGGCGCATGGTGCGCTGCTGTCGATTGGGTTACTTATTGAATGAAAGTCGAAACGTTAAAACTGATGAAATCTGTAGACTTTTTTTCAGGAGCAGGAGGGTTATCGTGTGGTCTGCAAATGGCCGGGTTCGAGTCTGTGCTGGGTTCCGATATTTACCCGGTGTACGCTGAAACATTTGCCAGGAATCATCCCGGAACGACAGTAATTACCAAGGATATTCGCGAATTGAGTGAACACGACATTCTTGAATTAACGGGATTGAAGCCGGGTGAACTGGATTTGATTGCGGGCGGCCCTCCATGCCAGGGGTTCTCGGTTAATGCGCCGATCAGAAGCCTAGCAGCCTGTCTGGCTTCTACGATAAAAAATATCGTAAGAAACCAACCAATTG
>WOYI010960361.1_pt1 | contig 27542 bp, 25 predicted proteins | sample 6423411 | NCBI WGS metagenome assembly WOYI01 (sample SAMN13441803, study PRJNA592873) | oil field metagenome | biome: oil field; feature: oil-well bore; material: oil-contaminated soil; isolation source: oil-contaminated soil from oil-well borehole | place: Germany: Wietze | collected 2016-10-18 ...
CCTAGAAGCGCACCGGGAAGGTGAACAGCACGATCAGTCCGACGACGGCGATCGCGCCACCCAGCCCGAGGACGATCCGTGAGCCCAGTAGGGAGATCCCGCGTTGTGCGATCGCGGCGAGGAAGAGCACGAGCGCGAACAGCACGGTCATCAGGGAGTAGGCGTCCCCCTTGTCATTGAAGTCGAGCGCCAGAGCATGCAGTTCGTCCGCGTGCTTCGTTGCTTCTTCCCGTTCCTCCGTGCCCGGCGGCACGTACTCCTTCATCGCGAACGGCCCGCGCTCCTGCATCCCGTCGGCCTGCCAGGCATCGAATGCGACCGTGAGCTCGGGCGAGAACCGCTCTCGGATGTAGTCGGCCAGCGTCGGGTCTTCGTCTGCGCCCGCGATGACCCACTGGGTGTACACCGCGATGTCGGTCATGCGCGCGTCCCGCGCCTCGCTCTCGTAGTCCGAGGCCCCGATCCGCGCCGCCGACGCCTCGCTGAAGGCGACAGACGAGTCGCCGCCCCATTTGGTCGACTGGAAGCCGCACCAGGCGGTCAGCACCGCGACGAGCGAAAGCAGGATGACGGCGACGAGTTCGTGGGCCTCGCTATGCGTGCGCGCCGGTCGGGTGGATTGCTCCATGGTGGTTAGGGTAATGCGCAGGGGGTGTCATCGTGCAGAGGCCACTGGCGGGGCTGACTCGGAAGAACCTCGTACGTGAGGCGATCGCGGGTGTCACTCTGCTCGCGATCGCCATTCCCCTCAACATCGGGTACGCACAGATCGCGGGGCTCCCTCCGACTGCGGGGCTCTATGCGTTGGTCGTCCCGACCGTGATTTACGCCCTTGTGGTCTCGTCGCGTCAGCTCGTCGCTTCGCCGGATGCCGCGGCCGCCGCGCTGGTCGCCTCGTCGATCGGCGGCCTGGCTGTCGCGGGTTCGGCCGACTATGCGACGTTGGCCCTCGCGCAGGCGATCCTTTCGGGGGTGATGTTCCTGCTCCTCGCGTACTTCAAGCTCGGGTTCCTGGCGAACTTCCTGTCCAGGCCGATCCTCGTCGGCTTCGTCGGCGGACTGGCGCTGGACATTCTCGTCAGTCAGGTCGCGAAGATGCTCGGAGTGAAGATCGACTCGGGCGGCGAGTTCGTCGACAAGGTGGTCGAGCTGGTCACCGGGCTCGGCACGGTGAACATGATCTCGGTGCTCATCTCGATCGTCTCGGTCGCGATCCTGCTCCTCGGCAGGCGCTACCTCGGCGCCGTGCCCTGGGCGCTGGTGGTGCTCGTGCTCGGCACGGTCGTGGTCATGATCGCCGATCTGGATGACGCGGGGGTCGACGTGCTGGGTGCCGTTCCTGCCGGCCCGCCGACCCTGACCTGGCCGGTCATCGAATGGACGACGTGGCTCGCGCTGATCCCGTCGGCGATCGCCCTCACGCTCGTGACGACCGCGGAGGGACTGCTGGTGTCGCGGTCCTACAGCGAGAAGCGCGGCTACGTGGTCAGCCCCAACCGCGACCTGTTCGCACTCGGCCTGGGCAACATCGCCGCCGGCGCGAACGGCAGCTTCGCAATGGGGTCGTCGACGTCGCGCACGGCCGCGATGGATCAGGCGGGGTCGCGGACCCAGCTTCCCTCGCTGGTCCTCGCGGTCGGCACGCTCCTGCTCCTGCTCTTCGGCACCGCGCTCCTGGCCGACATCCCCTCGCCGGCGATCGGCGCGATCGTCGCGGTCGCGATCCTGCCGCTGCTCGGCATCCGCGAATTCATCGCGCTGGGCAGGCTTGATCGATTCGAGTTCGCGATCGGCGCGACCTGCTTTCTCGTGACATTGTTCATCGGCGCGATCCCGGGCATCCTGGTTGCCTTCGCGCTCGCGCTGATCAATCTCACCAGGCGCGCGGCCAACCCTGCGATCGACGTGCTCGCGACGAACGACTCACCCACCGACTCGCTGCTCGGCATGGCGCCCGCCGGGTCGGTCACCGCACCCGGAGTCATCGTCATCCGAATGGCCGCGCCGCTGTTCTTCGCGAACGGGGTGGTGTTCACGCAGGCCGTGCAGCGTGCGGTCACGGCCGCGCCCACGGGCGAGGTGCGCAGCCTCGTGGTCGACATGGAGGCAGTCACCGACGTCGACGTGACCGGCGCCGACGCCTTTGCGTCGCTGAAGAAGTGGCTCGTCGAGCACGACATCGCCCTGTCGTTCAGCCGAGTCCGCCCCGACGCACGCGAGCGGCTGGTGGCTTTCCGTCTGCTCGAGGGCGAACCGGTCTTCCCGACCAACCGCGCGGCGGTCGAGGCGCTGACGCCGCCGGTCGGCTGGGTCGAGAGACTACGCGATCGGGTCTTTCCGCAGGCTGAGCGCGTCGAGCAGCGCGGTGCGACCCATTCCCGCTCCGAGGGGAACGGCCCGCCCACCGAGCCGAACCAGATCACCCGAAGCACCAACTGACTCGAAAGGACCACCATGGGCAGTGTCATCGGAGCGATCCTTCCGCTCGCAATCGGCATCGCGATCAGCCCGATCCCGATCATCGCGGCCATCCTCATGCTGCTCTCGCCGAAGGCCAGGGGCACAAGCGTCGGTTTCCTGCTGGGCTGGATCGTCGGCATCCTGGTCGCCGTCACGATCTTCACGCTCGTCTCCTCTGTGCTCCCCGACGGAGGGTCCGACGAGTCGAAGCCGATTCACGGCATCATCCAGATCGTGCTCGGCGCCGGTCTGCTGTTCCTCGCTCTGAGACAGTGGCGCTCGCGCCCAGAACCCGGCACGGACCCCGCGCTTCCGAAGTGGATGTCGGCGATCGACACGATGAATGCGGGCAAGGGGTTCGGCCTCGGATTCCTGCTCGCGGCGGTGAATCCGAAGAATCTCTTGCTGGGGGCGAGTGCAGGTGTCACGATCGGCAGTGCGGGACTGCCGGTCGGTTCGATCGCGGTCGTGATCGGCGTCTTCACGGTGATCGCTGCGGCCTCCGTCGCGATCCCGGTGATCGCGTACCTGGTGTTCCCGAAGCAGATGTCGGCACCCCTGGAGTCGCTGCGCGTGTGGCTCGTCCACAACAACGCGACGGTGATGGCGGTGCTCCTTCTGGTGATCGGATTCGTACTGATCGGCAAAGGAATCGCAAGCTTCTGAGGACGGCTGGATGAGGGCCGGATTCACGTTCGGACCTCTGGGAACACGGTGGACGTGCAACGGCTAGCGTGGAAAGGTGCCCGAGATGATCGCGATCCCCGCCGGAACACTTCTCATCGGCTCCGCCGAGTTCTACGCGGACGAAGGCCCCGTACACGAACGTGACGTCGCCGAGTTCGAACTGGACGAGCATCCGGTCACGAACGGGGACTACGCCGCGTTCGTGGCGGCGACCGGCTATGTGACCGTGGCGGAGCGGGAGCTGGATCCCGCCGACTTCGTCGGCGCCGACCCGGATGACCTCGTTCCCGGCTCGATGGTCTTCACGCCCACAGACGGACCGGTCGATCTCGATGACTGGCGCCGATGGTGGCGGTGGCAGCCCGGCGCGCGCTGGAGCGAGCCCGAGGGACCGGGATCTTCGATCGACGAGCGGATGCGGCATCCGGTCGTTCATGTGTCGTTCGAGGATGCCGCGACGTATGCGGCGTGGGCGGGCAAGCGCCTGCCGACCGAGACCGAATGGGAATGGGCGGCGCGAGGCGGCCTGATCGGCGCGCGGTTCGCGTGGGGCAACGAGGAGAACCCGCGTGATGCCGTGATGGTGAACCGCTGGCACGGGTCGTTCCCGTACCGCAATACCGGCTCCGACGGATGGGTCGGCACGTCGCCCGTCGGTACGTTCGCGCCGAACGGCTACGGACTGTTCGACATGACCGGCAACACCTGGGAATGGACCACCGACTTCTATACGCCACGCCATGTGGTGCCGGGTGTACCGCGGGTCGACGCCGGCGCGCGCGCCAATCTGCTCGGTCCCACCGCGGCACCCGACGCGCGTCGCGTGCTCAAAGGCGGGTCGCACCTGTGCTCGCCCGACTACTGTCTGCGCTACCGTCCCGCCGCGCGGTCACCGCAGTCCGAAGACACGGCGATGACGCACCTCGGCTTCCGCTGTGCGCGATGATCCGCGTGCCATGCAGACAGCTCCGGCCCATTCACCGGTGAAGTCACTACACCGATTCGCCCACTACGCCGTGACTTCTGCAGTCTGCGCTTGCGCCTCGAGATCGAGATCGCTCGCCGCCTGCTCGAACTGCGACTGGTAGAGCCGCCAATACGCGCCCCGAGCCGCGATGAGCTCGGCGTGCGTGCCCTTCTCGACGATGTCGCCGTGCTCCATCACGAGGATGAGGTCGGCATCCCGGATCGTGGAAAGGCGATGGGCGATCACGAACGATGTGCGTCCTTCGCGCAGCGCCGCCATCGCATGCTGCAGCAGCAGCTCGGTGCGGGTGTCGACCGAGGAGGTCGCTTCGTCGAGGATCAGCACCGACGGCTGCGCGACGAACGCGCGGGCGATCGTGATCAGCTGCTTCTCACCCGCCGAGACGTTCGATGCCTCTTCATCGAGCACCGTGTCGTAGCCCTCGGGCAGCGAGTGCACGAAGCGATCAACACGAGTCGCCGTGGCGGCATCCACGACCTCCTGATCGGTTGCAGAGTCACGTCCGTAGCGGATGTTCTCGCGGATCGTGCCGGCGAACAGCCACGGATCCTGCAGCACCATGCCGGTGCGAGAGCGGACCTCGTCGCGCGTGAGCTCGGCGATGTCCTGCCCGTCGATCAGGATGCGGCCGCCGTCGAGCTCATAGAAGCGCATGATCAGGTTGACCAGCGTCGTCTTGCCTGCGCCGGTCGGACCCACGATCGCGACCGTCTGGCCGGGCTCGACGCGGAACGACAGGTCGCTGATGAGCGGGCGGTCGGGCGTGTATGCGAATCGGACGTTCTCGAATTCGATGACTCCGCCCGCTCCCGGTCCCTGAGACTGTCGAAGGGTCGGCGCGTCGGGCGAGTCGGGCTCCTGCTCTTCGGCATCCAGCAGGTTGAACACGCGCTCGGCCGACGCGGTTCCCGATTGGATCAACGCGGCCATGCCCCCGAGCTGGGAGAGCGGCTGGGTGAATTGCTGCGAGTACTGGATGAACGCCTGCACATCGCCGAGGCGCAGCTGACCGCTGGCGACCATGAGCCCGCCGAGGACGGCGATGCCGACGTAGGTGAGGTTTCCGATGAACATCATGCCGGGCATGATGATGCCGGACAGGTACTGCGCCTTGAAGCTGGCCTCGTAGAGCTCTTCGTTCTCGATCTGGAACTTCTCACGCGAGTCCTTCTCGCGGCCGTACACCTTGACGAGCGCGTGACCGGAGAACGACTCCTCTACCCGGGCGTTCAGCCGCCCGACCTTGCGCCACTGGGTGCCGAACGCCTTCTGCGACCGGGGACCGATGACGCCGAAGATGATCGCCATGAGCGGGAGCGAGATCAGGGCGACCAGGGCGAGCTGCCACGAGATCGAGAACATCATGATCAGCACGCCGATCACCGTCAGCACCGATGTCACGATGCTGGAGAGGGACTGCTGCATCGTCTGCGTGATGTTGTCGATGTCGTTCGTCACGCGGGAGATGAGCTCGCCGCGCTGGACCTTGTCGAAATAGGACAGCGGCAGGCGGTTGATCTTGATCTCGACCGATTCGCGCAGGCGCCACATCGTGCGCACCATGATGATGTTGAGCGCGTAGCCCTGGATCCAGCTGAGGAACGACGAGGCGACGTAGATCGCGAGCACGGCGACGATGACCATGCGGAGCGCCTCGAAGTCGACGCCGGTGCCGACTGTGAAATCGTTCATCGCGCCGATCATGTTCGCCAGATCGGTCTGGCCGGCGCCGTTGAGCGCCTCGACCACGACCGCCTGCGACGTGCCGTCCGGGAACTGCGCCGCGAGCGTGTTCGAGGCGACGCCCTCGAAGATGATGTTCGTGGCCTCACCGAGGATCTTCGGGGCGATGACGGCGAGAAAGACGCCGATCGCGCCGAGGACCGAGACGAAGGCGAACGTGACCGCGTGGGGCCGCAGCAGCCCGACGAGTCGGCGGAAGCTCTTGCCGAAGTTGTCTGCCTTGCCCGGCTTGACGCTGTCCCTGCCGCCCGAGGCCTGACGTGCCTGCTCCGCGAGCTCGAGTTCGAGGCGCTCTTCCTCGGCGAGGGTATCGGGAGTGCTCACGCTTCCACCCCCAGCTGCGACTCGACGATCTCTCTGTAGGTGTCGCTGGTCTGCAGGAGCTCCTCGTGAGCGCCCACCCCCACCATCCGGCCGTCCTCCAGCACGACGATGCGGTCGGCATCCGTGATCGTCGACACCCGCTGGGCGACGACGATCTTGGTCACGCCGGGCAGCTCCCGCCAGAGCGCCTGGCGGAGCCGGGCATCGGTGGCCAGATCGAGGGCCGAGAACGAGTCGTCGAAGACGAGGATGTCGGGCTGGTGCACGATGGCACGGGCGATCGCGAGCCGCTGACGCTGGCCGCCCGACACGTTGGTGCCACCCTGCGCGATGCGCGCTTTCAGCTGACCCTCCATCTCCTCGACGAAGTCCTTGCCCTGGGCGATCTCGAGGGCCTTCCAGAGTTCTTCGTCCGTCGCCTCCTCGCGACCGAACCGGAGGTTCGACTCGACCGTGCCCGAGAACAGGAACGGACGCTGCGGCACGAGGCCGATGCCCTTCCAGAGATAGTCGAGGTCGGCCGCGCGCACGTCGACCCCGCCGACGCGCACGGCGCCGCCGGTCACGTCGAACAGCCGCGGGATGAGCGAGATCAGCGTGGTCTTGCCCGACCCGGTCGATCCGACGATCGCAACGGTCTCACCGCGCTTGGCTTCGAAGGTGATCCCCTGCAGGACGGGAGACTCGGCGCCCGGGTACGTGAACTCCGCGTCGTCGAAGGCGACGGTGCCGGGGGTGGCGAAGTCGGTCACGCCGTTCTGCGCGCGAATCAGCGTCGACTCGCTCGCGAGCACCTCGCCGATGCGCTCGGCGGAGACCGCGGCGCGCGGGATCATGATCGTCATGAAGCTCGCCATCAGCACGCCCATCAAAATCTGGCCGACGTACTGCATGAAGGCGAAGAGGGTTCCGATCTCGACGGCGCCGGCATCGACCTGGATCGCGCCGAACCAGATCACGCCTACCACGGTGACGTTGAGCACGAGCATCGCGACCGGGAACAGCAGCACGAAGAGCGAGCCGACCTTGCGCCCCACCACCATGATGTCGGTGTTCGCCACCGCGAAACGCTCTTCCTCGATGTCTTCGCGCACGAATGCCCGCACGACGCGCACGCCGGTGAGCTGCTCGCGCAGGACCCGGTTGGCGGCATCCAGCTTCATCTGGAAACTGCGGAACAGCGGAACCATCCGGCTGATGATCAGCAGAACGAACAGCAGCAGCAGCGGCACCGCGACCGCGATCAGCCAGCTCAGGCCGACGTCCTGCCGGAGCGCCATGTAGATCCCGCCGATCGCGAGCAGCGGCGCCGTGACGAGCATCGTGGCGCCCATCATCGCGAGCATCTGCACCTGCTGGACGTCATTCGTGTTGCGGGTGATGAGCGAGGCGGGACCGAACTTCGAGACCTCGCGCTCGGAGAAGCCGCTGACCTTCTCGTAGATGTCACGACGCATGTCACGCCCGGCGGCCATCGACGAGCGGGCCGCGAAATACGTGGCGATGATCGCCGCGACGATCTGCAGGAGCGAGATCGCGAGCATCACCATGCCGGTCGACCAGATGTAGGCGGTGTCGCCCTTGGCCACGCCCTGGTCGATGATGTCGGCGTTCAGGCGCGGCAGGTACAGCGATGCCATCGCCGAGATGAACTGGAAGATCAGCACGCCGAGCAGGAGCCAGCGGTACTGCTTCAGATATCGGATGAGGAGCTTGCCGAGCACGGGGTCTCCGAAGAAGGTCGAGAGTTCGGGCGCGGCGGCGCCACCGCTCAAGCCTGCCACGATCCTCCGACATGCTCCGTCTTCGTCGGCTCCGTACGCTCAGGGCGCAACCGTGCGGCGGCTGCGTGCCCTCCCCGTCTGACCCCCGTCTGATCTCGCGGGGCTCAGACGAAGCGGACGGCCTGCTGCAGCCGGGTACGGATGTCGAAGATCTCATTGCCGCCGATGGAACGAGCGCCCGGCACCCCCTGGCGGAGGACGTTCGCGAGGGCGCCGCGTGCGACCAGGACGACCGGGATGCCGCGCGCCCTGCCCAGGTCGGTCACGGCCTGCACGAGATCCTCGTCCGGCAGGACGACGATGACCCCGCCGAAGCGGACGCCCGCCGCGCGGGCGATGAGGCGGACCCGGCCGAGCAGATCGGCGACCGGAGTGCCGGGCACCGCATCCCCGGTGAGTTCGCCGCGGCGCACTCCGACGGGTCCGCCGAAGTCCTCGGACAGGACGGCGTACAGCCCGGAGGGGCTCAGCACGATGTGGTCGAGCTTGTCGTCACCGGTGCCGCCGCGCACCGGAGCCGCCACGTCGTGCCACACCGTGTATCCGATGCCCAGGTCCGAGACCAGGCGCGCCGTGGCCTCCTCTGCAAGCGCGTCCGCCAGCATCCGTCGCAGTTCGCGGGGCGCCGAGCGCACGAGGGCCGGATCGTAGGGGTCCTCGATCAGGACTCCGCGCCCCACCCACTCGCGGATGAGGGTGAGATAGCGCTCGCGCCTCCACCCGCCGGGCTGGCCGAACGACTTCGCCTTGGGCCGGGTGTCGGCCGGGCGGGGCGGAGTGCGCCATCCCGACCACTCCGATGCCGGCGCCTCGCCGAAGCCGTGGCCGCGATCATACGCAGCCCGGGCGTCGGCCGTTCCGACCAGTTCCCACGCCCGCTGCACCTGGATGAACACCGCCGCGTCACCGCCGGTGTCGGGATGCGTCTGGCGCAGTCGCAGCCGGTACGCCTTGCGCAGCGATTCCTCGTCGGTCACCGGGTCGACGCCGAGCACGTCGTAGGCGGACGCGGAGAGCGGACTGTCGAACACCTCGGACACCTCCCCCGCCGCGAGCGCGGCGCGATCCAGGCTAATCGGTGCGAGCTGTCAGCGGCGTTCGTTGCGCCGCGCGTACGCGGCCGCGCTGCGGCTCGAGAGCGCCAGCAGGATCAGGATGTCGAGTCCGAGTGTCAGAAGAGAGCCGGTGATCTTGAGCTCGAGCCCGCCGGCCCACCACTGGATGAACGAGCCGGTGATCGAAATCGACGAGAACGTCATGATCATCACACGAGCCCAGTTGTGCCCGATCAGGATGAAGAACGCCAAGGCCGCGTCCACCAGCAGGGCGACACCGAGGAAGATCGTGACCGCGATGAGCACTCTCTGCGCGAGCTCCGGCGTGGTCTGCGCCCCCTCGATCGTGACGTCGATCTGGGTCAGCGTGCTGCGCCAGTTCAGCACGATCGTGCCCAGCACGATCAGTCCCGACAGAACGCGCAGGAACACCAGCACCACGCCCGCGACCGTCGTCGCCGGACGCCTCATCTCGGGGTCGGCTTCGGGCCGTCTGAGCAGCTGCGAGGCGGGCTCGAACGCCGGCCGCTTGTCGGGGGCGTTCATCATGGCGTTCCCACCGCCACTGATCGCACGTCGACGATCGGCAGATCCCCGTCTGTGCGGATGCTGTCCCCTCCGCCGTTGCGAGCGTGATAGCCCGTCGAGAAATCGGCGAGGACTGTGACGGCCACCCTGCCGTCTGCTGCAGTCAGGGTCTTGACGATGTGGTCGCGTTCGACGTCGGTGTCGGCATCGATGCGGTGCGTGATCTGCAGCGTGAACAGCGAGAGTCCGACCGCCGTGTCGAACGTGCCGGCCGCGAGCCAGTCGACGCGGGACCCGCCGGGCAGCAGCCAGCCGTCCGGACACTTCCAGAACCGCACGTGGTGACGCTGGGCCGGGTTCCCGTCCACTTCCTGCTGGTAGGCGAAGTCCTGCGGGCGGCTGAAGAGGAACAGCGGACTGACCGGCGCTTCGTCGTAGCTGTGACGAGTGAGCGTCGAGGTGACGATCCGCCACGACGAGCCGAGCGTGACCGGGTGGGCCAGCGTCCAGCCCGCTGTCGTCATCGCCGCGTGGATCTGCTCGGCCTCGCCGAGGAACGCCAGGTTGACCGGGTCGCCGAGCAGTCCGTCACTCGTGCGGGCGCGGCCGATGAAGTAATCGGGGACGTAGATCGTCGTGAGGATCCGGTGCAGGCGCGGCAGCACCAGGTAGGCCAGCAGCACCCAGAATGCCAGTCCGAAGACGAACCCCCACCAGCCGACCCTGAAGGTCTCCGTGAAGCCCAGGTAGGCGAGCCAGATCGAGGCGAGCCCGGCGAAGACGAAGAAGAACCAGTCGATCGCGACGCCGATCGAATAGCGACGACGCCGCGGCTCGTCGGTCATGATCCTCGTCTCTCAGCTCCAGAGCGGAATGGCCGGTTCGTACGCGAGGGCGGATGCCGCCGCATCCGTCGTCAGTTCGGCGATCGTCGCCGGCCGCCAGCGCGGGGTGCGGTCCTTGTCGACGACCTGGGCGCGGATGCCCTCCACGAGGTCGGGCTGAGTGGCGGCGAACCACAGCGCCAGACCGTACTCCTGAGCCAGCGCCGCGCGCAGATCGGGCAGTGTGCGGGCGCGGCGCACCGCGTCGAGGGCCACCGCGAGTGCGGTGGGCGAGAGCTCGGCGAGCACGTCCGCGGTGGCGGAGGCTGCGGCCTCGGGCCGGGCGCGCAGCCGCTCCGCGATCTCCGCCACGCTGTCGGCGGCGAACGTGTCGTCGATCCAGTCCCGCTGCGCGGCGAGCGCGGAGGGCTGCGGCGTCTCGTCGAACAGCTGGACGAGCTCGGTCGGAGTGGACTGGTGTGCACGGGTCTGGAGCGCATCGCGGAGGTCGCCGAGGTGCGCGGAGGGCACGAAGTGATCGGCGAAGCCCGCGTAGATCGCGTCCGAGCCATCCATCGAGGCGCCCGTGAGCGCGAGGTACTCGCCGATGCGTCCCGGCGCCCGACCGAGCAGCCAGGAGCCGCCCGCGTCGGGGGTGAAGCCGATGCGCGTCTCGGGCATCGCGAGCTTCGACCGCTCGGTGACGATCCGTACGGGCGCGTGGCCGGCAAGTCCGATGCCGCCGCCCATGGTGATCCCGTCGGCGAGCACGACGATCGGCTTTGGGTACTCGGCGATGCGCGCGTCCAGGGCATACTCCGCACGGAGGAAGCGGCCCATCCCGTCGGGGTCGCCGCCCACGATCTGCTCGTAGAGTCCGCGGATGTCTCCGCCCGCGCACAGCCCCCGCTCGCCCGTGCCGTCGAGCACCACGAGCTGGACGTCGATGTCGTGCTCCCATGCGTCCAGTGCGGCGCCGAGGGTCTCGATCATCCCGAGATCGAGGGCGTTCAGGGCGCGGGGTCGGTTGAGTGTCAGGCGACCGAGACCTCCGGCTCGGCGCACCAGGACATTCGGCTCGGTCGGCTGCGCGGTATCGCTCACGACCGCAACGATACCGCTCGGGCGAGGCCGGAGCTGAGGCCGGCGTCCGCTCCTCTGCGCGCCGGGCGGCGGCCCTCCTGCACTCCGAGCGCACTTTCCGCCAGGATAGGAAGGACTGCTCAATGACGACGACGAGAGGTTCGGAATGCCCGAAGGACAGGTGCTCGAATTCTCCGGGGTCACCAAGAGGTTCGGTGCCGTGACGGCGGTCACCGACTTCTCGGCACGCGTCGAGCCGGGCGTGGTCACCGGATTCCTCGGACCCAACGGCGCGGGCAAGACCACGAGCCTTCGGATATTGCTCGGGCTGGTGGGCGCGACCAGCGGCACCGCCACGATCGACGGGGCACCGTACGCGTCGCTGAAGCAGCCGCTCCGCTCCGTCGGGGCGGTGCTCGAAGCATCGAGCTTCCACCCCGGACGCACGGCGGCCAACCACCTCAAGGTGTACGCGCAAGCGACCGGGCTTGCCGCCTCGCGCGTCGACGAGACGCTCGGTCTCGTCGGGCTCGCCGACGTGGGAGGCCGCAAGGTCGGCGGATTCTCGCTCGGCATGCGCCAGCGCCTCGGACTGGCTTACGCCCTGCTGGGCGACCCGGGCGTGCTCGTGCTGGACGAACCCGCGAACGGCCTGGATCCCGAGGGCATCAAGTGGATGCGCGGCCTTCTTCGTCAGCTCGCTCGGGAGGGCCGGACGGTGTTCATCTCGTCTCATCTGCTCGCCGAAGTGCAGCAGACCGTCGACTCGGTGCTGATCATCTCGCAGGGCCGGCTCGTCTATCAGGGCGCACTCGAGGACCTGGCCGACCCGTCTGGGTTCGCGACGGTCGTCGACTCCCCCGATCGCGCGGCGCTGAGCGCGGCGCTGAAGGACGCGGACGTCTCGTTCGACCTGCTCCGCTCCGGACTCACCGTTCGAGGGCTCGATCCCGCGGCGGTCGGCGCGATCGCGGCATCCGCCGGCGTCGCACTGTCGTCGCTGCAGCGGCGCGGTCCCGCGCTCGAAGAGGTGTTCCTCGACCTGGTCAGCGGTGCGCGGGTGCATCCGACCGTCGCCGGTGACGCGGGTGAGGCGGATGAGGCGGATGCCGCCGCGCCGGCCGACGAGGAGACGGATGCCGAACCGCCGGCGGGACCCCCTGTGGATCCGTCCCCGAACCTGACGTTCGCCGTCGCGAGCACGGGAGTCATCGACATCATCCCGTTCGGTGCCGGCGACCCCGCGACCGATGCCTACGAAGACGCGCTGGCGCGCGACGAGGACGCGGCCTCACCGGACTGGGCCGAGGACGATGTCCATGAGCGCACCGACGACGAGGGAGGTGAGCGGCGATGAGCCTCGCAAACGCCACGCGCTCCGAGGCGAGCAAGCAGTTCTCGACCTCGATGTGGTGGATCCTCGCGATCGTCCTGGTCGCGTATGTCGGTTTCACCGCCGCGGTCCTGGGATTCGTCTTCGCGGCGGCATCCTCGGGCTCGCTGCCCGGCAATGCGCCGCAGATCCCCGCCGAGGGCCTCCCGGCGATCCTGTACAGCACCGCAACGGCGATCGGATACGTCTTCCCGCTGCTGATCGGCACTCTGATGGTGACGACCGAGTTCCGCCACAAGACACTCACTCCGACCTTTCTGGCGACGCCCAAGCGCGGCATCGTGCTGTGGGCGAAGATCCTGGTCGGCGTCGGGGTCGGAGTGCTGTTCGGCGTCCTCGGGGTGCTGTCCTCGGCGGTCCCCGCCGCGGGACTGCTGGCCGGCTACGGCCTCCACACCGATCTCACCTCGCCCGACACCTGGGCTCTGTTCGGCCGGATGATCCTCGCCTACGTGCTGTGGGTGCTCATCGGCATCGGTGTCGGCGCGCTCGTTCGCAATCAGGTGGGTGCGATCGTCGGTGTCCTGGTGTTCACCCAGTTCCTCGAGCCGGTGGGACGTGCTGCGGCCGCTTTCGTGGACGGGCTCTCCGATGTGACCCGGTTCCTTCCCGGTGCGGCCAGCGATGCACTCGCGGGCGCGAGCGTCTTCAACGCCGCCACGCCCGGCGGCACGGGCGGCGCGTCGCTGGAGTGGTGGGCCGGCGGTCTGGTGCTGCTCGGCTACGCGGTGGTCCTGCTCGCGTTCGGACACCTGTTCAGCTGGCGCCGCGACGTCACCTGACCACGTGCAGGTCAGACCGCGGTGGCGGGCTTCGGCTTGCGGACGCGCGCCTTCTTCACCGGCGGCAGGTCCGCGACCGGTATCGTCCCGGTCGCGATGTCGACGACGTCGGCGGGCTTGTCGCCCGGTTCGACCTCGAGGTTCAGCGACTGCACCAGCGCGAGTCCATGGCGCGTGGTGAGGATCACGCGCTGGTAATCAGGGTGCCCCTCGAGGTTGATCACGACGCTCGGTCGATGGCGGCGGATGATCGCGAAATCGTCGCCACCACCCGAGCGCCAGGTTCCCATCGCGATCACACCGCGCAGGTGGGTGCCGGGACTCGGGACTCCGCGCAGCCACGTCCACGCGTCATCGGTCAGCTGCACCTTGGCGATCGTCGACCGCTCGATCGCCACATTCCCCCTGTGGAATGCGAGCGCACGCTCGGCGCCCGACAGCACGACCTCAAGCCGTGTCGAGTCGAGGAGGAGCGTGACCATGGCCTTAGTCTGCCAGCGGCGCCGGGCGCCTACCTGGTGTTTTGCTTACGGACGGACAACGATCGCGGAGCCGCCGTGGGCCTCGCGGTGCGAGACTGGAGCGGTGACTCTGCTCGAACCCGCGCGAGCCGTCGACGGATCATCGATCGCCGACGTTCTCGATCGCGCCGCCGCCGGAGAGCGCCTGGGACTCGACGACGCAGACTCGCTGCTGGGCGCCGAGGGTGCGGACTTCGAGCGGATGCTGCAGATCGCGGGTGATATGCGCGAAGCGGGGCTGGCGGCATCCGGTCGTCCCGGTGTCATCACCTACTCACGCAAGGTGTTCATCCCGCTGACGACACTGTGCCGCGACCGCTGCCACTACTGCATCTTCGTCGACACCCCGGCCCAGCTGCTGAAGCTGCACAAGCCGACGTACATGTCCGCGGAGCAAGTGCTGACCGTCGCACGGCAGGGCGCGGCCCTCGGCTGCAAAGAGGCTCTGCTGACCCTCGGCGACCGTCCCGAAGCCCGCTGGCCCGAAGCCCGCTCCTGGCTCGACGAGCACGGCTACTCCTCTACGCTCGACTACGTCGGCGCGATGGCCCGGCTCATCACCGCCGAAACCGGCCTGCTGGCCCATCTCAATCCCGGAGTCATGACCGCGGACGAACTCCGGATGCTGCGCCCCAGCGCGCCGTCGATGGGGATGATGCTCGAAACCACGTCGAGGCGACTGTTCGAGGAGCCGGGGCAGGTGCACTACGGCTCTCCCGACAAGAACCCCGACCTGCGTCTGGCCGTGATCGCGGATGCCGGGCGGGAGCGGGTGCCCTTCACCACCGGCATCCTGGTCGGCATCGGCGAGACCCTGCGCGATCGGGCCGAGTCCCTCGTCGCGATCCGAGCAGCGCACGAGCAGTACGGTCACGTGCAGGAGGTGATCGTGCAGAACTTTCGCGCCAAGCCGCGGACCGCGATGCACGACGCCCCGGACGCCTCGGTGCTCGAATACGTCGCCGCGGTCGCTGTCGCACGGCTCGTGATGGGTCCGCGCATGCGCGTGCAGGTGCCGCCCAACCTGTCGGACCCGGTCGAGTTCGCGCTGCTGCTGCGGGCCGGCGCCGACGATTGGGGCGGTGTCTCGCCTCTCACCGCCGACCACGTGAACCCCGAGCGCCCGTGGCCGCACCTCGCCGACCTCACCGACCTCACCGCCGCGCTCGGTTTCGAACTGCGCGAGCGACTGACCGCGCACCCCGAGTACGTCCAGGATGCCGAGACATGGATCGATCCGGCGCTCCATACCGCGGTTTCGGTTCTCGCCGACACGGTCACGGGCCTCGCGGTCGACCAACCCACCGGCGGCACGCGGCGTTCAGCCACGCGGACTCCCGTCGATGTGGCGCATAACTCCTGCACTCCTTCGGGCGCCAGCATTGCTGCCCAGCCCGCGAGCGGCACGGCACGCAACGCGCGCGCAAATCGCAGGAGTTATGCGACCGGCCGCGGCGGCACAGCCGCGAAGACGGCCGCGCGCACAGCCGCGAAGACAGGTGCACGACAACTCGCAGAGGGCGCAGCGAGCAACCCCCTTGCGCTCGACGACGCCGAATGGGCTCAGCTGCTGCGCGCCACCGGAGCCGACCTCGAGGCGCTCACCGCGATCGCGGACGACGTGCGCCGGTACACGGTCGGCGAGGCCGTGAGCCTCGTCGTGAACCGCAACCTCACCTCGAGCGGCTTCCGGTCCGCCCCGACCGACGAGCCGGGCACGTTCACGCTCGATGACGTGGCGGCCGTCGCGGCCGATGCCTGGGACCTCGGCGCCACGGAGCTCTGCGTGCAGGGTCTGCTCGATTCGACCGAAGACCCGCGGGCGTACCTCGACATCGGCCGCGCGATCCGGGCCGCGACCCCCGCCATGCACCTGCACGCGTACCGCCCGCAGGACGTCTGGGACCTCGCCGACCGCGGCGGTCTCGGACTCGACGGCGCACTCGCGGCCTTGCGCGGCGCCGGCGTCGACACCGTGCCGGGCACCGGCGTCAAGGTGCTGAGCGAGCGCGTGCGCGCGCTCGTCGCGCCGGGCGACCTCGAGATCGACCGCTGGGTCGACGGCATCACCGCAGCACACCGCGCCGGATTCCGCTCGACGTCCGTGCTCTTCTACGGACACGTCGAGACCGCCGAGGAGCGCATCGCACACCTGCGCCGTCTGCGAGGGATCCAGGACCAGACCCGCGGATTCACCGAGTTCGTGCCGATACCGCTCACCGGGATTGAATACGGCGTTCCGCTCGTCACAGGCCGGGCCGCGATCGACGAGCACCGTGCGATGGTGGCCGTTTCGCGCCTCATGCTCAGCGGCAGCATCCCGCACATCCAGATCCCGTGGACCCGCGTGGGCCGCGATGCCGCCGCCACCCTGCTGCAGTGCGGCGGCGACGACCTGGGCGGCACCCTGCTCGACGGCCGCGTCCTTCCCGAGGCCGGCATCGAGCACGGGCTCGAACTGCCGGTGACGGATGCCGCCCGCATCGCCGCGCGCCTGTTCCGCCCCTTCCGCCAGCGCACCACCGACTACCGCGAGCCGAGCAGGCGATGACGGCGCGGACGAGGGTGGAGGTCGCGATCGTCGGGGCCGGGTTCGCCGGTCTGGGCATGGCCATCGCGCTGCGCAAGGCCGGCCGCCCCGACTTCGTCGTGCTCGAACGCGCGGCCTCGGTCGGGGGAGCCTGGCGCGAGAACACCTACCCCGGGGTCGCGTGCGACGTGCCTTCGCACCTGTACGGGTTCGCGGACTACCCGAACCCGGACTGGTCGGGCGTCTTCGCCAAGGGCGACGAGATCCACCGCTACCTCGAGCACGTCGCCGAGCGCGAGAGCCTGGGCGACCGGCTGCGGCTGCGCACTCCCATGCTGTCGGCGCAGTGGGATGCGGCGGCATCGCTCTGGCGCCTCGAGACGGGCGGCGACCACCACGGCTCGATCGAGGCCGAGACCCTCGTGCTCGCGTGCGGGCGGCTCACCGAACCCTCGATCCCCGGGATCGCCGGCCTCGAGACCTTCCCCGGACCGCTGTTCCATTCGTCCCGCTGGGACCACGACGCCGACCTCGCCGGCGCGCGCATCGCCCTGGTCGGAACCGGGGCGAGCGCCGTGCAGCTGCTCCCCCAGCTCGCCGGCATCGCCGCACACGTGACGCTGTTCCAGCGCACCCCGGCGTGGATCGTCCCGCGCGGCGGCGGCGACTACACCGACGCGGAGCGACGGCACTTCATGGATCACCCCGCCGAACTCGAACGCCTCCGCACCGAGCTCTACGCCGAGGGCGAGGGCCGGTTCGCGTCGCGATCGGGCGATGCCGCGGCCGCAGCCGCGGCGCGCGCGGCCGCTGTGCTCCACCTGCACACCCAGGTCTCCGAGCCCGCGCTGCGCGCGGCACTGACCCCGGACTACGCCTTCGGCTGCAAGCGCGTGCTTCTCTCGGACGAGTTCTATCCCGCGGTCGCGGGCGAGCGGGTGAGCCTCGTGGCCTCGGCGCTGGCGAGCGTCGACGGTCGCACACTGACCTCGTCGGACGGCCGGACCTGCGAAGCGGACGTACTCGTGCTCGCGACCGGTTTCGCCTCGACCCGCCAGCCGTACGCCGATCTCGTGCGCGGCGAGGGCGGGGTCACGCTGGCTGAGCACTGGTCGGAGGGGATGACCTCCTTCGCGTCCACGGTCGTCAGCGGGTTCCCGAACATGTTCGTGCTGAACGGCCCCAACGCCTCGCTCGGCCACAGCTCCTCGGTGCTCATGATCGAGGAGCAGGCGGGGTACGCCGTGCGCGCCCTCGATGCCCGTGACGGCCATCATGACGGGGTGCTGCACGTCGACCCCATGGCCGAAAAGGCCTACACGGACGAGATCGCACGGGCCGCGGCATCCACCCCGTGGATCGTCGGCGGATGCCGCAACTGGTACGTCGACGAGCGCTCCGGCCGCCTGACCCTGCTGTGGCCGGGGACGGTCGACGCGTTCCGCACGAGGCTCGCGCGGGCCGACGGCTCGGAGTTCGTCTCCGCCGGTCGGCACGTCCCCGACACGAAAGGCGCGCCGGTCGAGGGAGTGCCGAGAGGAGCATCATGACGACTGTGCAGCATCAACGACAGGCGCTGCGTTTGGGCTACAAGGCCTCCGCCGAGCAGTTCGGCCCCAACGAGCTCTGCGATTTCGGAGTCCTCGCCGAGGAGATGGGCTTCGACTCGGTCTTCGTCTCCGACCACCTGCAGCCGTGGCTGCACGAGGGCGGTCACGCCCCGGCATCGATCCCCTGGCTCGGTGCGCTCGGGGCTCGCACGTCGCGGGTGCTCATCGGCACGTCGGTGCTGACGCCGACGTTCCGCCACAATCCCACCGTCATCGCGCAGGATTTCGCGACCCTCGGCGTCATGTACCCCGGTCGGGTGATCCTCGGGGTCGGCACCGGCGAGGCGCTGAACGAGGCGAACCTCGGCTTCGCGTGGCCAGACCCGCCCGAGCGGTTCCAGCGGCTCAAGGAGGCGATCACGCTCATCCAGCGCCTCTGGACCGAAGAGCGCGTCAACCACGAGGGCACCTTCTACACCACTCGCAACGTCACGATCTACGACAAGCTCGACCAGCGTGTGCCGATCTACATCGGCGCGGCGGGCCCGGCGGCGACGCGGCTCGCCGGCCGCATCGCCGACGGATTCATCACCACGTCGGGCAAGGCGCCGAGCCTGTACACCGACACTCTTCTGCCCGCCCTCCACGAAGGCCTGCAGAAGGCCGGAAGGCCCGCGGACGGGATCGACACCCTCATGGAGGTCAAGGTCTCGTACCACCCCGACCCCGCCGTCGCGCTCGAGAAGACACGATTCTGGGCGCCGCTCGCGCTCAGCGCCGACGAGAAGATGGGCATCGACGACCCGATCGAGATGCAGCGGCTCGGCGAGCAGCTGCCCATCGAACGCGCGGCCTCCCGCTTCATCGTCTCCTCCGACCCCGACGAGCACGTCGAGCAGATCTCGCGGTACGTCGACATGGGCTTCCGCCACCTCGTGTTCCACGATCCCGGCCACGACCAGGAGGAGTTCCTGCGGATGTACGGCGCCGAGATCCTGCCCCGCCTGCGCGCACGGTTCGGACAGTGACGGACGCACACAGGCCGGGCTGGGCAGTCATCATCCCGGTCAAGCCCACGGCAGTCGGCAAGTCGCGGCTCGAGCTGCGCACCGTCGACAGGGTGACCCTGGCCCGGGCCATCGCCCTCGACACGATCACCGCGGCCGCGGCCTGCGACGCGGTCGCCCAGGTCTATGTCGTGACCGACGACGCGGCGCTGGTGTCTCTCGCCTTCGACATCCCCGGCCTGCGGTTCGTCCCCGAAGACGACGGCACCGGCAAGCCGCGCGGAATCGACGCGGCCGTCGCCGTCGGTGCCGACGCCGCAGGAGAGGGGATGCCGCGCGCGGCGCTCCTCGGAGACCTTCCCGCGCTGCGCCCCGAAGACCTCGCCGCTGCCCTGAATGCGGCGTTCTCGGTCGATCGAGCGGTCGTGCCCGACGCCGAGGGCACTGGAACGACCCTCGTGACGGCCGGGAGCGGCATCCGGCTGCTCACCTCGTTCGGCGACGGCTCGTTCGCCCGGCACGTCGACCTGGGCTGCCGCGCGCTGGAGATCATGCGGGCATCGACCCTTCGGCGCGATGTCGACACCGCCGACCAGCTCGACGTCGCGGCCGAGCTCGGCCTCGGACCCCGCACCGCAGCGCTGCTCGCGGCTCAGATCAGCAGGTAGGGCGCGGGCAGGAGCACGCACGCGGACCAGGAATATCGGGCACGTCAGAATTCGGCCGCCCGCAGCGCAGCTTCGGCGAGCTCTGCCGATGTCGCGGCATCCCGCATCCACAGCGGAGCGACCACGGGCCGGATGCCGAGTCGCCCGATCTCCGCGGCAGAGGCGGCGTCCTCCTCGGCGATCAGCCACGAGTCGAGCAGTCCCTCGGACGAACGCGCGCCGTAGTGCGCGGCGACCGCAGCGGCCGTGGTCTCCACGCCGATCGCGGTGAGGCAGACATCCGCCATGCCCCGCACCACCCGCCCGCCGATGATCGGCGATACGCCGACGACGCGGGCGGGCGTGGCCCGCAGCCCCGCGCGGATGCCCGGCACCGCGAGGATCGGGCCGATCGAGACGACGGGGTTCGACGGGGCGATGAGCACGACGTCCGCTTGCGCGATCGCGTCGAGTACGCCGGGGGCCGCAACGGCGGCTCCTATGCCGGGGTTGTCAAAGCGCAGCGGACGCAGTGCCGCGCGGTGCCGGGTCCACCACTCCTGGAAGTGCATCGGGCGCTCGATGTCGCCGTCGAGATCGCCGGCGGAGGCGCTGCTGTCCGATACCGTCACGATCGAGTCGACCTCGGCGTCGGTCATCGGCAGCACGCGGGCGCCGAGGGGCCAGCGCGCTGACATCCGCTCGAGCACCTGGGTAGGCGTGAGTCCCTCGCGCAGCCAGCCTGTGCGCGCGAGGTGCGTGCCCAGGTCGAGGTCGCCGAGGGTGAACCAGGGCCAGCCCGCGCCCCACTGCTGAAGCTCGTGGTTCACGCGCTCGCTGTCGCCCGCGCGACCCCAGCCGCGCACGGTGTCGTTGACGCCGGCCAGCGCGTACACGATCGAGTCGACGTCGGGCTGCAGGCGCACGCCCGACAGCCACAGGTCATCACCCGTGTTCGCCACGATCGTGAAGGGATCAGGTGCTGCGGCCTCGGCATCCGCCCGCCGGTTCAGTGCCGTGCGCACTCCGAGTGAGAACTTCGATCCGCCGACGCCTCCGGCCAGCACGACGACGCGCAGAAGCCCGGTGCGCCCGGTCAAGGCGCGAATTCGTCCGCAGCGTGCGGCAGTGTGAATCGGGCGACGGCGTCGATGAGCGCGTCGACGGTCTGCGCCGCGGCGACGACGTCGACAGAAAGGCCCGCCCGACGTGCGTCTTTCGCGGTGCGGGGTCCGATCGCGGCGATGACCGTCGTGTCGGGGATGTCGGGGAACTGCTGCTGCACCTGCTCAGCGACCGACCCGCTGGTCACGAGGATTGCGTTGATGCGACCATTGCGCACGTCTTCGGCGATGCGGTCCGTCACCGGCACCCCCACCGTCCGGTATGCCACGACGCTGCGCACGCGGTGGCCGGCCTCGACGAGCAGGCGGGTCAGCACGGGCTTGGCGATCTCGCTGCGCAAGGTGAGGATGTCGCGTGGCTCGGGCTCGAGGGCGATCATCTGCTCGGCCATTCCCGCTGCCGAATTGTCGCGCTCGGGCACGAGATCGACTCGGTAGCCCACCGCCTGCAGTGCGGCGGCAGTCGTCTCACCGACCGCGGCGACCTTCGTGGCGGCGGGAATCGTCGCCCGGTGCGCGAAGAGCACGTCGACCGTGGTCGCGCTGGTCACGGTCAGCCAGTCGAACGCGCCGGCCGCCAGGTCGGCGAGCGCCTGATCGAGGGTGGCCTGATCGTTCGTCGGCGCGAAATTGATGAGCGGCGCCACCACCGGGATCGCACCCTGATGCCGCAGATTCGCGGCGACCCCGTCGCCCCAGGGGCCACCGCGCGGCACGAGCACACGCCATCCCACGAGGGGTTTGGGTGGCTGCTTGGGGGCGAAGTTCATTTGGATTGGGCTCTCGTGGTGCGCAATCGGCCGCCCCAAAAGATCGAGCAACCGACAGGCGATTTCGGACCTCGGGTGATGCGATCCGCGCCGTCGGCAGCATTCGCACCATCGCACTGCCAGACAAATCGAGCATACCCCCGGGCAGAGAGGTCCTGCGACGGGAATCGCACAAGCTGCGGGGGTCGGATCAGCGGGTGTAGAGCCGCACGGCCGCCCAGACGACGAGTCCGACTGCGACTGCGCCGGCCACCACCGCTGCTGTCGCGGCTGCGGGATTCTTTCTCGAGAAAGCGCGGGCCTTGACCACTGTCCGGTCTGTCGCCTCATAGACGCGCTTGGCGACGTTGGCTTTCTGCTCGATCGCGGCCAGAGCCGCCTTCAGCTCGGCCCTCGCCTGCTCCACCGGGTCGGCGATCCCCAGCGGGACGGCGGTGCGCGGCACCGGAACGGCGCGAGATACCGGGACGGGAGAGTCAGAACTCATCGCGCACCTCCTTGACATCCTGAACGATCGACTGGACGGGGTTCTGCGCGCGCGCGACCTTGCGGAAGCGCTGCACGCCGAGCAATGCGAACAGCGCGGCGACGAGCAGGATCCCGATCAGCACGACCAGCGCTGCGAGCCACACCGGCCACCACAGGGCGAGCAGGATGACCGCGAACGCGATGAGCATGCCGACGGCCCAGAAGAGGAAGAAGATCGCGGCCGCGATCCATCCGGCGCCGATTCCGGCGTCCTTCGAGGTGCGGCGCACCCATGCCTTGCCCGCGTCGACCTCTGCGATGACGAGGTTGCGGATGAGCTCCGGCATCTCGCCGATCAGCGTGAACAAGCTGTCTTCGGACCTATCGCGGAAGCCGCGAGGAGTGGTCATGGTCAGGCTCCGTTGCGAGGCTCGTCGGCGGCCTCCGAGAGGTCCGCGACCGCGTCGTCAGCGGCATCCTTGACGGCCTTGGCCGTCTTCTGCGCGGCTGCGCTCACGTCGTCGGCCTGGTCCTTTCCGGTCTTGATGGCCGAGTCGAGCTTCTGACCCGGCGTGGTGCCCTTCGAGGTCGCGGCCTTCGTGACCTTGACTGCGCTGTCCCAGAGCGTGCTCGGCAGCGCCATCGCGGTGGACTTGACGAAGTCATTCGCCTTGGTGACCTGCGCCTGCACCGGCTCGAGGTTCCAGACCTTCTCGACCTGGGCCTTGATCTGCTCGTAGCGTTCGCGGCCCGCGCGGGCGCCGAGCACGTAACCCGCCGCGAGTCCGATGACGAGCCCTGCTTTGCCCCTCATGGGGTCTCCTCACGCTCGATGGTCCTTGATGCCTGCATCCAGGGTAGCCCCGTATGCCGATTCCGGCATCCGCTGGTCTTTCTGGCGACGCTTGTGTCATGCCCGCTCGTCGGCGCCGGCCCAGAGCGTGAGCCTGCGCACGCGCTCCGCTTCGGCGAGCGCGTCGGGGACGACCTGCGCGAGGCCGGTCCCGGCGACCCACGCCCCGACGACGGCGAGACCGGGAACCGCGTGGATCGCAGTTCGTGCGGCCGCAGCCGCGTCCCGCCGGCCGAGCGCCGAGATCGGCGGCGGCTGAGCCCACCGATCTCGACGCGATGCGCGCAGCTGAGTGGCAGCGAGCGGCACGTCGAGCAGTGCCGACGCCTCGGCCAGCGCGAGCGCGGCCGCCGCCCTGTCTTCGAGGGCAGCGGTCGCCGGCCCCACCCCGCGGCCGCCGAAGGTGACCTTGAGCACGCGGGTGTCAGCGTCGGGAAGCATCCAGGGCCAGCGCGCGGTCGAATCGGTGACGGATGCCGCGACCGCGGTGCCCGTGACCGGGTAGGCGGCCGTCCGAGCGGGTGCGGCGGCCAGGTCGGCGGAGCTGACCACGAGGGTGACGACCTCGAGGTCAGTGATGGGCGTCGGCTCGAGCGAGGGCACGACCTCGTGGAGCAGCTTGTACGCCGCCTCGGCGCCGGTCGCGAGGATCACGATGTCGGCGGCGTCGATGGTGCCGGCGGCGGCGGTGTCGGCGGCGTCGTCGGTGCCGGCGGCCGCGATGGTGCTCGGTGCGGAGCTCAGCACACCCGTCGCGTCGAGGCGCAGCATCCAGCGGCCGCCGGTGCCCGCTTCCACGGCGGCGACGGGACTGTTCACGCGCACATCGGCGCCGAGCGTGCGCAGCCGCTCGTGCAGTGCGTCGACGATCCGCGACATGCCCCCGTCGATGCCCTCGAGCCGGTCGCCGGCGGCAGTGTCGCTCTTGCGGGCACTGTCGTTGTCGCTCTTGCGGGCACTGTCGCTCTTGCGGGCACTGTCGTTGTCGTTCTTGCGGGCACTGTCGAGCAGCGAGGAGACCGCCCCGGCGAGCGATCCCGTCCGGGTGAGCGCGGCACCGAGTCCGGGGACGGCGACCTCGACGTCGACCTCGTCGGGGTGGATCAAGAAGCCGCCGAGGCTGAGCGGCGCGACCAGCCGATCGAGCACGAGTTCGCCCATGCGGGTGCGGACGAGCTTGCCGAGGCTGCGTTCCTGGCCGATCGTGAGCGGCGGGCGCACCCGATCCACGTAGGCGCGCCACGTTCCGCGCCAGCCGATCACCCGGCGGACGCTCTGCTCCCAGGGGTTCTCCGGAATGCCGCGCAGCGTCGCCGCCGGAAAGGGCAGCGAGCCGCCCGGCAGGCCCGCGATCCACTCGGCCCGCGGCACGGTCGGGACGACGGCATCGATCAGCCCGAGCTCTTCCACGAGCGCGCGCACCGCTCCGCCACGCGTCGCATACCCCTCCGCACCGAGATCGGCGCGCATCCCGCCGACCTCGGCGGTGCGGATCGCGCCGCCGAGCCGACCGGACGCCTCCAGAACCGTCACGCGAATGCCGACCTTCGCGCACGCGAACGCTGCGACCAGCCCTGCGATTCCTCCTCCGACCACGACGACGTGGGTGTCGTGCGCGCGCGCCGCAAGATCGTCCAGGGGCGTCGTATCCACGCATCCATCCTCGCACCGCGCGCCACCCGGTCAGCGAAGCCCGCTCAGCCGCGCGGGACCATCCCCGGCGTGCGCGCTTCGTCATCGATGACATCGCGCGCGGTACCGGCGCCTGGCCGCGCGCGCCCTCGCGGTGCGAGACTGACGGGATGACGCTGCACATCACGGGCGACGACGCCGCCGACCGCCTCTTGACCGAGGATCCGCTCGCCTTGCTGATCGGGATGCTGCTGGATCAGCAGGTGGCGATGGAGACCGCGTTCGCCGGTCCGCTCAAGATCGCCGAGCGCGTCGGATCTGTGGATGCCGCCACCCTGGCCTCATACGATCCCGAATCGCTGGTCGAGGTGTTCAAGAAGAGCCCGGCCGTGCATCGTTTTCCGGGCTCGATGGCCGCGCGAGTGCAGTCGCTGTGCGCGGTGATCGAGCAGGACTGGGGCGGGAACGCGGCCGCGATCTGGACGCAGGGAGACCCCGACGGCTCGACCGTCCTGAAGCGACTCAAGGCGCTGCCCGGATTCGGGGAACAGAAGGCGAAGATCTTCCTCGCGCTGCTCGGCAAGCAGTACGGGTTCACCGGAGGCGGGTGGCGCGAGGCTGCCGGCGCCTACGGTGACGAGGGCTCTTTCCGCTCGGTCGCCGACATCGTCTCACCGGAGTCGCTCACGAAAGTGCGCGAGCACAAGCGCGCGATGAAGGCTGCGGCAAGAGGCGCATAGATCCGGACAAGAAGACGTGAGGAGATCGACGTGACCACTCCCCAAAGCGGGCAAGAGGTCAGCGGACAGTACACGCACGGGCATCACGAGAGCGTCCTGCAGGCGCATCGCTGGCGCACGGCGCAGAACTCTGCCGGCTACCTCCTACCGCGGTTGACTCCGGGAATGTCGATCCTGGACGTGGGGTGCGGTCCGGGCACCATCACGGTGGATCTGGCAGGGCTCGTGGCGCCAGGGCGCGCCGTGGGCATGGATGCTGATGCGGACGTGATCAGCCAGGCGTCTGCGCTGGGTTCGCGCGTCGAGTTCATCGTCGGCGACGCGTACGCCCTGCCGTTCGCCGATGACGAGTTCGATGTGGTGCACGCCCATCAAGTGCTCCAGCATCTCGCCCGCCCGGTCGAGGCGCTTCGCGAGTGGAGACGCGTCGCCGGTCTGGTTGCCGTCCGCGAGGTGGACTACGCCGGAGTCGTGATCCACCCTCTCTCGGACGGGCTTCGCGCATGGGCAGAGCTGTACCAGCGGGTGCACCGCTCGTCGGTAGGCGAACCTGACGCCGGACGCCGCCTCAAGCAATGGGCCCGCGAAGCCGGCTTCACCGACGTATCGGTCGGCGCGTCCCTGTGGGTGTTCGAGAACCCGGAGGACCGGGCATGGTGGGGTGGCCTCTGGGCAGAGCGCGTGATCGCCTCGTCCTTCGCGATCGCCGCGACCGACCGGGGGCTCGCGACATCAGACGAGTTGAACGCCATCAGTGCAGCATGGCGTCAATGGGCATCCGATGAGGACGGGTGGCTTGCGATGCCGCACGGAGAACTGCTGGGTTTCTGAACAGGAGCGCGTCGTTCGTGGGGAGCGGTCTGTCGGCCGACCGTGACGGGATGCCGCGGCATCCGATCTCTGCGTGAAGGGCTACGCCCCGCGCAGGCGCTCGGCGAGGTAGGCGTGCAGGCTTTCGAGCGGCACGCGCTCCTGGGCCATGGTGTCGCGGTCGCGCACGGTGACGGCGCGATCCTCGAGCGAGTCGAAGTCGATCGTGACGCAGAACGGCGTGCCGACCTCGTCCTGCCGGCGGTAGCGGCGGCCGATGGCTCCGGCATCGTCGAAGTCGACGTTCCACTTGCCGCGGAGCCCTTCGGCCACCTCGCGGGCGATCGGCGAGAGCTGCTCGTTGCGCGACAGCGGCAGCACCGCGACCTTGACCGGTGCCAGACGCGGGTCGAGCTTCAGCACGGTGCGGGTGTCGGTGCCGCCCTTCGCGTTCGGCACCTCTTCTTCGCGGTAGGCGTCGACGAGGAACGCCATCATCGCGCGGGTGAGGCCGAACGAGGGCTCGATCACGTACGGCGTGTACCGCTCGCCGCTGGCCTGGTCGAAGTACGACAGACTCTGACCGGATGCCTCGGAATGGCTGGTCAGGTCGTAATCGGTGCGGTTCGCGATACCCATGAGCTCGCCCCACTGCTTGCCCGGGAAGCCGAACTCGTACTCCACGTCGATCGTCCCGGCCGAATAGTGCGCGCGGTCCTCCTGCGGCACGTCGTAGCGGCGCATGTGCGCCGGGTCGACGCCGAGGTCGACGAACCAGTTCCAGCACGCTTCGACCCAGTGCTCGAACCACTCCTGCGCGTCGGCGGGCGGCACGAAGAACTCGATCTCCATCTGCTCGAACTCGCGCGTGCGGAAGATGAAGTTGCCCGGAGTGATCTCGTTGCGGAACGCCTTGCCGACCTGGCCGACGCCGAACGGCGGCTTCTTGCGCGAGGCCGTGAGCACGTTGGAGAAGTTGACGAAGATGCCCTGTGCGGTCTCGGGGCGCAGGTAGTGCAGGCCCGACTCGTCGTCGATGACGACGCCGAGGTAGGTCTTCATGAGACCCGAGAACGCCTTGGGCTCGGTGTACTGGCCCTTCACGCCGCAGTTCGGGCACGGGATGTCGGCGAGGCCGTTCTCGGCCGTGAACGCCTTCTGGGGCTCCGCCCCAGACCCCCGGCTTGCTGACGCCGACGCCTTCTGGGGCTCCGCCCCAGACCCCCGGCTTGCTGACGC
>WOYI011101530.1_pt1 | contig 27510 bp, 29 predicted proteins | sample 6423411 | NCBI WGS metagenome assembly WOYI01 (sample SAMN13441803, study PRJNA592873) | oil field metagenome | biome: oil field; feature: oil-well bore; material: oil-contaminated soil; isolation source: oil-contaminated soil from oil-well borehole | place: Germany: Wietze | collected 2016-10-18 ...
TTCAATCGGGCATTTGGATGTTGTTCCAGCGGGAACTGGATGGACTTATCCTGCGTATAGCGCAACCGTTGTAGACGGTAAAATGTATGGTAGAGGAACCGAAGATGATAAAGGTCCGACAATCGCTTTTTATTACGCGATGAAAATCTTAAAAGATCTTCAAGTTCCGCTTCGCAAAAGCATAAAATTAGTATTGGGAACCGATGAAGAAACCGGATGGCGCGGGGTTGACTACTATTTTAAAAAGTATCCACAAATGCCCGTTGCAGGATTTATTCCTGATGCCGATTTCCCGCTTATCTATGCTGAAAAAGGCATCACAAGAATTTTTTTAAATGGACAAGATAAAGGAACAGTTTTAAAGTCTTTACATGGTGGTTTGGCTGATAATATGGTACCGGAATCAGCAACAGCGGTGCTAAGCGATTTATCATATCAAAAAGATTTTCAAGCATTTCTTGCAGATCATAACTATCAAGGATCAGTTGAAGCGCATAAAGAAGGCATTCAATTGACTGTCATTGGTAAATCCGCACACGGTTCTCTTCCTCATTTAGGCGAAAATGCAATTGATCGGATGTTCGCGTTTTTATCAACTTTGAATCTTGACTCAACATTGGTCAACATGTACCAATCATTATTATTAGATGATTGGCAGGGCAAGAAGTTAGGTATAAATTATATGGATCAAGAAATGGGTCCTCTCACCAATAACATTGGTAAAATAACATTTGATAATCATATTTATCAGATTGCATTAAACCTGCGTTATCCTCATGGCGTAAACCTTTCAGAAGTCATGAAAAAAGGCAATGAAAAGGTGGCTCAATATGGCGCAAAATTGTTTTTGGACAAGCATAATGAAGTACTTTACATTGATCCCAACTCAGATTTGGTCCAAACATTGATGTCAGTTTATAAAAAACATACCGGTGAGCAGCATGCGAAGCCAATTAATATAGGTGGTGGAACTTTTGCACGCGTGATGAAAAACACGGTTGCATTCGGACCACATTTTTTAGATAAACCATCCTTTATTCACCAAAGAGATGAATATATTGAATTAACAGACTTTTTTAAGGCTATTGTCATCTACACTGAAGCCTTGTACGAACTAGCTAAGTAGGAGGAAACATGAAGGCTTATCTCGATTTATGTCAACATGTCATGACTAACGGTACATTCAAAATGGATCGCACGAAAACAGGTACTAAAAGTGTGTTTGGTTATCAAATGCGCTTTGACTTAAGTGAAGGATTCCCGTTACTCACAACGAAAAAAGTGCATTTAAAATCGATTATCCGTGAGTTATTATGGTTTATCAAAGGGGATACAAATATTAGATATCTTGTTGATCACGATGTAAAAATATGGAATGACTGGCCTTATCGACGATTTAAAGATAGTCAAGATTATCAAGGTGAATCCATGTCAGTTTTCATAGAACGAATTAAATCCGATGATGAATTTGCAGCGAAATATGGAGATTTAGGACCTGTGTACGGTGCTCAATGGCGTAATTTTAATGGTATCGATCAACTTCAAAACATCCTTGATACATTACAAAGAAATCCAAATTCAAGACGCATGATCTTGTCGGCATGGAATCCCGCAGAAATCGAAAATATGGCTTTACCACCCTGTCATACCCTGATACAATTTTATGTTGCTGACCATAAGTTATCCTTGCAGCTGTATCAACGAAGTGCAGATATCTTTTTAGGATTACCCTTTAATATTGCCAGTTATGCGTTACTGCTGTTAATGGTTGCACAGGTTTCCGGTTATGAAGCTGGTGAATTTGTGCATACATTAGGGGATGCTCACATTTACAGCAATCATTTTGACCAAATAAACTTGCAACTATCTAGAACGCCTAAGAACTTGCCTACGATGACATTGAATCCTAAAATTAAATCGCTATTTGATTTCAAATATGATGATTTTACGCTATCAAATTATGATCCATATCCAAGTATAAAAGGTAAGGTGGCTGTATGATAAATCTGATTTGGGCAATGGATGAAAATTGGTTAATTGGCCAAGACAATCAACTACCTTGGCATATACCAGCAGACCTTCAATACTTCAAGCAACATACACATAACAAAAATGTCATTATGGGTGAATTAACCTATCAATCATTAAAAGCATATTACAAAACAAAGCCATTACCGTTTAATCATATATTTGTTGCTAATTTAGATCAAAAAGCATATGATGATGCTACATGGATACCTGATGTCGTTCAATTTCTAAAAGAAACGAAAGATGATCTATATGTCATTGGCGGAAAAACGATTTATCAATTATCATTACCCTATGCTAATCGACTTTATATTACATATATATTGAATCGTTATAAAGGAAATGTCTATTTTCCAACATTTGATCTAAGTCAGTTTGAAGTTATTGATAAACGCTTGGAACCAGGATTAATCTTTACAGTTTATGAAAGAAGGAAGTCTTTATGATTTCAGTACTGTTCTTCATCATATGGGGTGCATTTGCGACCCTGATGTCACTTTCAATACATCTTGTTTATTTGATTCCAGTTTGGATAATATCGGGTTTTTTAGTCGCGTTCATTGGCACTTTTATTTTTATCACGATTAATATATATACATGGTTTCCTTTAACAAAACCTGATCATAAGTTTAAGTACTATATAACAAGAAGTATTGCTATCTTCTTGAACACCTTCATTCTACGAATTAAAATACGTGTTCAAGGCATAGAACATATTCCGGCTACAGGCCGTTTAACAACCTACGCAAACCATAAATCCTATGCTGATCCGATTATTTTAGATCAAGTCATCAAACGACCAACGACATATGCATCAAAAACAGAAATCTACAAAATACCTATTCTTAAAACGTGGTTGAAATCCATTGCTGCATTTCCTATTGATAGAGGGAATACGAGAAACACGGCTAGAGCAATGGTCGATGCCATTAAAGTCGTAAGAAATGGGCTAAATATGGCAATTTTTCCAGAAGGTGGTATCAAAGATCGATATGATAATAAAATGGTTGAAATGCGCGCTGGTGCTTACAAGGTAGCCCTAAAGGCACAAGCTGATTTGCTGCCAATCACATTGATAAACACAACTGAAATCAAAAATCGTGCACCATGGCGTAAAACCATCGTAGACGTGATCATACATCCTATCGTACACTATGAAAAAATCAAGGATATGTCAACTTCCGATATTGCTCAGTATATGTTTAATATTATTAATGAACCCTTTTTAAATATGTGAAGTGTGATTTTACATTTTCATAAAAAAAGACGCCTAAGCGTCTGGATGTCGTTCGTGACTGATAAATTTAATCTGCTTGTTTTTTACTTCAAAAGTAATGATATCACCGTTGGATAAAAAATAATCTGCAAATGAGAATTGATGTGGATCTGCTTTGACAAGCAAAGCTTTGATCACATGAGAATGTGCGACACAAAGCACATGGTCATCGGGGTATCTACTTGCGAGCTCGTAAGCTTGTTTTGCAACGCGATTGATGAGCAATTCATCATGTTCATATCCTGGATAACGATATCCTTTTGTTCGAATAAGAGGCATCGCTAAATCAACTGATATGCCATCAAGATGATAGAAATCTCTCTCAACAAAGTTTGGTAAAACCTCAATGGGTTGCTTGTACTTTAATTTTTTTGATATAATGTATGCAGTCTCTAACGCTCGAGAAAGCGGTGAACTGCTAATGACATCGAAGTGTTGAGCTTTTAATATTTGGGCAACAGCTTTTGCTTGTTTCTTGCCAGTTTCGTTTAGCGCATTGTTAATGCGACCTTGAACAAGTCGCCGATTGTTGTAATAAGTTTGTCCGTGTCGAACCATGGTTAAGATCATAGCATCCCTCTTTTCCCTTAGGCATTATAACATACAATTAAAAATTATGATAGCATAAAAATAAGGAGATGATTCATATGCATATCATCGATTTAATTACTAAAAAACGTGATGGTAAAGCACTCAGCAAAGATGAGATTGCTTTTTTAATCTCATCTTACACCCAAGGCGTCATGCCTGATTATCAAATGAGCGCCTTTCTTATGGCTGTATATTTTAAAGGTATGACGCATGAAGAAGCCACACATCTAGCATTGGCGATGAGAGATTCGGGTGATGTGGTTGATTTATCCGAAATTCCTGGAATAAAAGTCGATAAACATTCGACCGGTGGTGTAGGTGACAAAGTCACACTTGTTTTAGCGCCTTTGGTTGCAAGTTTAGGTGCAAAAGTGGCGAAAATGAGCGGTCGCGGATTAGGACATACCGGTGGTACTATCGATAAATTAGAAAGCATTCCTGGATTTAAAGTTGAATTATCAAGAGCCCAATTCATCAAACAAGTCAAAGATATCGGCTTAGCAGTTGTCGGTCAAAGCGGTGAAGTTGCACCGGCTGATAAAAAGTTATATGCACTGCGTGATGTCACGGCAACAGTTGATGTTATTCCTTTGATTGCTTCCTCGATCATGAGCAAAAAATTAGCAAGTGGTGCAGATGCAATCGTGCTTGATGTAAAAGTTGGTCGAGGTGCGTTTATGCAAACGATAAACGAAGCGAGAGAACTTGCCCAATTAATGGTGGATATCGGTAAAATGGCCGGTAAGAAAGTGACAGCTATTCTTACAGGTATGGAAGAACCATTGGGACATAAGATTGGTAACGCGTTAGAAGTCGTTGAAGCGATTGAAACGCTAAAAGGTCACGGACCAAAAGATTTAGTTAGTGTCGTTATGGCTATCGCTTCTGAACTTGTGATTGATGCTGGAATAGCTCATGATGTCAATGAAGCGGAGAAACTACTCAACGAAGCGATCAATGATGGATCTGCTTATGACAAGTTTTTACAATTTATTGAGGCTCAAGGTGGCGATCCTTCATCATTGATGCATCCGGAAGAATTATTATCTAAAAAGACGATTAACATTAGAGCAAATAAACAGGGATATATTCACCAAATTGATGCATTAAGCATTGGGCAGGCAGCAATGAGACTTGGTGCCGGTAGAGAAACAAAAGCGGATTCAATTGATTTATCTGTTGGTGTTGATCTTCATGTCAAAGTTGGTGATCCAATCGATTTTGATCAAGTTATTGCAACACTTTATGTAAGTGACAGGGGCATAGATGAAGCATCGAAAATGATTGTTGAGGCAATTTCAATTGGTGAAAAACCGATATTAGAACCATTAATAAAGGAGATCATTAGGTGATTCACGTTATATTACCAAATTATGAAAACTCCATATTAAACGTTTCAACCACGTTGCTTCATCACTATGGGGTTGAGACAAAATACGCTTTGATTCCTGAGTTGAGAGCGGCGTTGAAGTCGAAACCAAACCACGTGTTTTTGTTGCTGCTAGATGGCATGGGTATGAATATTATTAAAAAATACCTTAAACGTGATGACTTTTTAAGAAAAAACATTGTTAAACAGATGACTTCAGTGTTTCCATCGACAACAGTTGCTGCAACCAATGCTGTTTTAACGGGGAAACCGCCATGGAGTTCAGGTTATTTGGGTTGGGTTCAATATCTCAAAGATGAAGATATTTATGATACAGTGTTTTTGAACAAGGATTATTATGATAGTGAGAAAGTCATTGCGGAAGATTTGCTTGAAAAATATTTTAAGCAACCACAACTGACCGATTTGATTTCAGAAGCAAATCCCGACATAAAAACCGCGCAACTGTTTCCTAATTTTAAACCAGATGGTTTTGATACGCTTCAAGAAGCTTTGCTAGAAATGGTGCGTATTTCGAAAACAAGTGAAAAGACATTTACATATATTTATTGGGGTGAACCTGATTTAACCGAACATGATTATGGACCTTTTAGTACTATGACAAAAGCTTTAATCAAAGACATCAATATGACAGTTAAAACCCAAGCCGAAGCATTAGGTGATAATAGTTTGCTCATTGTTATCGCTGATCACGGTCATCAATCAGTAACCCCAATCAATTTATATGAAGATCAGAAACTATATGGTATGCTTGAAAAGTTACCATCTATGGAGCCAAGAGCAACAAGTTTTTTCGTTAAGTTGGAATTTATGGACGCGTTTAGAGCGCATTTCAATCAACAATATGGCAAATACTATGCGCTTTACACGAAAGCGGAGGTTTTCAATATGCAACTCCTTGGTTTCGGTAAGAAACATGCATTGGTCGATTCATGTGTGGGGGATTATTTGGCTGTTGCTATTAAGAATCGATACTTTCAATTTAAAGACAAAAAACCATTTAAAGGGCATCATGCAGGGTTAACGATAGATGAAATGATGGTACCTTTGATTATTTACCAATAAAAAAGGTCAAAAAAAACGATGAATAACATTTCATCGCTTTTTTGTTTTAGTACTTTATTTAGATTTATCTTTTGCAACTTCTGCAGCAATTAACACATTGGAAGCTAGGTCTGTGATATTGGTTGGAACGATAATCTTCGTTGCTTGTCCTTGAGCCACTTTTGCAAGTGCTTCATATGCTTTAATCGTAAGTACTGCTTGGTCAGCTTTAGCATCTTTAATTAACTTGATACCAAGTGATTCTGCTTCTTTAAGTTTATAAATTGCTTCAGCGTCCCCTTCAGCTTCTTTAATCTTTTGTTGCTTAACGGCGTCGGCTCTTAAAATAACAGCTTGGGCTTCACCTTCAGCACGAAGGATTTGAGAACGTTTTTCACCTTCAGCGATTAAAATTGTTTGACGTCTTTCACGTTCAGCACGCATTTGCTTTTCCATAGAGTCTCTAATATCTTTCGGTGGCAAAATATTTTTAACTTCTACGCGGTTAACTTTTATTCCCCACGGATCAGTCGCTTCATCAAGGGTTTTACGCATTTGCGTATTAATCAAATCTCTCGATGTCAATGTTTGGTCAAGATCTAGGTCACCGATAATGTTACGCAGCGTGGTTGCTGAAATCTTTTCGATGGCATGTAATGGAGATTCTGTACCATAAGTATAAGCTTTGGGATCAGTGATTGAGAAGAACACAACGGTATCAATTTGCATCGTCACGTTATCTTTTGTGATTACTGGTTGAGGATCAAAATCCTTCACCTGTTCTTTCAAAGATACAGTGCTTGCTACACGATCAATGATCGGTACTAAGAAGTGAATACCAACACCCCATGTTGTATAATATCCACCAAGTCTTTCAACCACAACCTTTTTGGTTTGTGTGACAAGACGGAAACTAGCAGCGATAACGATTAATATGACTGCGGCGACGACGATGAGTACGACGTAACCAGCACTCAGTAATACTGGATTTAAAAATTGTCCTAAAATTTGCATAATATTACCCTCTTTCTATTTTTATATTTTCTCGACGATGAGCGTTGCACCCTCAACGTCAAGTACACGAACACGTTCATCCACCTCAATGGTTTCATGAGCGACTGCTGCCCAATCATTTAAACGCAATTTGACACGCCCTTTTCCATTGGGTTCAATGCGTTCAATAACGGTACCTTCTTGACCGGTGATTGAATCGACATTTGTTTTAATCTCATTCACTTTAAAATACTTGATGACAACTGGTCTAGTAAAGAAGAAGAGAACAATCGTCAATACAATAAATAAAACGACTTGTATCCATGGAGGTACCTGGAGTATCGCCAAAATAAAACTTGGAATTGCTGCGATTGCAAACCAAACCGAAACCATATCAGCTGTCGCAAATTCAATAGCCACAGCAATAACGAAAATGGCCAGCCAAATTAACATCATAGTATCCATTTTATAATTCCTCCTTTAAATTGACAATCAACATATTATCTTTTGCATTCCAATTAGCTTTGAATTTATAAGATCTATCATCGAGATTCATAACAATCATATCAGATAATTCAGCAATAAATGCTTTATTTGCAACTCTACTGTAGGATGATCTGACAGTAATCCTATATTTTGCGTTATCAGGTATATCGTGTTTGACTGCGGATTCTTTCGAAAGCGGTTTAATAAAGAAAAGTTTTTTCTCTTTATCTAAACCCAACATCACACTATAAGCAGATTCAAAAAAATTTGTTGCTGCCTTGTTTAAGGTGAGATTTCCTTTTGCTACAGTTACCACACAATCTTTAGGTTTTTCATTAAACCAATTTATTTGCATAACATCACTCCTTACCATGCAAGTATAACACAAAATTAATATTATTGCAAACAATATTAATCAATATTATTTTTAATTAATCAAAATAATAATTGATTATTGTAATGCCTAAGTCGCGTCCGTAAGCGCGAACTTGCAAATCCAAATCTTCATCTGATATATCATTTTCTTTAGCCGTTTTAATCAAATCGACTATAGATCCAATCGGGTCTATCGCAGCGTAAGCAAATAACTTGGGATCGAAGATGATATATCTCATGGTTGCGTTGACTTTGATTTCTGACGCTCCATCCTTATAGCTAAATCTCCTAGCATCAACTATTTCACCGGTTGATGTTCGTTCTAAAACGCGATCGATGAAGGGCATGATGAAGAAAAAGCCAGGTGTATCTACCATTTTTTTAAATTTACCGAGTCGTTCGATGATGGTGATTTCATCTTTAACATTATATTTTATGTGCAAAACTGCAAATAAAAGCAAAATGAGAAATAAAGCAATCGTCACACGAAACGCATCGGATAATAAAATAATCATAATGTAACCTCATTGTAATATCACATTGAAAATGATATATTAGATATGATCACTACGGGGAGCAGTAGCTGAGAGGACATGTGTCGACCCGTTGAACCTGATCTGGATGAAACCAGCGGAGGGATAGTGTAATAATAGGACTTATTAACTATCAATTTCTTTGGACATCCATAGAAATTTTTTTATTTCTAAGGAGGAAAAGAAATGAAACATCATCAAGAATTGAAGAAGGTTGCATTTACTGCAACATTCACAGCATTGGCGGTCGTTTTTGCATTAATTACGAAATATGTGCCAGGATTGAATTTGCAAATGCCACAGGAAGGCACAGTATTTGGATTTTCCATGCTACCAATTATATTGGTTGGTCTTATTTTAGGTCCCAAATACGGCATCTTGAGTGGTATTGTTTATGGATTAGTCAATGTTTTAATTGACGGTGGCTTATATGCTTGGCAATCACTGTTTTCAGACTATATCATTGCTTTTGGCGTACTGGGTTTAGCAGGATTCTTTCGAAAAGGTATTTATCATTGGATAAGATTTCTATTGGCGACGATTAGTGTCGGGTTCTTAAGATATTTATCACATGCAATCGGAGGTGCAATCATATTTGCCGAATACGCACCAGAAGGGATTAACCCTTGGTTTTATTCATTTGTTATGTATAACGCGCCATATATGGCAACTAGCATTGCAGTAACGGCCATATTGGGTGTATTAGTATTACCTAAAGTTAGAGAGCTGGCAATAGAATTTGGATTTATCAAGCCAATTAAAACATCAGAAGAGAAAACGCTCGACGACTGATAAATAATCAAGCCGAGGATTAAATGCGAATTTTAATGGGTAAGCACGTTCTCTAAAAACCTCATAGGGAATCGATTTACGACCATTTGCTTGATGTTGGCTTTGCCAATACTCTTCGAGTAAAGAAAATGGTAGAACAAAATACTCATTATGTTTTTTAAAATGTACAATTAGAAAGGCAATACCACCATGTTCATGCACATTTCTTAGATGTTCCATTTGGTGAAGATGAACATTTTTAAGTGGCATTGATGTCTCGGAATTTGTTTCTTTTGCATCAAAATCTATGTAACGACCTTTATATAAACCATTAAAATCTGTCGTTGAAGGTGTCTTGTAGTAAGCTTCTGTGATTTTCGCTTTGTTGCGGGCAGGATAGGAGACATTAACCACCTGAATTGGTGTTGGTTTCTTATGAATAACGGCAATATGATTTGCCAAATAATAGGCATTCGTTGCAATAATATCGGTTTCAAGAGTCATGCCTAAATTTGCATAGTTGGTCTGTTTTTCCGGAGCTTTTCGCTTAATTGGGTATTTAATCATTGCTTTCACCACTTCTATCATATCATATACAAAACGTTTTCGTTGTGAGATAGATAAAAAACATGATATAATTACATTAGTTAAAAAGACGTTACAGTAGTAAGGGAGTGTTAATGTTGAGTAATATACGCTTTTTCGCTTTGGGAGGCTTAGGCGAAAACGGAAAAAATATGTATGTCGTTGAAGTAGATAATAGTTTATTCATCCTAGATGCGGGTATAAAATATCCAAGTTCAGAACTTTATGGTGTCGATGAAATCATACCAGATTATAAGGTCCTAGTGCATGCGAAAGATCGTATAAAAGGGATCTTTTTATCACATGCCCATGAAGATCATATCAGTGCTATACCTCACCTGATTAATGAACTGAATGTACCAATCTATGCTTCTAATTTTACGATGCAAATGGTTAAAGATCTTCTGAGTGATGAAGCGTTTGATTTAGAAAAATATACGTTGAATGTTGTATCACAAAACAGTATTATCAAATTTGGCAACGTTCGCGTGTCATTTTTTAATACCACTCACTCAATCCCTGAATCACTTGGCATTGCGATACATACGATAGAAGGATCAATCGTTTACACATCAGACTTTACCTTTGATCAAAGCGGCGATCTGCGATATCAAACTGATTTCAAAAAGATCAACACTTTAGCTGAAAAACCAGTATTAGCTTTACTAACGGAATCTTTAGGTTCTAGATTAGTCTTAAATGGTGGTGTAAATCAAGCGCTAGATTATAAATTGAACAGCATATTTGCCAATGCGACTGGTAGAATCATTATCAGTTTGTTTTCATCTGATTTAAGAAAAATTCAGCATGCCATCAATATAAGTTTAAAGCATCACAAACGCATAGCGATTATCGGTAGACGCGCTCAACGTATCGTTGATATCGCGATTGCCGATGGCTATCTTGATATACCAAAAGAATCACTTATCAATCTTAGATATCTCGATGAAAAGAACAAAAATGATGATCCTGACATCGTTGCATTAGTCACAGGTAATCGTCACGAACCTTTCTTTATGTTGCAGCGGATGTGCAATAAAAATGACCGGTTAATTAACATCAATGAAGGCGATACCATCATCTTGATGACAGCTCCTGTTCCCGGAACAGAAAAAATGGCTGCAAGAACTCTAGATGTCCTTTATCGCAGCAATGCTGATGTTGAAAATATCGACAAACGGTTGTTAACAGCCGCACATGCAACAGCTGAAGAACTAAAAATGATGATTAATTTTTTAAAACCTAAATACATTATTCCAACCATCGGTGAATATCGTCATCAATATGGTGTCAAACAACTGGCGATGGAAATTGGATATGATGAAAATCATATCATCATGCTTGATAATGGGGATGTTTTCAACTATAAAGAAGGAGACTCCTTTATATCTCGAGGTGATATTAATGTTGGCGAGATATTGATTGATGGTACGGCTGTTGGTGATGTCAATGACTTTGTCATGAAAGACAGGGAATTGTTAGCAGAAGATGGTGCCTTACTCATTGTTTCGCATGTCAATCCAAAAACAAAGACCATATTGGGTGATATCGAAATCGTTTCAAAAGGTTTTGTTTATGTGAAGGAATCTGAGCAATTGCTGGCTCATATCAAAGAAATATTTATAGAAGTCAGTAAAAAACATCTTGCGGGTAAATATATTAACTGGAATGAATATAAAAGAGATGTTAGAAATGAAACAAGCCGTTATATTTATGAAGAGATCAGAAGAAGACCTATCACAATTCCTGTGATTATCTCAACTGACGTTTAAAAAAAGGCATTATTGAATGTCTTTTTTTTAAATGTTTTATCCTCTATTTTTATGTTTAATTTGATCAATTTTCTTTAACCTTTCCGCCAGTGCTTTTTCATAAGCTGATTCCAATTTTGGAATATAATATGTATGTGTAACGATTTTATCGGGCATATATGTTTGATCGTTTATACTTCCTTGATCATGATGTGGATAGTGATAGATTTCGGGATTCAGTTTAATACGCCTATTGCTCGCTTGATCAGGAACAACACCCGTGTCTTCATTTTCATATTCTTCTAAAGCTTTATCAATCGCGGTTATCCCCGTATTAGATTTTGGTGATAATGCCATATCAATCACTATTGTACCCAAGATAATTCTAGCCTCAGGCCAGCCAACTTTAACAGCGGATTCACAAGCAGCAGCAACCTTTACGCCCATCATTGGATTGGCAAGGCCAATATCTTCATATGCGATGACTAGCAAGCGTCTGATGATAGCCTGCAAATCACCTAGCGTGATGAGTCTTGCTAAAAAATGGATGGCGGCATCTACATCAGATCCTCTAATCGATTTTTGTAGAGCACTTAACAAGTCGTAAAAATGATCCTCATGATCATCGAGGTCATGTCTGATTTTTCCTGCGACACGATATACGGTCTGACTTGTCAATTGATTACCATCATTTAAAATAATTGCGCAACTTTCTAGAATATTCAAGGCGCTTCTAATCTCATGATTGGATAGTCTAATAATCGCCCGAAGGGCGTTTTTGTCGATACGAAGATCAATGTCTAACGCTTCAATACCACGCTTGATGGCTTGCTCTATTGCGCTATCATCTAGACTTTTGACTTCAAATAAATGGCATCTTGAACGAATAGCCATATTGATACTCTGGTAAGGATTTAGGGTTGTCAAACCAATCACAATCGCGTGACCATTTTCCATATATGGCAATAAATAGTCTTGAATATCAGTATTCATGCGATGAATTTCATCAATGATGACTAGAACATCATGATACGTTGTCGTATTTAAAATACTTTTAAGTTTTGCTTTATTATCTGTCGCTGCACTAAAAAAATAAGTATCTATTTCCGATTTTTCAGCGACGATGGATGCGATAGTGGTTTTACCAGTTCCAGGAGGACCATATAGGATAAAAGACATCAATTTATGTTTTTCAAGCATCAAGCGTAAAACACCATCTTTTCCAACAAGATGGTCTTGACCAAAAACATCGTCGAATTGTTGTGGTCTCATCCGATAAGCAAGTGGTTTCATTTCTTCACCCATTCCCATTATAGCACACTTGCTAATCGCTTTTAAATGAGTTAAAATGATACCGTATTCGCAAAATAGAAAGATGTCATTGGAGGACACAAATGGACCTAAAAAAATATATTGCAGATGTACCAGATTTTCCGGAAAAAGATATTTTATTTCGAGATATTACACCACTTATGTTAGATGGTAAAGCTTATCAAGAAGCAGCGAAAGCATTCAGTGCTTTTGCTCATCAGAAAGGTGCCACTTTGGTTGTCGGTCCAGAGGCGCGAGGATTTATATTCGGTTGCCCAGTTTCTGTCGATTTAGGGATCGGTTTTGCACCGGTTAGAAAACCAGGTAAATTGCCTCGAGAAGCCATTTCTGTATCTTATGATTTAGAATATGGTTCCAATACGCTTTGTTTGCATAAAGATGCCGTAAAACCTGGCGACAAAGTAATCATTATCGATGATTTATTAGCGACCGGTGGAACGATGGAAGCAACCGTTCATTTAGTAGAAAAACTTGGTGGAGAAGTCGTCGGTTTAGCATTTTTAATTGAATTGACAGAACTTGAAGGACGTAAGAAATTAGAAAATTATGATATACTAACTTTAATTAGTTATTAAACTAATTAGAAACGAGTGTTTGCATGGCAGATACATTATTTCAATCTTTAGTCGATAGTTTCTCATCATATATCCATAAAAAGAAAGATATCAGTTTGATTGAGGAAGCCTATAATATCGCTAAAGACAAGCATATCGGCCAGATGCGTAAAAGTGGCGATCCATATATTACACATCCAGTGGCGGTTGCTAAAATTTTAGTAGAATTACGCGTGGGGCCAGCGACTTTAATCGCTGCTCTTTTGCATGATACAGTCGAGGATACCAATTATACACTCGATGAAGTGAAAGAAAAATTTGGTGCAGAAATTGCTAGCATTGTTGACGGTGTCACTAAAATTGGACAGCTTTCATTTAATCAAGTGGCCTCTCAAGCTGAAAATCATCAAAAAATGTTGTTGGCAATGGCGAAAGACATACGTGTGATTGTCATTAAAATTGCTGATCGATTACATAATGTTAGAACACTTGATGTTATGCCACCAGAAAAACAATACCGCATTGCGAGTGAAACCCTTGAGATTTATGCCCCTTTGGCACATCGATTAGGGATTTTTAGAATTAAGGCTGAATTAGAGGATCGCTCTCTTCGCTATACAGATCCACCAATGTATTATCGCGTTTCAAATATGATTCAAGCTAAAAAAGCTGAGCGTGAGGATTCAATCACTAAGGTTATTGAACACATTAAAAAATTGTTTAAGCAATCAGAGTTAAAAAACTTTGAAATCAAAGGACGCATTAAAAACATATTCTCTATTTACAAGAAAATGGTTAGAGATAATAGAGCATTTGAAGATATTTATGATTTGTTGGCTGTTCGTATTATTGTCGATAAGGTGGAAACATGTTATCAAGCGCTTGGGGTTATACATGCAAATTTCACACCTATTCCAAGAAGATTTAAAGATTATATTGCTGTTCCTAAACCAAACATGTATCAATCGCTTCATACGACTGTATTGTCAGAAGATGGCACTTTATTTGAAGTACAGATCAGAACACATGATATGGATCAAGTTGCTGAATATGGAATAGCCGCACATTGGGCATATAAAGAAAATAAAACCTATTCCAAGGAACGGGAACAATTTGAAATCGCACAAAAACTCAAATGGTATGGTGAACTACTGAAGATGAGTGAGGACGAGGATGAAGTTTCTGGTGCTGCCGAAGAGTTTGTCGACACGGTCAAAGGGGATATACTAGATGCCAATGTCTATGTTTTTACCCCTAAAGGAGAAGTGATTGAATTACCAAAAGGAGCCACGCCGATAGATTTTGCTTATCGTATCCACTCTGACATTGGTAACAAAATGGTTGGCGCTATCGTTAATAATCGGATTGTAACATTGGATTATAAACTAGCAACGGGGGATATTGTATCCGTTAAAACCAGCAAAAATTCTTCTGGACCATCAGAAGATTGGTTGAAAATTGCTAAATCTTCACACGCTAAACATAAAATCAAGAGTTTCATGAATAAACTCAATCGCGATAGCATTATTCAAATGGGTAAAGAGCAATTGGATCGTGAAATGGTTGCTCAAAAAGCAGATGAATCTATTGATGATGCATTTGTGAAAAAACATTTCGAAAAAAATGCGATTAAGAGTGTAAACGAGCTTTATCTCGAAATAGGTAAAGGCATCATTTCAGCAAAGACGGTCGTACAAAAACTGTTAGGCAAAGAGATTGATAAACAGGTTGTATTGCAGCGTCAAATGGAAAAAGCAGCAAGACAATTGACAACTCACTCTGAAACAGGTGTTGTCATCGAAGGGCTATCCAGTCCTCAGTTAAAACTTGCCAACTGTTGTCTACCTATACCCGGAGACCCGATTGTAGGATATATATCCAAAACGAGTGGTATAGTCATTCATGCGTCGTTTTGTCCTAACTGTAAACAATTTGAGGAAAGTAGATTAATCGAAGCATTCTGGGCATCCGAGATAACCCGCAAGTATCCGACGCGTATTAAAATCGTCGGAACAGCCAAACCAACGTTATTAACTGAAGTCGTAACAGGTGTGAATGCACAAAAAGTTCCAATCGTTGAAGTAAACGCGATGAACACATTAACACTCGAAATGATTATCAAATTAAAAATATTAGTAAAAGATCAAAATGAACTGCAAAACTTGATGGTTAATTTACGAAAGATCAGCGATATCTCATCTGTTGAAAGAGCATTCCAATGAGAGCGGTTATTCAGCGCGTGAAAGAGGCATCTGTGTCTGTTGACAAAACCTGTGTTGGTGCTATCGAAAAGGGATATCTCATCTATTTAGGAATCACACATCATGATACGCCTGAAATCGCTAAAAAATTAGCAGAGAAAATTATCAAATTGCGTGTTTTTGAGGATGATCTTGGCAAACTTAATCTCAGTATTAACCAAGTAAATGGAAAGATATTAGTTGTTTCTCAATTCACTTTGTATGGTGATGCCAAAAACAATAACAGACCGTCATTCATAAAAGCCGCACCTGCTGAACTGGCCATTGGATTATATGAAACGTTTATCAATCATCTGAAAACTTCATGCCACGTTGAAACCGGTGTATTTCTAAAACATATGGCTGTATCATCAATTAATGATGGTCCTGTAACTATCTTTATTGAATATTGATTGACTTTATGTGTATCTAAAAGATATAATGAAAGCATAATTACATCGCCTGTGAAGAAGGATAAAGGTTTTACGTGACACCTTCAGAGGCACATATAATCAATGAGTGCTAGATTCTAGATCTAGAACTAAGGTGGTACCGCGAATCTTTCGTCCTTAGATGTTTTTTAGGGACGATTTTAATATGGAGAATATGAAAAACTACTTAAATATGCCAGAGATTGATCTTGGCGATGTCATGCTTAGAACCATTAAAAAATCTGATTTCAAAGATATGTATGAATACGGTAGCGATCCAGAAGTGACTAAATGGTTGAGTTGGGGTCCGATGCATCGTATTTTTGAAGCTAAAAAAAGCATTAAAGAAGTATTTTTGCCAAGAATAAAACGTGGTTTACCTGTCGGATACGCCATTGTTTACCAGGCAAATCAAAAAATGATTGGAACGATTGATTTTCATGCAAAACTAGTCACAAGAAATGCCGCTGAAATTGGTTATTGTCTTAATCGAAATTACTGGGGTAGAGGCATTATGACAAAAGCATTAAAAAAGATGATTGAAATCGGTTTTGATGACCTCGGGTATGATGTGATTGTGATTAAACATTTACATGATAACATCGCAAGTAAACGCGTGATTGAAAAATGCGGTTTCAAATTTGTATCACAAATGCCATATGCCTATCAAAAAGCGCATGGCAAATTAGAAGGCATGCTCATGTGCTATGAGCTTAATAAGGAGGCATATCATGGCGATTCATCGCGTAAAGGGAACATATGATGTTCTACCAACTGAATCAGCAAAATGGCAAGCATTAGAAGAAAAAGTCCGTGCGCTTTTTAGACAATACCATATCAGGGAAATGAGAACACCTATCATGGAATATAGTGGTGTGTTCCATAGACAGAATGATCGCTCAGATATGGTGACCAAAGAAACATATGATTTTAAAGATCGCAGTCATCGTGATTTAACATTAAGACCAGAAGGAACTGCTGGCATCATCCGCAGCTATGTTGAACATAAGTTATATGCGTCACAAGAACTTGAAAAAGTGTATTATATCGGACCTAATTTTCGATATGAAAGACCGCAAAAGGGAAGATATCGTCAATTTTATCAATTTGGCGTTGAAGCGATTGGTGCTACCGATCCCGCTTTGGATGCTGAAATGATTATGCTGGCCTATGATCTGTTTTCTTCACTGGGACTAAAAGGTGTAAAAATTCGTATCAATAGCCTGGGAAATGATGCATCTAGGGCAACTTATCAAAACGCACTTATTAAACATTTGCTGCCGCATCGGGACACGTTATGTGATGATTGTAAAGAAAGACTCGATAAAAATCCACTTCGCATTTTGGACTGCAAAATTGATCAGGCACATCCTGGCATTTTAAGCGCTCCAACACCAGTGGATTATCTAGATGAGCCATCTATGACTTATTTTAATGCCGTCCAATCATATTTAGATGATGCTGATATCGATTATGAACTCGCACCTCGTTTGGTAAGAGGTCTTGATTATTATAGTCATACCGTATTTGAAATTGAAGCTGATATTAAGGGATTTGGTGCTCAAAATGTTTTAGGCGGAGGTGGTAGATACCAAAGCTTAGTGAAAGAATTAGATGGTCCAGACATCAGTGGCATTGGTTTTGCATGTGGGATGGAACGGATTCTAGATGCTTTAGCCCTGGAAGGTATCTCACTCGATGATAATGACAAACTTGACGCCTATATTATAGCCTTCGGCAATAATACGAAAAAGGTTGCTAGCACTTTGCTTCATAACTTGCGAAAAGCAGGATTAAGCGCAGATATGAATTATACGAACAAGTCGTTTAAAGCGCAATTGAAACAAGCTTTAAGAGATCATGCATCATATCTTGTCATCCTTGGTGAAAATGAGATAAAACAAGGGGTTGCAGGTATAAAGCACACGATGACTCAGCAACAAGAAACCGTTGACTTAAGTGAAGTCGTCAATTACTTACAAAAAAGGAGTAAATAATTTTATGATCTACACATATCACACAAATGGTGAACTGACCATTGCAAATATTGGTGAATTCGTTAATTTAAGGGGCTGGGTTCAAAAATCACGCCATTTAGGGGGCTTAATTTTTATTGATTTACGTGACCGTTTTGGTATCACGCAACTGGTCATTAGACCTGATAATCCTTTCTATGAACAAGCCTTGCTCATTAAATCAGAGTATGTCCTTGCTGTGGCAGGTTTGGTTGTCGAAAGAGAATCCAAAAACATGAATATGAAAACAGGCGAGATCGAAATCAACATTCAAGAACTTTATATTTTGAACACGAGTGATACGCCACCTATTATTGTTGCTGATCACACTGATGCACTAGAAGAAACGAGATTGAAATATCGTTACCTCGATCTCAGAAGACCAGTGATGCAAAATTTTCTAATTAAACGACATGAAATTATGCAATCGATTAGACACGTGTTGGTCACAGAGGGCTTTTATGAATTAGACACGCCAATTTTAGGTAAATCTACGCCAGAAGGAGCAAGAGACTATCTTGTACCATCGAGACTCTATGCTGGCCATTTTTATGCACTGCCGCAATCACCACAACTCTATAAACAGTTGTTTATGATTGCTGGTTTTGAAAAATATTTTCAAATCGCTAAATGTTTCCGCGATGAAGACTTACGAGCCGATCGCCAACCTGAATTCACACAGGTTGATATTGAACTTTCATTCACGACAGAAGAAGACATAAGGGCATTGACCGAACGCATTTTAAAATATACATTTAAACGCGTCTTGAATGAAGATATTGAAACGCCTTTTAGGATGATGACTTATGAAGAAGCACGGGAAACCTATGGGAGTGACAAACCCGATTTGCGATATGATTTAAAAATCGAAGATTACAAATCAATCTTGAAAAACAGTGATATACCATTATTTGATGGTAAAGAATACATTAAAGGTATTAGAATATCGCAATCCCATGTGTTATCAAGAAAAAAAATTGACCAACTATCGCTTATCGTGAAAAAAAATCATGGCGAAGCACTCACCTATATCAAATATGCGGATGGTCAGCTCAGTGGTAGCATCGCTAAATTTATCGATGAAAAAACGATTGCAGCACTTCAATTAAAAGATGATGAAATGATTTTTATAGTTCCTGGACGCAAGCGTGACGTTTTAGACGCTTTAGGTGCACTAAGAATTGAAATTGCAAAGCAGTTTCAATTGTTAGACCCTAACGTGTATAAATTCTTATGGGTCATTGATTTTCCGTTATTCGAATATAATGAAGAAGAGGATCGTTTGGTTGCTCAACATCATCCCTTTACTGCACCTCAGCATATCGAAGCTATGAAGATGCATCCTGAAACCGCATTAGCCAAAGCCTATGACGTCGTTTTGAACGGTTATGAACTTGGTGGAGGTTCTATTCGTATTCACAGTCAAGATGTCCAGGAATCGATGTTTAGCCTATTAGGATTAAGTGAATATGACATTAAAGAACGCTTTGGGTTTTTTGTGGAAGCATTAAAATATGGTACACCACCCCACGGTGGTATCGCATTAGGTCTTGATCGCATCGTCATGCTGATGACACATACAACAAACATTAAAGACGTGATTGCTTTTCCTAAAACTCAATCCGCTAAAGATCAGATGATGCAGGCACCGAGTGAAGTCGACATTAAACAAATTGATGAATTGCACCTAAAGGTGAGTGAATAATATGGCTAAAATTGTATTAGCAGGTGGCTGTTTTTGGGGTGTTGAAGCCTACTTTAAACAGTTAAAGGGTGTTGTGGATACATCGGTTGGATATATTGATGGCAATCAGCGTCATCCGACGTATGAAGCAGTATGCCAGGGCGTTGCAAGTCATGCTGAAGCGTGTGAAATCATCTATGATGATCAGATAATCACTTTAGAAAAGTTGCTTGAACACTTTTTACGATTTGTGGATCCTTTTAGCATAAATAAGCAGGGTAATGACATTGGTAGACAATATCGAAGTGGTGTTTATGTCTCAGATAAGAATGAAGCAAAACGTGTTGAAACTTATTTTAAATCTTATTTTTCTGAAGCAGATTACCAACGTGTTAAAATCAATATTCGTCTCAATCTAGATTATGATGAAGCAGAAATGTATCATCAAGATTATTTGGATAAAAATCCACATGGCTATTGCCATGTCAATTTAGGTCTTGCAAAAGAGGAAGAGAAGAAAAATGCGTAAAGATTATATTTCATGGGATCAATATTTTATCGGTGTCGCTAAATTATCAGCATTGCGCAGCAAGGATCCGGACACGCAAGTTGGTGCATGTATCGTGAATCAGGATAAACGAATTGTTGGCATTGGCTATAATGGTTTACCCCAAGGCTGTAATGATGAAGATTTTCCTTGGACAAAAACAGGTGATTTATATGATACCAAATACCCGTATGTCGTTCATGCTGAGGCGAATGCGATTCTGAATGCTACACAATCACTCAAAGGGGCAATCATCTATGTGACACTTTTTCCATGCCATGAGTGTACAAAGCTCATCATTCAGAGCGGAATCGTTGAAATCGTTTATGAATCAAACAAACACAAAGATACCGATACGCACCAAGCGGCCTTGAGAATGCTTAAGGCAGCCGGTTTGAAAACGCGGCAAATCACAACAGGAACACTTCAATATGCTTAAATTTATCAAAGAACATCTAAAGCTGATTGTCATGATTGCATTTGCATATGTATATGCCTTAATGGTCTTGGTTGTACCAACTGGATACTCAGTGATTGCCCCAGGGGGATTAACACCAATGGATGAGACATTTGTGATTGATAATCATCCCGCATCCGATGATTTTTATACAATCTATGTTTATGCATATGATCCGATTACAGCATTTCAATATTTCATGCTTCATGATGATGAAACGATGTATATTTATAAAACGACCGTACGTGAACAAGTAACAACGATTTCCGAAAGTGTCGCGCAGGGACAATTACAAAAAACATCGTCCTATGAACTTGCTCTGATCAATGCCTACGAACAAGCGTCATTGACTGACCCATCAATCAGCATTAACTATACGTTTGATGGGTTGTATATCAATGATTATCCAAGAAGAATTGATGATCTGCAAATAGGCGATGTTATCACTGAAATCAATGGTGTTGCAGCAAACACAATGGATGATCAAATGTTTATAACGCTCGCCTACACGAGCCCTGTTACATTTACAATAAATAGAGATGATGAGACATTCACCTATGAATACATCAAAGAAGATGAGGATCTACTGTTTTGGTTTTATCCATCTTTTACAATCATTGATGCATCACCATCATATGAAATTCCAGGACTTGATAATGCAGTAGGTGGTCCGAGCGGCGGACTTCTACAAACACTTTCAATATATGCAAGTTTACTAAATATAAACTTCGAAAATTTTAAAATAGCTGGTACTGGTACGATAAACAGTGATGGTACAATCGGGAGAATCGGTGGTATTAGACAAAAAATAATGACTGCAAACTATTTTGATATCGACCTATTTTTTATCCCTGAATCTCACATTGATGATATTAATGATTTATCCTATGATTTTGAAATCATACCCGTAAAAACCATAAATGATGCTTTAGATGCGCTATTGGAGTATGCCAATGAAAGGACTTAAACATATCGCTGACAAAATTTATAATGGCTATAGAAGATATATCGTTTTGAATAAACGCGTCAATGATAAAGTGGTTGTTAAATCAATGATTAAAGCAGTCTTCGGATCGCTGTTGATCACGATAATTATTGTCTTAATTCCCGTCTTGATAATTATCAATATGTTTATATATGCTAAACTTACTTTATTTTTAGCCATTTTATTACTTGTGGTCATCATGGGTGCTGTATTTCTTTATTTCAACTTTTATTATGTACTGCTTAAAAATTATCATCCTCGTTTAGAAGATGTAAATTATCGCATCCCACAATTGGTTGAAAGCATTTTTATAGCGATTATTGTTTTATTAATTGGTATCATTGTTATTTCAACCATTTTATAAGGAGAGAGAGCATGCTTATTGGATTACTTATCATCATCGGGTCACTATTGATTGATCAATTAACAAAAATCCTAATTTTTAATTATTTTGAGCCCACTTATGTGAATGGCTTTCTTCAATTAGCACATCCTGGGTTCAAAATCATACCCGGTTTTTTGGAGATTGGTTATGTTGAGAATACCGGTGCCAGTTTGGGAAGTTTTGATGGCGCTCATTTGTTATTTTTTGTCATTACCGTCATCGCTTTAATCTTTTTTGGGTATTTATTTACGAAAGTTGATTTTAAACATGCAAAAGTATATAGCATTTCCATCTCATTATTCATCGCAGGAACGTTAGGTAACGCCATCGATCGTGCGGTGCGTGGTTTTGTGATAGATTTCATGAATTTTCCTTTTATTGATTGGATTGCTGAGTTTTATAACAATTGGGCGGATATGTGGTTGTCTGCAGCCATTGTATTGTTTGCTATAGATGCCATTTTTCTTGAATCCAAGAGAAAAAAGAAGAAGGGTTTAATTGATGAAGCAATATAAGGTAACAGCAGCATTTGATAAGGAGAGACTTGATAAATACATACAGGAAGAAATACTTAAAGATGCAAGTCGTAATCATATACAATCGTTAATTAGATCGGGTCATATCACCGTCAATAAACGCATGGTCAAAACGGGATATGCGTTAAAGCAAGGCGATATCGTTCATATCGAAGACATTGAACCGCGAAAGTTGGATTTAGAGCCGGTACCAATGAATCTAGATATTGTATATGAAGATGATGATCTAATGGTGATTAATAAACCAAGCGGATTGGTCGTGCATCCCGCATCTTCTTATCATGAACCTACGCTTGTCCATGGATTATTGTATCAAACGAAAGATTTAAGTGCGATAAACGGCGTAATCAGACCAGGTATCGTTCATCGTATTGATAAAGATACGAGTGGTTTATTGGTTGTTGCTAAAAACGATAAAACACATGTTGCTTTAAGTGAATCTTTAAAAGCCCACGATATTAAAAGGCGCTATCTCGCTATCGTTTATCACCCCTTTAAAGAGGTAACAGGAAAAATAGATGCACCCATTGGCAGAAACCCAAATCATCGTTTAAAAATGACCGTCATTGAAAACGGTAAACCTGCCATCACACATTTTGAAGTTCTGCTCAATTTCGATCAATATGCACTCATTCAATGTGAACTAGAGACAGGAAGGACACATCAAATTCGTGTCCATATGGCATACATCAATCATCCAATTGTCGGTGATCCTCTTTACGGGCCTAAGCAAACAATCGGTGATCAAGGTCAGTTTTTACATGCTTATAGTTTGTCATTCATGCATCCTATAAAAAAAGAGCATATGACATTTAGCGTCGATATGCCCGATTCATTCATAAAATTTATTAAAACATTTATACCAGATTTTGTTTGGTCACATTCTTGAAATTCATCTTAGTTACTAAGGCCAATTGCTTTTCACCGTGATTGTGGAAAATATCCGATATGACCTCATCAACATCCTTGCTTGCCCCTTTTAAGAGCTTTATGCCTAACTTCTTGGAATATTGATCCATCTTTACTAAAAATGCATAACGAGCAATAATAGAAGCAGCAGCAACCGATAGGTGAATTTGCTCAGCACGGACGTGAAAATTAATGTCACGATATACAAGCGTTTCATCTTTAATATAGTTATAATAGAGTTGTGGCGTGCAAAACTGATCAAGAATAACTGGTACTTGACGTTTTAATTTCGATGTGGTCTTAATGATTGCTTGATTGTGAAGTAAAGCTTTAATCTTGTTGAGATTATAACCTTGCTTAGTTAATTTATTATATTTTGTCGGTGTTAGAATAAGCAATGAATGGGTAAGCTTTTTGGCTAATACAGGTGCAATGTCGATAATTTGGGCATCTGTCATATTTTTTGAATCTCGCACATTTAAATTTTCAAGAAAAGCGATATCCTCTTTTGATGCATATACACTGCAGACAACAATTGGACCAAATACATCACCCGTGCCCACTTCATCTGAACCAACAGCTTCATAATCTTTTCTACCGAGATGGTTTTTAATAGCAATTAGTTCATGTGAAACTTCAGCACCTTGCATGAGTACTTTACCTGTCTTGTAGCCAAGGATTATGATATCATTGTGGACAGCGTGAAATGATAGATAAGGATTCTTATCTTCAACGAGATGATTAATATAGACTTTGTGTAGTTTTTCTAGTTCTGTTTCTGTTACGGCAAGCGTATAGTGCTTCATAAAATTATCGCTCCAATTCTTCTTTATTATAACATATTTTTACGAAAATAGGTGGTTAATATGCGATTTATGACAAAACAACTTGAGTTTAACACCGTATTGAAGATGGTTGCAAAATATGCGCGAACAGATCGTGTTAGAACACGAATTTTTGGTTTGCAGCCACAAGATGATTGCGATCCTATTCAAACCATGTTGGCAGAAGTGGATGCCTTGCGTTCAGTAATCATTCAAGTGGGTCAAGTCCCTTTAATCGATGATTTTGATATTGCTAGATTAATCGGCTATGCAGCCATAGAACGAACATATTCATTAACTGAAATCATGCATGTCAGACTGTTCTTATCAATGGAAAAAGACGTGATCAATTATTATAAAAATGTGATTTCTTTAAACATTAAAGCTGAAGCATGTTTTCATTATTTCAGTGGATTAATCAATCATCATACCTTATTAGTTGCCATTGACGATAAGATCGATGGTGACGGGTTGATAAAGGATCAAGCAACACCAGAATTATTGAGTATTAGAAACAAGCGTTCACGTCTCGATAAGTCTTTGCAGGATAAACTATCCCAATTAGTTTCCACTTATGGTAAATATTTATCCGATCAGGTCATCGTCATGCGCAACGGCAGGTTTTGCATTGGTGTTAAAGAAACCTATAAAAATCATATTAAAGGTGTGATTCATGATGTCTCAGCAAGCGGTCAAACGATTTATATAGAACCGGAGCAAACACGACAAATTACTGCAGAAATTGAATCACTAAATGTTCAAGAAGCCAAAGAAATTGAGCGAATTATTTTAATGCTGTCACGTGATATTCAATTTAATCAAACGACATTGTCAACAAATTTGGCACTTTTGATTGAACTTGATTTTTTGCAGTCCAAAGCAAATATGGCCATCGAATTAAATGCGACGATGCCCCATATAAACAACCGTGGTATCATTGACTTGAAATTGGCAAGACATCCATTGTTGAATCAAAAAGAGGCAATTCCCATTTCTTTGCAGCTGGATAATCATTTGCGTACATTACTGATTACCGGTCCCAATACAGGTGGTAAAACAGTGGCGTTGAAAACCTTGGGATTATTGACAATTATGGCTCAATCAGGTTTATTGATTCCTGCTGATCCACACACGAATTTAGCTGTCTTTAAACAAATATTTGCCGATATTGGCGACGAACAATCGATTTCTCAATCATTGTCAACTTTTTCATCTCATATGACGAAAATTGTCGATATGTTGCAAAATGTCAGTAATCAAACTTTAATTTTATTGGATGAAATTGGTAGTGGTACTGATCCTAATGAAGGTGTCTCCCTAGCTATAGCCATACTTAATGCATTTAGAAAATTTGATATTAGAATGATGGTGACAACCCATTATTCAGAACTGAAACGTTATGCTTATGAACAAACCGACATTCAAACTGCAAGCGTCGCGTTCGATAAAGAGACGTTAAAACCACTTTATCATATCCATATGGGCACAACAGGATCATCCCATGCTTTCTTGATCGCAAAGCGTTTAGGATTACCGAATGATGTCATTCGTGAGGCAACTGACATATATAAAGGTAGACAAACAGATTTAGCTAAATTGATGGAACAACTCAACGATGAAATGGTAATCGTTCAAGAAGAACGTTCTCGATTATCTGATCTGATTGATCAAACGCAAAATGAACAATTATCTTATGAGAAAGCCAAAAAAGAATTGATAGACAAACAAGACGCATTGTTGCTTAAAATAAAAGAAAAAGAATTAACTAAATGGCAAAAGCAAAAAGATGAACTTGCAGATTTGCTAGAAGATTTGAAAAAGAAATCAAACTTGTCACAACCCGATTACGCACAATATAAATACAAAATCAATCAACAACACGTTACAGATGAACAGTATGTCGAAGATCATGAGTTGAAAATTGGTGACGATGTCTTTATCTTATCTTATCAACAATATGGTAAAATTATCCATATCAAGGAAAATATGGTTGATGTATCATTTGGTAATTTCGATTTATCATTCAAACGATCTGATTTAAGAAAAGTGCAACCAAAAACAGCAAAGAAGAAAAAAACTTCTCAAGGAAAAGGAAAAGTATTGATCTCTGAGACGCCAAAAACAGCAGCATCTTTGGAACTTGACTTGCGTGGTTTTAGATATGAAGAAGTCGATGAAGCGATGGAACAAGCCATTGACCGTGCGATGTTGTCGGGATTAAGAACGCTTCGCATCATTCATGGTTTTGGCACTGGTGCCGTTCGTAAAGCCGTTCAATCATATATCAAAAAATCACCGTATGTGATATCTTCTCGTTATGGTGGTGAGGGTGAAGGATTAAACGGTGTGACGATATTGACACTAAAATAATGTAATTCGCTTGAAATAATAGTAAAAAAGATTATAATGGAAGTGTAAAAATAATTATTAAGAAATGAGGAAAATTTAATGACTGACTATCAAGGACAGCCATACGAACAAGTCGTAGGCAAACAAGGATTGACTGTTGTTCAATATTTTGCAACATGGTGTGGACCATGTAAAATGTTAAAACCCGTTTTAGAAGCACTAAGTGCTGAAATGAATGATACTTCATTTTATCGTGTGGATATTGACTTATATCGCAATCAAGCCATTGATGCTGGCATCCGCAGCGTTCCAACGGTTGTTATCTACAAAGATGGCGAAGAAGTGGCAAGAACAAGCGGCTATCAACCTAAAGAACGTGTTAAGTCTTGGATTGAAGAAAACCGATAAACAAAACAAAGCACATCGTGCTTTTTTTTGT
>WOYI010559375.1_pt1 | contig 27429 bp, 18 predicted proteins | sample 6423411 | NCBI WGS metagenome assembly WOYI01 (sample SAMN13441803, study PRJNA592873) | oil field metagenome | biome: oil field; feature: oil-well bore; material: oil-contaminated soil; isolation source: oil-contaminated soil from oil-well borehole | place: Germany: Wietze | collected 2016-10-18 ...
TATCTGTGGAGATTAAGGGAGTCGAACCCTTGACCCCCTGCGTGCAAAGCAGGTGCTCTGACCAACTGAGCTAAATCCCCAATTACATTGTCGATTTGCGATGTGCGATTTGCGATTTGATTGTTAAACCGAAAACCATAAACCGGAAATCTTCAATTTGATTTGTCGATTTGCGATGTGCGAGTAAAAGTCGAAAATCGCAAATCTGAAATCGAAAATCCCGTAGTCCCACCCAGAGTTGAACTGGGGACCTCTACATTATCAGTGTAGCGCTCTAACCAACTGAGCTATGGGACTATACAGTGCACTCTTAAAAGAACACCCCATGATTTTGCATCATTTGGGGTGACAAAAGTAACGCTTCCGTACAAACAAGCAAAATATTTTCTCAAATATTTTGCGCCCGCCTGCAGGAATTTGCGCTCCGCCTGCTGCGAAACCAAAAAAAGCGGCAATGGCTGTGTCAGAGACCAAAAATGAGTCCGGCGTAACAAAATATCGTTAAATTCGCACTTTTAACGGACCCCATGTCAAACCTGGTACTGATACCAACATATAACGAGGCGGAGAACATCCACGGGCTGGTCCATGCCATCTCCGCACTCAGCGTGCCGTTTGACATACTGATTATTGACGATAACTCACCCGACGGCACCGGCACCCTTGTGAAAGACCTGATGCGTATATACCCCAACCTGCACCTGCTTGAGAGACCCGAAAAGGCAGGCCTGGGCAGGGCATACATAGCGGGGTTCGACTGGGCGCTGCAGAGGGACTATGAGTATATCTGCGAGATGGACGCCGACTTCTCCCACAACCCCGACGATCTTGTCAGGCTCTGGGAGGCATGCGCCCGCAACGGGGCTGACCTGGCCATTGGATCACGCTATATATCAGGCGTCAACGTTGTCAACTGGCCTATGGGAAGGGTGCTCATGTCATACATAGCCTCCATGTATGTCAGGTTTATCACAGGCATGAAGATCAAGGATACCACCGCGGGCTTCAAGTGCTACCGGCGCGAGGTACTTAAGAACATAGACCCCGGACATATCAGGTCGGTAGGGTACGGGTTTCAGATAGAGATGAAATTTACCGCATGGCTGCTGGGTTACAACATCGTTGAGATACCGATCATCTTCACTGACCGCAGGGCCGGCACGTCAAAGATGTCAGGAGGCATCTTCAGTGAAGCAATGTGGGGAGTGCTGCGCATGAAGATCATCAGTCTCTTCCGCAAGCCACGAAGGGTAGGCGGCTGAGCGCAATCAGCCCTGAATGAAAACTCAGGCTATGAATGATATACTGATCAGAAACGGCTTACTAATCAATGAAGGCGAAAAGATCAGCGCCGACCTGCTTATCAGCGGTGACCGCATAGAGCGCATCTGCCCTCCCGGAGAGTGTCCCGCCGGCAGCAACACTAAGATCATTGACGCCACAGGCCTGTGGGTCCTTCCCGGTGTGATAGATGATCACGTTCACTTCCGCGAGCCGGGGCTCACTCACAAGGGAGACATTGCATCAGAGAGCGCGGCGGCGGCGGCCGGCGGGGTGACATCCTTCATGGAGATGCCCAACACCAGGCCCCCGACGGTGAGCCTCGCAGAGTTGGAGCATAAGAACACCCTCGCTGCAGAGAAATCCGTGGTGAACTACTCCTTCTACCTCGGTGCCACCAACAGCAATATAAGCGAGCTTCTGGCTGTTGATCCCTGCAGTATCCCTGCAATAAAGCTTTTCCTTGGAGCCTCTACCGGAAATATGCTTGTCAGTGAAGAAGAGGCCCTTGACGCCATCTTCAGGATCGGCAACATACCCATAGCCTGTCACTGTGAGGACGAGCAGATGATCAGGTCCAACAGCGCTGCATATTATAAAGAGTACGGCGATGAAATCGATCCCTCCTACCATCCGCTGATCCGCAGTCGTGAAGCCTGCTACGCCTCTTCCTCTGCTGCCGTTGACCGTGCCGCCGGCGCAGGCACCAGGCTGCACCTGCTTCATCTCTCCACCGCGGAGGAGACTACCCTGCTCACTGCAGGGAAGGATCCGTCAGTAAAAAAGATTATCGGGGAGGTGTGTGTTCATCACCTCTGGTTCAATGATTCATCATACCATGAAAAGGGCACTCTCATAAAATGGAATCCGGCAATAAAGAGGGAATCTGACAGACAGGCGCTGCTGCAGTCCATACATGAAGACAGGATAGACATCATTGCCACTGACCATGCCCCTCACACTCTGCAGGAGAAGATGGCCCCATACTTCCAGGCACCCTCCGGGGGACCGATGGTCCAGCACTCCCTCACCGTGATGCTGGAGCTGTGCCACCGCGGGGAGCTTACACCGGAAACGGTGGTTGAAAAGATGTGCCACAACCCTGCCATCATCTTCAATTTGGCAGGAAGAGGCTTCCTGAGAACAGGCTACAAGGCTGACATAGTGCTGGTCAATCCGGATGCACCATGGACCGTCTCCGGTGAAAACATACTCAGCAAGTGCGGTTGGTCACCCCTGGAGGGAACCACCTTTCGCAGCAGGGTTATGACCACAATCGTCAACGGCGTCACCGTCTTCTCTGAAGGCAGGCTCACCGGAAGGAGAGCCGCGGAAAGATTAATCTTTAACCGATAAAACAACCTGCATGAGAAAGACCGTTGCATCACTGCTCCTGATTATGCTCATCATGTCATGCAATGAGCGCGGACGGGAGTCAAAAGGGGAAGCTGCATCTGAACCTGCCGGCACGGTTGTCACCAGTATCCCCGTCAGTGACTCGTTGCCCACGGATGCAATGCTGATTGCCGGTGACGTCGTCACCGAGGTGATAATAAAACCTGATCCCGAAGGTGATCCCTGGGAGACGGAAAAGGTTGCCGGTTACCGTGGAGCAGATTTTGTGGAGAGCATCTTCGAGCGCATCTATGACGGCACCCTTACGGTTTATGACTATCACAGCGGCGAGGTGCTCTCCGCTGACGATGTCAGGAAGATAGAAGAAGATTTCGGCGGTGACAGGTCACTGATCGGCAAACTCTCATTTACCGAAGACTGGTACTACTTTCCTTCCTCAAACAGTTTGCATAAGATAGCCAAATCAGTTACCTTCGGCTATGAGCTTTACAACAACCTCGGAAAGGTATATGCCTACCGGGCAGCCTTCAGGGCTGACCTCAACTGACCATCAGCATTTTAATACAACCAGCCATGCCAAGCTATGACATCATCAGCCTGAATGACTTCATCATCAGGAGACAGAAGGATTTCCCCTATGCGCGCGGTGAGCTATCCAGTCTGCTTCATCATATTGGCACGGCAGCCAAGATGGTCAATGCCAAGATCCGCAAGGCCGGACTGGTCGAGATTCTGGGAAGGGCCGGCGTGGAGAACCCCCAGGGTGAGGAGCAGCAGAAGCTTGACCGCTATGCCGATGAGGTGTTCATTGACGCCCTGAAAGCCTCCGGTGAGTGCTGCGGCGTCGCTACCGAGGAGAACCAGAATGAAATCATCTTCACGGAGGAGCTGTCACGCCGGGGCAAGTATGTTGTCTGCATGGATCCGCTCGACGGCTCGTCGAACATCGACTACAACGTATCCGTCGGCTCCATCTTCTCCATTTACAGACGCAGAAGCGAGCGTGAGGCGGAGGCAAGCCTGGAGGACTTCCTCCAGGAAGGAATACGGCAGGTGGCTGCCGGATACGTTATCTACGGCTCCTCAACCATGCTGGTATACACTACCGGCAATGGCGTTAACGGCTTCACCATGGATCCGACAATCGGGGAGTTCTGTCTCTCGCATCCGAACATCAGGACTCCCCTTGCCGGCAGGATATATTCAGTCAATGAGGGTAACTATATCAAATTCCCTGACGGGGTAAAGAGATACATCAAATACTGCCAGGAGAATGACCCGGCATCAGGTCGTCCCTACATCTCACGTTACATCGGCTCGTTGGTATCTGATGTCCACCGCAACCTGCTTACCGGAGGCATCTTCCTCTATCCCCCGTCGATAAGCTATCCCTCCGGAAAGCTGAGGCTGGTCTATGAATGCAATCCGGTCTCATTCATCATCGAGCAGGCAGGAGGACTGGCAACTGACGGCATGAGGAGAATAATGACCATCCCGCCGGAGTCGCTACACCAGCGCTCTCCCTTCTACTGCGGATCCACGGAGATGGTGAAGCAACTCATCGGATTGTGCTGCTAAGGATCAGCCCCGTGGTTCGTGCGAATCTTTTCCTTTGCGGAGACCGCTCTGTTTGCTAATTTTGTTGCCGCAAACAGATCAAATGGCCAGCACCGTCTTCAGAGAAATATACAGTCAGCACCCCTCCTTCGGAAAGCTGAAGGAACTGCTCGCCGGTGACAGCAATGAGCCGGTGATGATCAACGGTCTTACCGGCTCATCGAGGGCCGTGGTGATGGCCGGTGCCCTGTCACAGCAGCCCACTACCCACGTCGTGCTTCTGCCCGAGAAAGAGGATGCTGCATACTTCTACAACGATCTTACCGCACTGCTGGGAGATGACAATATCTTCTTCTTTCCGGGATCCTATAAAAGGTCGGTGATGTATGACCAGACAGAGCCGGCAAACATCATATTAAGAACCGAGGTTCTTAACTTCCTCAGTTCAGGGAAGAGGAAATGCATCATTGTCACCTATCCCGAGTCGGTAATGGAGAAGGTTGTCAGCAAGAGCAACCTCAGAAAAAACACCTTTTCCATAAGGAAGGGAGCCAGGCTCTCCACAGAGTTCCTCGAGGAGGTGCTCCTGGAGTATGGCTTCACCAGGACTGACTTTGTCTATGAGCCCGGGCAGTATTCCGTCCGGGGCAGCATCGTTGACCTCTTCTCCTATGCGTCAGACAAGCCCTTCCGCATCGATTTCTTCGGCGAGGAGGTCGACTCTGTGCGGTCGTTCAATCCTGACGATCAGCTCTCCCTGCATATCCACGATGAGATACAGGTCATCCCCGACATCCGCGAGCTCGCCTTCAGCGAGAGCAATGACAGCTTCATTGATTTCATAGCGCCCTCCTCAATTATCTGGAGTGACAATTTCGATTTCATAATAGAAAAGACTGATGCCATATGGTCGCAGGCGCGTAGCCGCAGCAGCAAGGGAGAGATAAGTGACCGCCGTGACATAATCATCACCGGGCGCTACCTTGAAGAGCTCTGTTCGCGCCACAGGCAGATATTCTTCGGAAGGGGAAGGTCTTCCGGGAATATGACAACCGTCGTCTTCCACACTGAGCCTCAGCCCTCCTTCAGCAAGAACTTCCAGCTGCTCAGCTCTACGCTGGTGTCAAACGTGCAGGAGGGTTATCGCAACTTCATCATCTCGGAGAGCGAGGTTCAGGAACAGAGGCTGAAGGATATCTTTGCGGAGATGGACCCGTCGGTTGAGTTTACTCCCCTGCTTCTCAACCTTCACCAGGGTTTCACCGACCATGATCTAAGGATCGCCGTATACACTGATCATCAGATATTTGACCGCTATCACAAGTTTCGCATCAAAGGGTTCTTCACCCGTCGTGACAGCATGACCATCCGGGAGCTCACCGACCTCAATCCGGGGGATTATATAGTGCATTCCGACCATGGTATCGGCCGTTTCGGGGGGCTGGAGAAGATAGAGGTCAACGGGCGTCTGCAGGAGGCAATCAAGCTGGTCTTCCGCGACAATGACATACTGTTTGTGGGCATCCATGCGCTGCATCGCATCTCGAAGTACAAGGGCAGGGATGACACTCCGCCGCGCATCAGCAAGCTCGGCACCGGCGCCTGGCAGAAGATGAAGCAGGCTACAAAGAAGAAGGTTAAGGACATAGCCCGCGACCTCATCAAGCTCTACGCCAAAAGAAAGGCCTCCGGCGGCTTTGCCTTCTCTCCTGACTCCTATCTTCAGAGGGAGCTTGAGGCCTCGTTCATCTGGGAGGATACGCCAGACCAGCTTGCCAGCACCGTTGCCGTCAAGGAGGATATGGAGGCGCCGGTGCCCATGGACCGCCTGGTGTGCGGCGACGTGGGCTTCGGCAAGACCGAGGTGGCTGTCAGGGCAGCCTTCAAGGCTGCAACAGACGGCAAGCAGACAGCACTCCTTGTTCCGACGACCATACTTGCCCTTCAGCATTACAGGACCTTCACCTCACGCTTCGAGAACTTCCCGGTACGTGTTGATTACATCAGCAGACACCGTAAGCCTTCTGAACAGAAGCAGATACTGAAACAGCTGGCTGAAGGTGAGATAGACATAATCATAGGAACGCACAAGCTTACGGGCAAGGAGGTAAGGTTCAAGGATCTAGGCCTGCTGATCATTGATGAGGAGCAGCGTTTCGGCGTGGCAGTGAAGGAGAGGCTAAAGAGCCTGCGTGCAGGTGTTGACACCCTGACCATGACCGCCACACCGATACCCCGCACGCTGCAGTTCTCTCTCATGGGTGCACGCGATCTCTCAATAATAACGACACCGCCGCCGAACAGGATGCCGATCATCACCGAGCTGCACGGCTTCAATGATGATATTATCCGTGAGGGAATCGTGTACGAGGTGAGCCGTAACGGACAGGTGTTCTTCATTAACAACAGGATAGAGAATATCATGGAGGTGAAGGCCACCATCGACCGTATCTGCCCGGAGGTGAAGACAGCCGTGGTGCACGGGCGCATGGAGGGACAGGAGATAGAAAACGTGATGTTCGACTTCATCAGGGGCGACTATGATGTTCTCCTGGCAACCACCATAATAGAGTCGGGACTCGACATACCCAACGCCAACACCATCTTCATCAATGACGCCCATAAGTTCGGGCTCTCCGAACTGCACCAGCTGCGTGGCAGAGTTGGCCGGTCCAACAAGAAGGCCTTCTGCTATCTCCTTACTCCCCCCCTCTCGACGCTCACCGGTGAAGCCAGGAAGAGACTCAGAGCCATTGAGGAGAATTACGAGCTGGGAAGCGGTTTTAACATTGCGCTGCAGGACCTTGACATTCGCGGTGCCGGAAACCTTCTGGGCGGCGAGCAGAGCGGGTTCATTGCCGACGTGGGATATGAGACCTATCAGAAGATACTGGAGGAGGCTGTCAGGGAGCTCAAGGACGAGGAGTTCGGCGATCTCTTCCCGGCTGCAGCTGACAAACGTGAGCCTGAAAAGGGCTCCGGCAACAGGCAGTTTGTGGCTGATGTGACGGTAGAGACTGACCTCGAAATTATGTTTCCTGATGAATATGTATCAAACATACCGGAGCGCATCAGGCTTTACAAGGAGCTTAACGATATAAGGGACGAGACCGCGCTGGCAGCCTTTGAAACACATCTAGCTGACAGGTTCGGACCTCCTCCCCCTCCTGCCATGGCACTGCTGGATATTGTAAGGCTCAAGTGGATCTCATCAGAGATTGGCATAGAGAGAGTAATATTAAAAAACGGCACAATGATTGCTAACTTTGTGACTGACCGGACGTCACAGTTTTACAGTGATCCGCTCTTCGTATCAGTAATGAACTATGTCAACAGGAAACAGGGAAGCATGACGGTGAAACAGGCCAACGGCAAGCTAAGCCTAACCGTCAGGGGAGTAGTCTCCGTCTCTCAGGCAATTGAGCTCTTCGGCAAGATTCTCACCTGGCACACATCAACCAACAAACAGGAGGCAGGCCAGTGAATCTTGTAATCGATATCGGCAATACCGCCACCAAGGCGGCTCTTTTTGACGGCATGGTGCTGGTAAAGAAGGAGCGGCTTTCATCAGATGACCCGGAGACGGTCAGTAAGTTTACCGGCAGCGTCCGGATAGCCGGCGCCATTGTCTCAAGCGTACGTGATGACCCATCTGAGCTGCTCGCCTCTCTCGGCAAAACCATCAACAGGGTCCATCATCTTACATGGCGGTCGCACTATCCCTTTGTGATTGACTATGACACTCCTGCATCGCTCGGTGTCGACCGTCCTGCTGCAGCGGCAGGTGCGCTGGCACATCACCCGGGATCTGACATCCTGGTCATTGATGCCGGCAGTGCCCTGACCATAGACCTTGTCAGTGAAGGGGCGTACCGTGGCGGCAGCATCTCCCCCGGCCTGACCATGAGGTTCAGGGCACTGCATGAATTCACCGGCCGTCTGCCCCTGGTGAGGTACCGCAGCGGATTCTCATTTCCCGGCAGGACGACGGAAGATGCAATAGCCGGTGGTGTAGTCACGGGAATCGTGTATGAAATAAATGAGTATATTCGCACATTCAAAGAAAAGCACCCCAGGCTCGTCACTGTGATCACGGGAGGCGATGGTATGATGCTCATGTCACGAAGCGGCAGAAAAATGTTTTTTTACCCGGATCTGGTGGCTGAGGGATTGAACTTTTTACTTGACACTAATGTATAGAACCGGAAAATTTGTCCTGATATGCCTTTTCGCCCTCCTGGCCACAGGAGCAGCAGCCCAGAAAAAAGTATATTCTCCCTTTGCCAGGTACGGCATCGGCAACCTGGAACAGCAGGGAACATTCAGAAGCCGTGCCATGGGAGGCATCAGCAGCGGCCTCAGGGATAACCTCACGCTCAACTATCTCACCCCGGCATCATACAGCAGCATAGACACCGCATCGTTCCTTTTTGATTTCGGTCTCGATTACGGAGTGACGAGGCTCGATGAGGGTGATATGACATACTATTCCCGGGATCTGACCTTCTCCCATATCATGCTGGGATTCCCGGTGATGAAGGGACTGGGAGTTGCGGCTGCCATTGTTCCCTATTCCAACGCCTACTACAACATCGGCGGGGAGACCTCATCCGGCGGTGTTGCCGGCGAACTGTACGAATATCACAACGGTACCGGCGGCTATCAGAAGGTTCTGCTGGGAGCAGGATACTCACCCTTCAGTTATATCTCTGCCGGGGTGAACATGTTCGTGATATTCGGCGATGTCATGAGGCTTAACGACTTTATCTTCACCTCTGACAACAACTATTTCAATACCAGAAAGCAGAGCACTGTTTCCATGAACGGAATAGGTGTTGAGGCCTCGATGCAGCTGATGGTTCCGCTGCCCGACAAATGGTATGTGAATGCCGGCTTCAACTTTACACCCTCCTTCAATCTTAAGACCAGCACAGAAGAGATCATCTTCAGGTATTCCAACTACCGGACCTCCCTTCTCTCTTCTGACACTCTCTATCAGGTCAGCGGAAGCCCCACCAGCCGTCTCCCGGCATCAATCAGGGCAGGATTAGCTGTCGGAAAAAGTGACAAGTTCACTGCCGGGGCTGACATTGTATATTCGAAATGGACTAAGGCATCCCTTCCGGACACCTACGGAACCTACAGGGATGCAATCTCACTGCATGCCGGCGCCGAATATATCCCTGATAAATTCTCCAACTATAGTTTTTTTGACCGGATTGAATACCGCATAGGCTGCCGTTACGGTGAGAGTTATACTCTCTTTGAAGATGACAGGATCAATGAATACGGCATAACTTTTGGAGCTGGTATACCGATGAGAAGATCCAGATCCAGGATTTCCCTCTTCGTGGACATGTCAGGCAGGGGCGGCCCCGCTGACGACATGGTCAGGGAGACAAGGATAACTGTCGGAGCCAGTCTCAACCTGTTTGACTACTGGTTCCTGAAAGCAAAATATGATTAATAATTACAGAAAGAGATGAAAAGAACATTAATAGCGACTGTTGCGGCACTTCTTCTGGCAGCAATCTCAGTAACCTCTCATGCGCAAAAGGGTGTAGAGACCGGCACTCCTTTCGGCAGGGGTGATGACAGCGTAACCTGTCTCCGCAACACATCCCTTTACTCAACCTATTACGAGAACAAGGATTACAACATGGCTGTCCAGTTCTGGAGACCGGTCTATAATGACTGTCCCGGATCATCAAAGAATACCTATATAAAGGGAGAGACGATGTACAAGGATTTCTTCCGCAAGTCAGGTGACAAGGCTTATATTGACACTGTGATGATGATCCTTGACCAGCGTACGAAATACTTCAATGAAGCAGAGTCAAATAACCTGCGAAAGGCATTTGCCTTGTATGAGTTCGGGGGTAATGATCCTGAATACGCCAAAAAGTGTTATGACATCATCAGCGGTGTAATGGCGACATCACCCCAGAGTTTTGACCACACCTATTCAAGTCTTTACATGGCTATCACTGCCAAGTGTTTCGTGCTTGATCTCATAGGAGCACCTGCGGTCATTAAGGCCTACTCGGAAGCGATGAAGGTTGTTGACAGTCAGCTGGCACGCAATCCGGATGACCGTCGTTATCACGATGCCAAAAAGAATATAGACGCCGTCTTCCGGTCAAGCGGAGCCGCCTCATGCTCAAGTATTGAGGAGCTCTTTGCTGAAGGGGTTGACCAAAATCCATCTGACACCGCAATGCTGAAGAAGGTGTTATCACTGCTCACTGAGACGGGATGCAGGGATTCCGAACTTTACTTAAAGGCAGCCACCAACCTGTACCGCTGCGAGCCCGGTGCCGCATCGGCAGCACAGCTTGCCGAGATGAATGTGGCCCGCAAAAAATACAATGAAGCCAAAAAGTATTATACCGAGGCCATAGATATGGAGACAGACCTTATTGTGAAATCAGGTTTGCTGACAAAGCTGGCCACTCTCGAACTGACATCAGACAGCAAGCAGGCAGCACGCGATTTTGCCAAGGCAGCCTACTCGCTTGACCCAACCAACGGGAATGCTCTCTTCATAATTGCGGAAGCATATGCCGGTGCACGGATAGGCGATACCTTTGAGAACCAGACGGTGTACTGGGTTGTAGTCGACTATCTTGTTCGTGCAAAGAATACTGACCCGGGACTGAAGGAGCAGGTAGACGAGAGAATAGCCATCTACTCAAGGCTCTTCCCCACAAAGGAGGAGGCATTCTTCAGGAGCCTGGTGGAAGAGGGCGCTCCATACCAGGTGGGCGGCTGGATTAATGAGTCGACTACCGTAAGGTTCAAGAAAGAATAACCGGTTGTGTCTTCCGGCAAAACATATTTACTTATGGGAGCAGTCCTGATTGCCGGGGCTGCTTTACTTTCTTCCTGTGACAAGAGGGAGCTGCCCGTCAGGGAGCTCCAGATCAGGGAACTCCCCTCACTGTCAGCCCGGGACGTCGAGACAATGTATTCCGACTCGGGCAAGGTGACACTGCTGGTGCGTACGCCACTGATACAGCAGTTTTCAAACGATGAGCAGCCGTATACTCTCTTTCCGGAAGGACTGACGGTGCTGTTCTACGACAAGAAAACGGAGCCTCAGGCCAGCATCAGTGCGCTTTATGCCCGCTATACCGAAAAGGATGAGCTGTGGGAACTGCGTGACAGTGTGGTGGCAGTAAATACCGAGGGTGATATCCTTGAGACGGAGCTTCTCTTCTGGAGCGAACCGAGGGAGAGCGTATGGTCCGACAGGTTCGTCCGGATCACCGGCAAGGATCAGATTATCATGGGAACGGGCTTCGAGTCAGACCCGCGGCTCACAAAGTGGAAGATCAAGAATGTAAGTGCTACCATATACGTGGAAAATGAGCAAAAAGACACTCCTGTTGATTGAGATGGTATGGGTTCTGCTCGGGCTGGCGTGCCTCGGCATTGCCATCCGGGAGATAAGTCAAAACGGCTTGCGCGGAGCATGGCTATGGTTTGTAATGTCAGCCGGAGCTTTTGCCCTTGCCGCATTGCGTGACTCACAGCGAAAAAAAATGTAACTTTGGGTGATGAACCCGCTGGTGATCATTTCATTTGCTATACTTCTGGCCGCTTTCTTCTCGGCCATGGAGCTGGCGTTTGTCTCCTCAAACAGGCTGCGAATAGAGCTTGACCGGAAGCACGGGCGGTTCGGATCAGGAATCATCTCCGTCTTTGCCCGCAATCCTGGCCAATACATATCTACGATGCTCATCGGGGTCAACATTGCCACCGTTGTCTTCAGCATGCTGGCTGCCGACATAATCGAGCGCTGGCTGCTGCCTGTCATTCCCTCCGAAGTTGTCATATTTCTGATTCAGACTATCATTACGGCAGTCATCATACTTGTCCTGGGAGATTTTCTGCCTAAATCCGTTATCAGACTGAATCCTAACTTCTTTCTGAACCTCTTTGCCATTCCCACAGCCCTCTTCTATTATATCTTTTACCCCGTCAGCAAATTCACACTGTGGCTTGCCAACATCCTCATGAGGCTCTTCTTCGGCATCCGTACGGAGCGCAATCAACAGGAGAACCGGATCTTCACCCGCATTGATCTCGATCACTTTGTCAATGACCTGGTGGAGACCGAAGAGGAGAAAGACGAGGAGAGCAGCAGCCTGCGGATCTTCCAGAATGTGCTCGACTTCTCTTCAGTAAAGGCACGCGAGTGCATGGTGCCCCGCACCGAGATCGTCGCTCTGCCCCTTGAGTCAAACCCTGAAGATCTTAAGCAGCAGTTCATTGAGTCGGGCCATTCCAAGATACTGCTGTACCATGATAACATTGACAATATGGTCGGCTACTACGAACTTAAGGATATCCTTCATGAGCCGCAAGATATAGTGTCAGGTATGAGAAAGCTGGTCGTGGTGCCTGAGACCATGACAGCCAACAAGGTCCTCAGGATGCTATCCGATGCCAAGAAGAGCATAGCACTGGTCGTCGATGAGTTCGGGGGTACCTCCGGGGTGGTCACCATTGAGGATGTCCTCGAGGAGATAGTGGGTGACATTGAAGACGAGCATGACACCAGTGACCTGGTGGTAAAAAAGTTAAACGAGAAGGAGTATGTCCTCTCCGGCAGGCTTAACATCGACTACCTCAATGAGGAGCTGGATCTGAATCTGCCTGAGAGTGATGAATATACAACTCTTGCAGGACTTATCCTCTATGTTCACGGGAACATTCCGCGGCAGCAGGAGCACATACGCGTGGGTGCCAATGTCTTCACGGTACTGCGCAGCACCCCGACAAGGGTTGAGCTGCTTAAACTGAAAATTGATTAGTAACCCATTGGCGACCCTGCACCTGACAACCCGGCTCAGAGCCGGTTTCAGTTGTTCTGCGGCGGCCCGTATCTGACTGTTAATCAGCGATCTGACATAACCGCGCTGTAACAGCGTGATATTGGCAGCGTAAAGTCGACAGTTAGTGCCCTGCCTTCTTCATCTCCGTATAATATTTATAATAGAGCGGTATCGCCCTCATGCCGGCAAACAGGTTTTCAAGAGGATAATTCTCATTTGGTGAATGTATGGCATCCTCTTCCAGCCCGAACCCCATGAGTATTGATTTAACACCGAGAATGTTTTCAAAAGTTGAGATTATAGGTATACTGCCACCGCTGCGGACAGGGACCGGCTTCTTGCCGAATATCTCCTCGCAGGCACGTTCTGCAGCGAGGTATTCAGGAGTGTCAATCGGACTCACATAAGCCTCACCCCCGTGGAGATATTCTGCGGTTACCTTTACACCGGCCGGAGCGATGGATTTTATATGGTTAATTGCCAGTTCGGCTATCTCTTCTGCCTTCTGGAAGGGTACGAGCCTCATTGAAATTTTGGCAGAAGCCCTGGAGGGCAGAATGGTTTTTGCACCTTCGCCGATATAACCGCCCCAGATGCCGTTTACATCGAGTGTGGGTCTGATACCGGTGCTCTCGAGTGTCGTGAATCCCTTTTCCGATGCAAGTGCTTCAACCCCTATTGCCTCCATGTATTTCTCCGGGTTAAAGGGTCTTTCGGCCATCTTTGCCCTCTCTGTGTCAGTGGGTACCGACACCTTATCATAGAATCCCGGGATGGTTACCCTTCCGTCACTGTCCTTAAGCTGTGAAATAATATCGCAAATCACATTGCAGGGGTTCACTACCGCCCCGCCGTAGATTCCCGAGTGCAGGTCACGGTTGGGACCCGTAACCTCTATCTGTATATAGGAGAGACCTCTCAGTCCGGATGTAACCGAGGGTGTATCTGCAGATATAATGGTGGTGTCAGAGACGAGTATTACGTCTGAGCGAAGCATCTCTTTATATTCTGAACAAAATCCGGCGATGCTTTCTGAGCCGGCTTCCTCCTCGCCCTCTATCATGAACTTGACATTACACGGCAGTGTGCCTGTGGCATTCATCATCTCAAAGGCCTTCAGGTGCATAAACAGTTGCCCCTTGTCGTCATCGGCACCGCGGGCCCATATCTTGCCGTCACGTATCTCCGGCTCGAATGGGGGTGACAGCCATTTGTCGAGCGGATCTGCAGGCATGACGTCATAGTGGCCGTAAACGAGTATTGTAGGCAGTGCCGGGTCTATGGTCTTCTCACCGTAAACGACGGGGTTACCCGGCGTGGTATAGACCTCCGCGCGGTCAGCTCCGTTGGTGATTAACAGGTCGCGGATATAAACCGCTGCCTTCACCATCTCAGGCTTGTTGGCTTCCGAAGCACTGATGGAGGGGATACGAATGAGCCCGAAAAGCTCTTCAAGAAATCTCTCCCTGTTTGTTTCAATGTAACTTTTAATGACTTCCATGATTATTTGTTTTTGGCGTATTCGTTTGCTGACCATTGAAGCCTGTCATACCACTCCTCCCCGAAAGCCCTTATAAGTGGCTCCCTGAGGAAGGCATACAGTTTTATTCTCTGCCTGGTGCCGGCGGCGGCACCAGGCCTGCAGATAGACCTCTCTTCGTAGTTCACGGCCCTGAAATCGCGGTACTGTTTCACCCTTACCGGGAAGAGGTGGCATGAGAGCGGTTTCCTGAAATCTACCGCTCCTGCATTGAATGCCATCTCAATTCCGCATTTGAAGATACCCTCTTCGATGATTGTATAGGCACACTCTTCATTGTTTATCAGGGGAGTTACATCCTCCCCCTCAAAATCCCTGATGCTGGTGCTCTGATTCTCTATGGCCCTTATCCCCTCCGGCCTCAGGTATGGCCAGAGTTCAGGCCAGATCCTTTCGAGGGTTGCTGTTTCATCAGGCGTCAGGGGTGCACCCGTGTCACCGTAGCGGCAGCAACTGCCTCTGCACTTCTTCAGGTCACAAACAAAATCCTTCTCAATGAGTGCAAGTGAGACAATGGTGTCGTCAATCTGAAGCATATCCTCCTATACAAGTGGTTTGCCCGTCATCTCTTCAGGTATGGGAAGCCCCATGAGGGTCAGTATAGTAGGTGCCACATCGGCGAGGATTCCCTCTCTGACCTTGCTGAACCTGTTGCTGACCAGGTATAGCGGCACAGGGTTGAGTGAATGGGCAGTGTTTGGCGATCCGTCAGGGTTCAGGGCGTAGTCGGCGTTGCCATGATCGGCGATGATCAAAACCTCATATCCGTTTGCAACAGCAGCCCTGACAACATCACCGGCACATTCATCCACGGCCCTGACTGCCTTCTGTATCGCCTCATAGACCCCCGTATGGCCAACCATATCTCCGTTGGCAAAGTTGAGGCATATAAAATCATACTTCTGTCTGGAGATCTCCCCGATAACCGCATCTCTGACCTTATAGGCGCTCATCTCCGGCTGAAGGTCATATGTGGCCACGTGGGGTGAAGGGATGAGTATTCTCTCCTCACCCGGGAACTCCTTCTCCCTGCCTCCCGAGAAGAAGAATGTTACATGCGCATATTTCTCCGTCTCGGCAATCCTTAGTTGCTTCTTCCCCAGTTCACCGAGTATCTCGCCAAGAGTCCTGCCCACATTGTCCTTCGGGAATATGATGTGAAGGCCCTCGAACTTGTCGTCATAGGGGGTCATGGTCAGATAATAGAGCGGGATGGTCTTCATGCCTGCCTCAGGCATATCCTGCTGTGTCAGCGCCACAGTCAGCTCACGTGCCCTGTCATTTCTGAAGTTGATGAATACTACGACATCTCCCTCGGTAATCGTTGCCAGGGGCTTGCCGTCATCATTCGTGACCACTATCGGCTTCATAAACTCATCGGTCACCCCTTCGTCATACGACTCCTGCATTGCGCTGAGGATATCAGTGGCGGGTCTTCCAATCCCGTGTACCAGCATGTCATATGCCTCCCTGATCCTCTCCCATCGTTTATCACGGTCCATGGCATAGTACCTGCCAACAAATGAGGCCACCCTGCCATTGCTCTTCTTCAGGTGTTTCAGGAGGCTTGACATATATCCCTTACCGCTGCGCGGGTCAGTATCACGGCCGTCACCGAAGCCATGCACAAAGACCTCCTTTAGGCCGTAATCCATGGTCATATCGCACAAGGCATAGAGGTGGGTGTCAAGAGAGTGAACCCCTCCGTCGGACAGAAGCCCCATGAAATGAACCTTTACCCCCTTATCCCGTGCATAGGAAAAAGCATCGGCAAGTGTTTTGTTAGACCGTATCTCGCCTGAACGGCAGGCCTTGTTGATCTTTACCAGGTCCTGGTATACTATTCTCCCGGCCCCTATATTTAGATGACCGACCTCAGAGTTGCCCATCTGTCCTTCGGGCAGTCCCACATCCTCGCCCGAAGTTAGCAGGTGCGAGGAGGGATATGTCTCTTTTATCAGGTCAATGTTGGGTGTGCCCGTTGTGCTGATAACATCACTCTTTGTTCCGTCTCCTATGCCCCAGCCGTCAAGGATCATCAGCAGTACTCTTTGGTCTTTCATCAAATTTTATTATGTTTAATTGATCAGTATGCAAAAATAGCCATTTCATCCTTAAGGGTGACCAGCATTAAGGTTTAACAAGGTAAGCAGCGAAATGTTTTTTACCTGGCTCCGATGATCTCTCTCACCCTGATGCGGTATGCCTTTTCGGGGCAGGTTGGCTCATACTCAATATCGCGCCCCACAAATGCGCTCCACTCCTGCTCCGAGAGGTTGCGGGTCACCTTGTCACACAGGCCCTCGGTCATGCATCTCACATGCGCCGGCCGCCGTGTGACAGAGCTGCCGGCAGCTGTAAGGAAGGCGTTGCCCTGATCGGTGAAAGTCATCATAACAGGCTCCCTATCGCTGTCTGATATCACTACCGGGAGCCGGCTCATATCGCTTAATGACCACAGTCTTATCTCTCCCGAAACATCCGCTGTGGCTATCTGCTCATCAATATGGTTGAATGCTATGCACTTTATGGCGCTCGGATGGCCCTCAGCAGATGTTTCCAGCCGTCTGCCCGAGGTATTCCATATCTGCATGACGCCCTCAACGTCTCCCGTGGCCAGCATGTTGCCCCGGGGCAGAAACTTGTGTGCAGTAATCCTGCTGTCGCCGTTTTCCAGGACGAACTGCTCACCTGGTGCGGCCGTATTCCAGAGCAGCACCTTCCCCTCCTGTGTCAGTGCAGCCATCATGGAGCGGTCTGCCGACATTTCCAGTGCAGCTATCCCGTCCGGGGTACGACCAACCACGCGCTCAAGGCGTGAAGCAAGGTCCCATTCACTTACCGTACCATCACTGAGGGACGACCAGAGGCGGTCACTGCCTGCTGAGAAGATCAGGGAGGTAACGCTCCCGCCGGAGCCTTTCATGGTATAGCCTATAGAGTCATCAGAAAGGGGTATCATGACTATCTCAGAATTTCCCGTGCCACAGGCCAGCCAGGAAGCATCAGGGCTGACCGTCATGGCCCCGATGATTTGTTCTCCTGACCATATCATTCTCCGGCTCCATGCAGCCTGATCACTATGCCAGCGCAGCACATGTCCTTCGCTGTCAGCTGTGTAGACAAAGCGTCCGGCAGGATCTTCAGCCATTGCCGTCACCTTTGCACCTTCAACAAAGAAACGTGAATAGTACCTGTTGCCGTATTGTTTTCCTACTTCATACAGTGCCAGGAAAAGATCTGGGTCATCCTCTGGTCCAGAGTGCCGGTCATTAAAGATATAGGCCTGTCTGGCAAGCAAGATCTGCAGGTCCTTCTCTCCGGAATAATTCAATGACCTGACTGACAGTGAGGTAGCCACGGCAAGCATCTTGCGCCTGCTCTCCTCCAGTGCTGCAGCCACAGATGCCGCCTTCTCCGAGACCGATTCCCTGGCAGTACGTTCTGCCTCAGCTGCTTTGGCTTCTGCTTCGGCAGCTCTGGCATCGGCGGCAAGAGCATTCTCCCTCTCAATTTCTGTCTGCATCGAGGTCGTTTTCAGTGTATTCTGAAGAGAGCTCAGGCTGTCGCTCAGCAAGTCGCTGAAAGCCAGTGCCTCATCTTTCATCTGTACGGCTATCGACTTCTGTTTCTCGGCCTTATTGCGAAGAGAGAAGACAGTGCCGAGGGCAATGAGGGTTATAAGGGCCATCAGCCCGAGGATCCCTGCTATCAACCGCAACCGTCTTATCCTTTCGGTACCCGTCTTGCGCCGGTATTCCTCCCTGACTGCATACTCTTCCTCGGAGTTTCTCAGGAAGAGCATGGTTCTCTCGAAGGCAGGGTCTATCTTCTCGGCCCATGCCAGTGTCGGGTTGTTTTCCTCCCTCCACCTTACAGCCAGCAGAAGGTCAGGGGCTGTCCACAATTTGCCTGTACCCTCCTGGTAATGTTCTGCAGCCCTGGCAAGCCGGAGGTACAGTTTCCGTGATGCCTCTTCATCGTCCATCCACTTGCGGAGCATGCTCCAGAGGCGAATGATGCTTTCATGCGTGAGGTCAAGCACACTGTCGGTTGTCAGTGTAACCTCCCTGGAGGGGGTTATGAATGAGTATTCCGGGCTCCTGAATACTTCAGCAACCTCTATTATCTCCTCTATGGTACAGCCTGTCTGCCTGGATATGGCGATGATGCGTTCAGGGTTTCGCAGTTCCCTGCCGTCGTCTGTCCTTGCCGTTATGGAACGGAAGATTCTGGAGGCCACGTATCTGTGTCTCTCATCAAGTGATTCGAGAGCCTGTCCGGCATGCTGCGAGATGGCTCCCTTCAGCTGACCGACGGCCTCATAGTCAGCGATGCTCAGAGGCCGGTTCATGTCACCGCTTCTGCTCCACTGGTTCCACAGGCGCATGAGCAGATGCTGCAATACGGGCAGCTGCCCGGGCCTCTCCGTCAGGTCAGACAGTATTACCTTGACAAGTGAACGGTCAATGGAAGCACCTGACACTCTTACCGGATCTTCAATTACGGAGGTGAGGCCGTCAGGCGATATCTGAGGGAGAAGATAACTGCTGCTGTTCATCAGATTGGTCAGGCTGTGGAAGCGGGAACACTCCGACACATACTCCGACCTGATGGTTAAAATGATATAGAGCCCCTCATCAGTCCTGTGCGCCGCACTCACCAGCAGATCAATGAAGTCAGTGACATCATCTTCAGGCTCCTCTTTTCCTGACGGAGAGCTGTACCTGAAGAGCTCCTCGAACTGGTCGATGACAATGACGATCTGCTGCCGCAGGTTTTTCCTTATTTTATTGACCACGTCGGTCAGTCCTTCCGTTCTGTTGTGCAGCGATGCTGCAACCGAAGCTACTGGCAACTGGTTGAACCCCGCCCCTGCAGAGAGAGATGACAGCTCTGCTGCCAGACGGTCAACCGGATTGTGGTCAGGTCTGAACACAAGATAAGACCAGGCCTTTTTTGCTTCGGCATTCTCTTTCAGGAGAGCCGGTATAACCCCTGAGAGCACCAGTGAAGACTTACCACTGCCCGAAGCTCCGAGCACGGCAACAAAACCGGTCTCCTTCAGCCTGGCAGTAACCTTGAGGATGCTCTCCATTCGTCCGAAGAAGAGATGTCCTTCATCAGGCCTGAAGGCCCTCAGGCCGGGAAACGGATTTGGCCGTACAATGATGTTCATGTCAGCCATATATACCTACTTTTTCAGACAGTTGCATTTCCCTGTTTATTTATATAATCTACAAAGATATCAGTGTATTCGGAATAGTGAAAGACAAAGGTGGTTATATCACTCACGGGAAGAGAGTAGAGGCCGCTTTTCCCCGCCTGCGAAGGCACGATCCATGATATCTGCCCGGGGAGTGTCTCCGCATCGTAGGTCTCTGAGTACCTCACGGCCATTGCGAGCATTATCATTCTCTCTTCCGGTATACTGGTGAAGCAGAGACTCAGGAACTTTGTCTTCTCAAATATCATTGCCATCTCCGGGACTGTTCCGTTGATAACAGCTTCGATTCTGGTTCTGGCATGTCGCGGCAGCCTGGTCTCCGCATCACTGTACCATTCACGGTTTATTGCACATATTGCCCTGGCACTCTCTTCCTGGAGGATCTGGTTGTTGCTGAAGAGATATGAGACTGCCAGTTCCCTGTCAATACCGGTGCCCTCTGCTGCCACCTTATGAAGGGCGCAGGCCTTGGACCAGACCCCGGTAATATTCTGCTCCGTTGAAAGCAACAATGAAACGAGCGAGCGGCCGGCCGCCGACCTCAACGGATAGAAGAGCGAGATCTCATCTACCCTTTTCCGGTCATTATGATTGCCCAGCAAAGCCTGCAGCGGCTTTTGCAGGGCACCTCCCACGGCGGCCCTTACTGCCTCTGCCGCCGTCTCTGCCCCCCCGGTGCTGCCGTGGCCTGCATGGCTTCTGATCATGGCGGCGGCCTCCTGCCCCGTCAGAAGAGCCAAAAGAGCGTACACGAAGTCAATATTCATATCTTTTTCATATCCCAGCGCCTGTGCCAGGACAAAATATCTCCTTCTTACAGCTTCCTGTTGCAGTGTTATGATTTTTGCCACTGCATGTACCGTCTCACTGATAATCTCCTCGATCTTCTGCTTCTGCTGTATCGGAGGAGCATACCCCTGTTCTCCAAGGTACAATGCTGCTTTCAGCCGCACTGAGACATTTCCTCCGGCGATGAGGTCAATCATATATGGAGCCACCTCCTGCAGAGGCATCATCCTCAGCAGCCTGATGATCATCAGGTTTTCCCTTTCACTGTTGGAGGGTCTCAGTGCTTGTCCGATGATACTGCCATATACTTCAGGTCCGAAGAGCTGCAGGACATGGAATGCCTCCCTCTCTGTATCAGGGGAGGAGAGGGCAAGAAGCACCTCCTCCCTCAACTCTGAAAAACCAAATTTGCCGGCAGCAATGAGTCCGGTACGCCTTATCTCAGGGTCTGTCTCACTCAGCAGCTTAATTATCTCAGAGACAGGAGGCTTTCTGGGGCTCAGCAGAATGCCCCTGGCGATCATGCTTCTGCCGGAGATGCCCGGCAGCCTCAGCATATCCGCGTTTCTTGCCGGGTCTGAGTAGTATTTTTCAATGTTTTTTGCAACAGCCACTGCGTCGCCTCTGACCTTTTCTCCGAAGCGGTCGGCAGAGGCAATTGCCCTGAGGGCTGGCAGCAATCCCGGGTTAAAGGTTCTGCCTGCTATTCTTACGGCTTCACAGGCATAGATGTCATCTGCCCTGCCAACAAGGTAATCAAGTCGTCCGCATATGATGTCAACATAATGACCGGCAAAGAGCAGTACGCTTCTGAAGCCATCTGACTGCGGCACAGAATGAGTGTCACCATCAGCCCGCAACGTTGCGGCAGTGTCATCCGCTGACTGTCGGGCAACAAAAGCACCCTCCCCGGCCCGTAAAGATGTTGCAGTGTCGCCCGCTGAGTGGTGTGCCGGGAATGCGCCATCCCCCTCGTGCTCTCCTGAGAACGCCCTTTTTCCCAGACCGGCAAGCAATAAACTCCTGAACCAGGTTGAAAGTATTATGTCAAAAATTATCAGAATAAGGGAGAGCAGCGGAAGAAGAAGCACCAGTCCTGACAGGTCAGCTTCTTCAATTGTATGCCAGAGTAGCAGTATCGCCAACAGGGCCGCTGTTGTTACAAGGACTTTCCATTTCAGGCTGTTGGTATTATTCCTCTCTCCCTTCAGTGACTTGAGAAGGTGAAGCAGCGCCTCCATTGAGGGCAGGGAGAGGGAGACCAGGAGAGGGAGAAAGATCAGGGCTGCAAGGGAGGTAAAGAGAGCTGCAATCAGTTTCAGCGACTCTCTTCCGTTCAGGTCATAGGAAATATTCATAACAGCGGCTGGCACTGAAAGCAGCAGCAGCATCACCGGGGCGGCAAGCAATCTGCCCTGCAGTCTCAGTTTTCGTATAAGCGGGATCATTGACCGGTCTCTCACCATCACACCCAATCCCGCAGCCGCAGCTGCAAGCGAAGCGGAATAGAGCAGGGGTGTCTCCCTGAACAGTGGCAGACCGGTAATCACAGCCACGAGGCTGGCTGCCGTGATCACTGTCAGTGTCATGTCAGTCCAGAATATCCAACTATAACCTTGCCCGTAAGGCTTTGACATATCCCGGAATAGTTACAGACTCACCCATACAAGATACAAAAAAATAACAATACTAGAGGTAGCCTCCCCTCTCTCTCACAAGAGCAGCAACTTTAACCGTGATATCCTCAATAGTGTCATTCACCCCGTCAATTACCAGGTCTGCCTTCTCATACCAGCACTCTCTGCTCTCAAGCAAATGAGTCACCGAGGCAATCAGTTCACTTCCTCCGGTATCAGCCAGGAGAGGGCGTACGTTATTGGATTTTCTCAGTCTCTCTGTTATCTCCTGTGCCGGAAGCCTGAGCCAGACTGTCACCCCGGTGGAAGCCATCACCTCCATGTTTTCCTGTGAGCAGGGTGTGCCGCCTCCGCATGCGACCACAGTCCGTGACCGTTCTGAAACGTCACGTAATACTACGCTCTCTGCCTCCCTGAAATAGCCCTCCCCCTTGCGCGCAAATATCGCTGACACAGACTCACCCTCTCTCTCCTCTACCAGCCTGTCGATATCGGCAAAGTTCCACCGCAAGGAGGAGGCTATCCTCTTTCCGGCAGTGCTCTTGCCGCTTCCCATGAATCCGATCAGGTAGATATTCAAGCTGTTCTATAGATCCAGTTTCATCTGTGCGGGGTCGTCAGGCGGAGAGACGTGGGTATCACGGGAGGCTTGCGGCGTCTCTTCAGGCTCGGCCGGCAGAGGTGCTGCTTCACTTTTAACCACAGGCTCAAGCTCACGTATGTCAGTGACACTGTAATTTGAAAGCCTCTTACCCTTGGCGCGATAGCTCTTCACTCCGATGAACTCCGCCACTTCAATTATCTCATGCTTCCTGCCCTCATTCTTGCCTCCGAATCTTATTTCAAGACGGGGGTACTCAACCTCCGTCAGGCTTATGAGTTTTGAACCCTCACTCTCATCAATGAAGCACTGCAGCCTCTCTGACTCATCAAAGACAAACCGCTTGACATAATAGTAGCCCTGCTCCTGATCCCAGTAGACAGCAGAAAAGATCTTTGAAGCCCTGTATTTTTCAAGAAGCAGGATGTCATCCTCAAAATGGAGTGACAGGTCAGGCACTGCAGTTCGGAAGAAGCCTCCCTTGGTGATTATGAGAAGCAGGTCTTCCGACACGAATTCTCCAAGGAACCTTCCCCGTCCATCAGCATTGAGTCTCATCACTGATTCATCGAGCCACAGTTTACGGCCCCCCAGGGTGGAGAGTCCCTTCTCCTTCAGTGTCACCTTGTGTACCGGATTCCTGGTCAGAATGTTGCCCATCGATCCGCGCCCCTTGATAGCCAGCTCCCCGAAATCGAAATCGAAGCTGAGTTTTTTCAGCCTGGCGCGGGGCTTGTGATGCACCCTGATCACCTCGGCCTCACCGTTGGGATTGGCACTCAGGTAGAGGATGCGGGTACCGCTGGTGCCACGGCCCAGGGTGTACTCCTTGTCACGTGTGAGGCCCGTGAGTGAACATCGTTTCACATAACAGGGACCGTCACGCCCATCCTGATACACCACATTGTAGATTGTGCGTGTATCATTCCGCAGAAAAACCTGTACGTGAATGACATCCTTGCCGACAAACTGTTTCTCCGTCACCCTGGTGATGAGGTATGTACCATCTTTCCTTATCACGATAACGTCATCGATATCAGAGCAGTCGCAGACGTATTCGTCCTTCTTCAGGCCGGTTCCAATGAATCCCTCCTGTCGGTTAACGTAGAGCTTGGCATTTGCAGCCACCACCTTGGTAGCCTCAATAGTCTCAAAGCTTCTTATCTCTGTGCGGCGTTCAATCTTCTTACCGTACTTTTTCTTTATCTGCCGGTAATAATTTATTGCATAGGGAATTATGTTGGCAAGGTGGCTTGACACCTCATTCAGCCCGTCCTCAATGCCCTTTATATTCTCGTCAGCACGTGAGGAGTCATATTTTGAGATCCGTTTGATCTTTATTTCCGTCAGCCTGATGATGTCATCGTGGGTTATCTCACGGCGGAAAAGCTTTTTATATGGTTTTAGTCCCTTGTCAATGGCCTCGATGACTGCCTCCCATGTCTCGCACTCCTCGATGTCACGGTAGATTCTCTTTTCGATGAATATCTTTTCAAGAGAGGAGAAGTGCCACTCTTCCTCGAGCTCTGCCTTACGTATCTCAAGCTCACGGGTGAGCAGCTGCACGGTCCTGTCAGCTGAGTGCCTGAGAATATCGCTCACACCCAGGAACGCAGGCTTGTTCTCTCCGGTGATAACGCAGGCATTGGCTGAGATGGAGAGCTCACAGTCAGTGAATGCATATAGTGCGTCAATGGTTTTGTCAGGTGAGACGCCTGCCTGAAGCTGTATCACTATCTCCACTCCGCCGGCCGTATTGTCGTCGATCTTTTTGATCTTGATCTTCCCGCGGTCATTGGCCTTTACGATTGACTCAATGAGTGACGATGTTGTCTTGCCGAACGGCACCTCGGTGATCACCAGTCCCCTCCTGTCTGCCTTCTCTATCCTGGCTCTTACCTTGACAGTTCCTCCCCGGGCGCCGTCATTGTACCTTGAGACGTCTATCATTCCTCCTGTGGGGAAATCAGGATAGAGAACAAAGGGTTTACCCTGCAGGTAGCTTATTGAAGCGTCAGCCAGCTCATTGAAGTTATGAGGCAATATCTTTGAGGCAAGGCCCACGGCGATGCCTTCAACCCCCATGGCGAGTAGCAGCGGGAACTTTACCGGCAGTGTCACCGGCTCCCTGTTGCGTCCGTCGTAAGAGCTCATCCACTCGGTGGTCTTACTGTTGAACACCACTTCCAGGGCAAATTTTGACAGTCTTGCCTCTATATACCGTGGTGCAGCAGCGCCATCGCCGGTGAGTATATTGCCCCAGTTACCCTGCGACTCCACCAGCAGCTCCTTTTGTCCGAGCTGCACCAGGGCATCACCAATGGAGGCATCGCCGTGAGGATGGAACTGCATGGTGTGACCAATGATGTTGGCCACCTTGTTGAACCGTCCGTCGTCCATCCTCTTCATGGCATAGAGGATCCTCCGCTGCACCGGCTTTAGTCCGTCAGCTATATGGGGTACGGCACGCTCCAGTATGACGTATGATGCATAATCCAGAAACCAGTCCTGGTACATGCCCGACAGTGCCGTGATGGTATGCAGTGCTTCAGGAATATTACCGTTTATCCCGTTTCCCGTCCCCTCCTCCTCACTTTCGGGAATCGGCTCGAATGAATCACTCTCTTTCATTGCTTGCAACAACCTCCTCTCATGCCTGGGCAGCTTCGGGTATCTCCCCCTCAACTCTCAGGTTGTCAATAATAAAATCCTGCCGCTCCGGGGTGTTCTTTCCCATGAAGAACTCAAGAAACTGGGTATATGGGTCTGATCTCTTCATGATGACCGGCTCAAGCCGCATATCCTTGCCAATAAAATGGACAAACTCATCGGGGGATATCTCGCCCAGACCCTTGAAACGGGTGATCTCAGGCTCAGGGCCAAGATCCCTGAGGGCCTGCTGCCGTTCTTCGTCACTGTAACAGTAGCGGGTCTCCTTCTTGTTTCTGACCCTGAAGAGGGGCGTCTGTAGTATATAGACATGCCCCTTGCCGACCAGGTCGGGGAAAAACTGGAGGAAGAATGTCAGCAGAAGCAGCCTTATGTGCATGCCATCCACATCGGCATCGGTTGCTATGACAACATTGTTGTAGCGGAGGTCTTCCAGGGACTCTTCAATGTTGAGTGCAGCCTGCAACAGGTTGAACTCCTCATTCTCATATACAACCTTCTTGGTCAGGCCGTAGCAGTTGAGCGGCTTGCCCCTGAGGCTGAAGACTGCCTGCGTCTCCACGTTGCGTGATTTGGTTATTGACCCGCTGGCCGAATCACCTTCAGTGATGAAGAGAGTGGAATCGAGCCTCCTCTCATCATTGCTGTTGTAATGTATGCGGCAGTCGCGCAGCTTACGGTTGTGAAGGCTCACCTTCTTTGCCCTCTCACGGGCCAGCTTCTGTATTGAGCTGATGGCCTTGCGCTCCTTCTCCGACTCCTGTATCTTCTTCAGCAGGATGCGGGCTGTCTCCCCGTTTTTGTGAAGATAATCATCAAGATGCTTGCGAATGAAATCAACGATAAAGTTACGCACTGAGGGGCCACCGGGACCCATATCCTTTGACCCCAGCTTGGTCTTTGTCTGTGATTCAAAGATGGGCTCCTCAATCTTCACCGATATGGCCGCAATAATTGAAGATCGGATATCGGAAGCATCAAAATCCTTCTTATAAAACTCCTTGACAGTCCTGGTCAGTGCCTCACGGAACGCTATGAGATGAGTGCCTCCCTGCGATGTATGCTGTCCGTTGACGAAGCTGTAATAATCTTCGCCGTATTGCATGCCGTGGGTCATGGCTACCTCTATGTCATCACCCTTGAGATGTATGATGGGATAGAGTCCCTCGCGGTTCATGTTGTCATTGAGAAGGTCTACCAGCCCGTTGCGTGAGACTATCTTATTACCGTTGAAGTTGATGACCAGGCCTGCGTTGAGATAGGAGTAGTTCTTCAACATACTCTCAACGTATTCGGAGATGTAGTGGTAGTTGCCGAACATCGCCTCGTCAGGGACAAATATCACTTCAGTGCCGTTGTCCTCCTTCGAGGGCATCAGAGCCTCATCCCTGACCGTCTCACCTGCCCCGAATTCTATCTCCTTAAGCTGACCGTCACGGTACGACCGCAGAATGAATGATGATGAGAGGGCATTGACAGCCTTGATGCCTACACCGTTGAGCCCCACTGACTTCTTGAACGCCTTGGAGTCATACTTGGCACCTGTATTCATTCGTGATGATACGTCGAGCACCTTGCTCAGTGGTATGCCCCTGCCGTAGTCGCGCACCCTGACCTCCCTCCCGCTGATGGTCACATCTATCTTGCGGCCGAAGCCCATCATATACTCATCCACCGCGTTATCCATCACCTCCTTCAGCATGACGTATATTCCGTCATCAAGAGACGCGCCGTCACCCAGCTTACCGATGTACATACCGGGACGCAGCCTGATATGCTCCTTCCACTCAAGGGTTCTGATGTTCTCTTCAGAATAGTTTCCGTCCATCATCCCGAATTTTGGGGCAAATATAAAGAATTACCCGAGGCGAATTGTTCCGATTTATCAACAACGCCGGTGAATTATGCTCAGTTGCCAGTCGGCAGCCCTC
>WOYI010435923.1_pt1 | contig 27427 bp, 23 predicted proteins | sample 6423411 | NCBI WGS metagenome assembly WOYI01 (sample SAMN13441803, study PRJNA592873) | oil field metagenome | biome: oil field; feature: oil-well bore; material: oil-contaminated soil; isolation source: oil-contaminated soil from oil-well borehole | place: Germany: Wietze | collected 2016-10-18 ...
CTTCATACTGGACGGGATAGAACAACAGGCCGTTGAGCTCCTCGAACACCGGCAGTACCGCCTTGCGGGAGACCGATGTCCAGCAGCCGAACACCACGGCCACCTTGTCGCGGGCCAGCAGCTCCCGGGCCTTCTCGGCGAACAGCGGCCAGTCGGAGGCAGGGTCCACCACCACAGGCTCCAGCTTCTTGCCCAGCACGCCGCCTGTGGCGTTGATTTCATCGATGGTCATCAGCGCCATGTCCTTGAGCGAGGTCTCGCTGATGGCCATGGTGCCGGACAAGGAATGCAGGATACCGACCTTGATGGGCTGGGCGCCATGGAGTAACGGTGCAGCGGCCATCGAGGCGCAGATACCCATGCACCGCAGCCACAGCAAGCCTTTCCAGCGCCACCCCTCGACCTTCATGCTCCCCCCTCCTGTGCAGCGCCGCCTGAACAAGGCGTGGTGCCACCCATAGCCAGGTTTGCAAGAACAATGCCACGGCCCGCCACGTCCATGGGCCCCCTGCCCCGGACTGGTCCATGGCAGGGAATGGATGCCATGCTCCTTGCCCATGGTCATGAGGCAGCGGTAGGCCGGGTGAAGCGCCACGGTATCGATGCCATGGCCGAAACGGTCACAGGTCTGCAACACAGGGGGATGTGCCTTGGCCTCGAAGCTCAGTGCCATCATCTCGCCACCAGCCAGCTCACCGTACCGGGCCAGACGCGGTGCGCCCCAGCTGCCACCCTCGCGCGCCACCCCATCCTGCAGGGCCTGATCGCTGCTGTAAAGATTGATGGGGTCGAGCGGCGGGGACTGGTTGAACACCTCATGGGTATGGCCATATGGCATCCCGGTTTGGTGCCGCGTATTCATGGCCGCACGCCGTGTGTTGATTGCCTGAGCCAGCTCAGCTGGGCTTGATGAGTCTGCCGAGCCAATTGGAGAACCCCTTGAGGTTGCGGCTGGCCACATAGACCGTGCCATCACCAGAAAATCGGGTGACAACCCCCTCGCCGCTGGTGACGGCACTGGCCATGCGGCCAAACAAGCCGCCGCCCTGCTGGGTCGCCATGGTCACCTCGTAGGACAGACTGCGATCCCAGGCGGCCACATGGCCGTTGTCCACGATGACATCATGGCCCTTTGCCACCTGCAGGCCGAAGATCTCGCCATAGCCGGTGATGGCCAGCTTGCCAGTCCCGCTGGTCTCCATGATGAACAGCCCGCCTGTGCCGCCGAACAGCGCCTGGCCCACCCCCTGGCTGCGCACCGTAAGACTCACGGTGTCGCTGGCAGCCAGAAAAGCGCCATCGTTGAGTTTGTATTGCCGCACCCCCACGTCCAGAATCTCCACGCCACTTGGGGCAATATGGCCAAAAAGGACATCGCCAGGGCCGCGGCTTGCCTCGATGGTCTGCTGGAAAAACGATTCACCCGAGGCGAGGCGTCTGCTCAAGGCACTGAGGAATCCGCCGCGCATCTGGCCCTTGAGATCCAGGGTTGCCTCCATGCTCACCATGGCATCGGACTCGGCATAGATTTTCTCACCCAGATCCAGATGGACATGCAAAAAGGGACTGACTTGACCCAAAACCTGAAACTCCGCCATGACTTCTCCTGTGGTATATCGCGGCACGCTCCTGCAATCCCCGCTCACTCATCATATCGAAACACCATGATCCGTAGCCATGCCGATCCCTGTCTTGGGGCTGCCCGGCAGACAGCTGCTGCTATGGAGTGCCATATCCAGCTTCAGATGAATGCCTGGCGGAGGCGTGTTCCTTGACGATGGCAAGGCCGTTTTTCGGCAGGGCGGTCCGTGCCGCACGGTGGAGCAGATATTCATGGATGGCAATGGGTGTTGCACCCAGCAGCACTATGGAGCGACGCCCCCAGAGCGGCTGTGATGAGGCCCATGCCGCAGACCATGTCCGCAGGGCACGCTGATCCTCATGGCCGCGCAGCAGGCGTACCAGCACCATGCGCCGGCGCGGCACCGTGGCTGACCAGGAACGGCCGGCAAACAGGACGTCCCCCAGGGGCCGTTGTCCCAATGTTTTCAAGGCTCGCCCCCTGCCCCGCCGGCTGGCCAGGGGAAAATCGCTGCGGGCAAACAGCACGCGCTGGTCGCCGCTCCACAGGAACACCTCGCGGCGCAGCGCCACACTGCCTGGCTTGAGGCTCAATGGGCCGGCCTGCCTGCCGCTCAGGCGGACCTTGCGGTAAGACAGCAGTTCTGCAGAGACGGGACCTGCCAGGCGCCGGCGCAGGGTTGCGGTCAGAGAGCCGCGCTGGCCCAGCAACGACCGCGGCCCCCACCATCCCTGGCGGCCAGGCGAGATGGGATCATCATGTCGCATGGGCGGCCATGATTGCAGGATTCATGGCCAGAATCCTGCCTGCTGCCCGGAAAAGGCGTGCACCGCAGACACACGCTCCTAGCGTTGGGCTGTCAGCCGCCACAGCCCCCAGCCCCCCATGGGGAGCCTGCCTTCGGGGTCCCCCAGCAGATTGAAGCTGTTGGCGGTTCCCATGTAGAGGCCCGAGGAGGTGGTCACCATGGTGCGGATGCCCGTGGTGGAGTATTGACCAAAGGCCATCTTGGTCACCTGCTGTGGCCGGGCGTTACCTGGCGGCACCATGTATACGTCGGCCCCATAACCGCGCAGGCGGCGCAACGGCAACAGAGGCGGGTTCAGGTTGGCAGGCTCGAACGGTTCAAGGCCAACGACCCGCGCCAGGAGAGTGGCAAAAACGGTCTGCTGGATGATCCTGCTGTTGAAGCTCGTGTCCATGGTGCCGATGAACAGCTTGTTCTGGTAGACACCCATGCTCCAGATGTAGGCATTGGAGATGGTGCCAAAGCCGGCATCGCCATAGAGCGGCTTGCCGGTTTTGTTGGGCTGGTCCTGCCAGACGCCCGTTGTCACGGTGCGGTCACCGAGCTGTTCTGTTCCCTGGGGAACGAAGACCGAGGCAGACTCGAAGCCATAGACCACTTCCATCTTGGGGGGGGTGGCCGCACCAAAGCCGCTGCCGCGCAACAGGCTCGCCGGGCGCAGGGTGTGGATCTGGCCGGGCACCAGATCCTGGGCACGATAACCGTAGGCTATGAGATGGGAGGCATAGCCCATGAAGGGAAGATTCAGCGTGCCCCAGTACAGATGGCCATCAAAGGAGGCCATGGCACCGACGGCATAGACCATGGCGGTGACCGGATCCGGCTCGTAGTCCGTCACCTTCCATACCTGTTGCCACTGGTCGCGATCGGCTGCGCTGAGGGGGCCCTGGCTCAAAGGGCGGCTCATGTAGATGCTGGCTACGGCAGGCGCGGCGTCCTGATTGTAACGGGACGGTCGCGGTGGTGGCCAGGTACCCACGAACAGGCGATCCTCATGCACCGCAAAACTTGCGGCCTGCGCCGGCAATCGGCCTACCTCCTGGAACTGGAAGGGGTCGGCGGCAGAGCCGGTCCAGCGCATGATGGAGCCGCCACCCCCGGTCAACAGGACCCCGGCATAGAGATCATCGCCCACCGACTGCATGGTGCGGATATCGGCGGCCTGTGGCATGGCCTGGCTGCCCAGGAAGGCTCCCGAGGCCGCATCGAACGCAAAGATGTTGACCGCCGGATTGGGCGACGCCTGGGTGACATGGGCAGGTCCTGCCAGGAGCACGACGTTTCTGGCCTGGCCTGCTGCCCGCAACCCCACGGTCTCCTGGATCAGGGGGTCATTGGGGGTTATCTCCACCAGGCCGCCCGCTGGATCATAGCGGTAGATATGGGGAGGGCGCCAGTCACCCGGATAGCCCTGCTCCACATGCGCGCTGTATTGGGAGAGATCCTTCTCGCACACCTTGACCGAGCTCAGTGTCGGGTCCTGCACATAGGGAACGTTCTGTGTGCCGGAGGTCAGGCTGGCGTTGCCCGTGCCGCACAGCACATTGGAGGCGGTGCCGAAATACACCGCGTCACCTACGGCGGTCATGGCCCAGACATAGGCGTCGTTGACCTTGGGGCGTCCCTGGGTGCATGGCGGCACGCCGCCGGAAGGCTGGCCCAGGCCCACGAAACATTCATCGGCCTGGGCATGGGCCACCACCTCCATGTTGTATGGCCCTTTGGTGGCCTGCGCATTCGGAAACAGCGGGATTGACAGATCCTGCAACGGACCGGCATCTGTCTGGGCATACAGCGGGGCGCACAGGGCGAGCAACCACAATAGGTTCTGTTTCATATCACTCCTCATGGCTGATCAGTGGCTGATCAAGATAGGCTTCGCAGGAACAGGCAGATCATTTATATGGCGGCAGTGGGCTGCTGGCTTACAGGGCGCCCTTATTAAGACCTAACCCATTATAGAGTGATCATTATGGCATATCGGCAGCAGGGTGCAGCGCGGTGATGCCGCCACCATGCACGCCTCCGGTCAGCAGTCCCATGTGGGTGACATAGACGGCTCCAGAGGCATCCGCGGCGCTGATGGTCTCGCTGGAAGCCGGCAGGCGGATGGGTTCGCCAAGCACCATTCCATTGTTCGGGTCCAGCACGAAGAAATAGGGTGCCGCCCGAAAGCCCACCACCACATGCAGGGCATTGGGTGCTGCGGTGATGACGCTGTTGCCGCGTCCGGTCGTCACAGGAACCCGGATGTCGGTCACCAGCGGAGCAAAATCGGCAAAATCCTGTCGCCAGCGGATGGTGCCCTGGGGGGAGATGGCCATGATGGCGCCAGCGTTGACAAAGAGAGCACCATCCCCGGCCACGGTGGGCGCCGCCAGGAGATTGGCCCCCAGGGGCAGCGCCCAGCTCCTCTGGCCAGTGCGGGCATCCATGGCCACCAAGGTAGTGCCGTCCTCGGCACAGTAGATCCAGCGACCATCGGGACTCAGGGCCGGGCTGGCCGCGCCCTGCCCCGCCAGCGCGCTGGCAAAGACCACCTGCCAGCGCGCTGGCGTCTTCTGTCCAGGGGTGGCGCGCAACTCCAGGGCATAGAGGCGGCTGCCCGTGGCAGTGCGCGCCGGAATATACAGTCGCGGTAATACGGGATGGACTGCCGGCGTGTTGGTCACAGGCCAGCTGTAGCCAAACAGGACATCCACGAAGGCCTGGCGCAAGGCGGGATCGATGCGCCCATCCAGCGGCGGCAATGCGTTGTTGGGGGCATGGTCGCCGGAGACGGCAGCCACACCAGGCAGGCGCAGCACAGGCGCCAGCAGGCGTCCATCCCTGCGCCCCCGGGCCACCACCTGGCCATCCCCTGTCACGGCCACCACGGCCTGGCCGATGAACTGCACCGAGAGCGCAGGCAATGCCCCCGGAGGCAGCGGCTCGACCCACTTGATGCGCCCATCGCCATGAAACGCCCAGAACTGGTTGCTGTCGGTGAGATAGAGATCGCCATGGCGATCGACGGTGGGCGCGCTGAATACGGCGCCAGAGTCCAGGTCATCCTGGTCCTGGTAGGGTGGGCTTTCCCAAAGCAAGCTGCCATCAGCCTTGAGGGCGTGCAGACTGGCAAAGCCCACCCCCTTGCCTGTGGCGGCATAGAGCTGCCCGGCAGGCCCGATGGTGATGCCCTGGTAAAAGGTATGGTCCTCCAACGCGCGCCAACCCATCGCCAGATGGGTGGGCAGGGGAAAAGCCACCGCGGTGGCATTGCGGCCATTGGCATGCGCGGCGGGCCAGGAGCTGCGGGCATAGGGGGAGAACACACCGGCCATGGACCCATGCCCCATGGGCAGCAGGAGGACCAGGCACAGGATGCTGCGCCAAATATGCTTGACACAACCATGTCTCACCATGACAGCCATGTGAGCACGCTGCAGATGAGTGTGGCCAGCATCATGTCCTGGTTTTGGCCACGAACGTCTGGCCCTTGGCCTCGGGGCCAATCAGGGTGATCGCCATCATGGCGACGATGACCACCCACATCCATATTCCCAGCGCCATGTCGAAACGGCCCAGCCTTGCGGCCAGCCCCACCTGCCAGGTGGCCGTGGCCGCACTGATGAGATTGCCCAGCTGGTAGCTGAGGCCCGGAAAGGTGGCCCGGGCCTCCGGCGGCGCAAGCTCGTTCAGGTGGGCCGGCACCACGCCCCAGGCCCCCTGGACGGCAAAATGGACCATGACCGCACCCAGGGCCAGGGTCAGGAAGCTCTGTCCGAAGGCCCAGGGATACACGAACGGCGCTGCCAGCACCGTCATGGCCGCGATGGCCAGCCTGCGGCCGATGCGTTCCGAGAGCATGCCCCCCATGAAACCACCCGCCATCGCCCCGAGGTTGTAGAGTATGGCGATCAGTCCCACGGCATGGCTGTCCATGTGGTGTTCCTGGCGCAGGAATGTGGGATAGATGTCACCGCTGCCATGGCTGAAGAAATTGAAAAAGGCCATCAGGAGCACGCAATAGATGAAACGCTGCCAGTTGCGTATCATCGGGCCCAGGATATGGCCGCGGCGTTGCCAGGATGGCGATTCGGGCACATGGCGGCGGATATAGATGACCAGCAGGGCTGGCAGCAAACCCAGCATGAACATGCCGCGCCAGCCGATCCAGTCATAGAAGGCAAAGTAGCAAACCGCAGCCAGGAGATAGCCGGCGGGATAACCCACCTGCAGGATACCGGAAACCATGCCGCGCCGCTGGACCGCCACCGACTCCAGGGCCAGCGAGGCCCCCACGCCCCACTCGCCGCCCATGGCAAGGCCAAACAGGGCGCGCAGCACCAGCAGCACCGCAAGATCGGGTGCAAAGGCGCTGAGGAAGTTGGTGAGGGCATACAGGCCGACACTCGCCATGAGCACGGGCCGTCTGCCGAGGCGGTCGGCGAGATAGCCCGCCAGGAGGGCCCCCCCGGGCCGCATCATGAGGGTCAGGGTGATGGCATAGGTCACCGACTTGATATCGGTGCCGAAGGCCTGGGCGATATCCTTGAGGATGAACACCACCAAAAAGAAATCGAAGGCATCCAGCGTCCAGCCCAGGAAGGCCGCCAGGACCACCCGTTTTTCCTGGGCGCTCCAGGCGCCTGCATGGTCGGTCATCAGCACTCCATTGCTTGCAGGCGCCCAGGATCAATGCCCATCGTCTGCCTCATCCGAGGCCTGGGTTCTGGCGTACCAGCTGCCCTTGCCGCCGCCCGCCAGCTGGGCCATCAGCGCTGCTGCCCTGGCTGGCGGCAGTGCTTTTTGCAGCGCCACCCAGACGTCGTCCACGGCCAGGGCAGCAGGCGGTTGATCCGTGATGGCACCCTCCACCACCACCACGCACTCGCCCAACGCAGGGATGGCGCCCTCGGCCAGGCCCGCGTCCAGTATACCCAGCGTAGAGCGACGGATGTCCTCGTGCATCTTGGTGAGTTCCCGGCACAGGCAGGCCATGCGCTCCCCGCCGAATGCCACAGCTGCATCCCGGATCATCGCTGCCAGGCGATGGGGGGCCTCGAAGAACACCATGGTGCGCTGCTCATGGCGCATGGCCTGCAGCGCCTCGAGCCGACTCGTCGCGGTGCGGGGCAGGAAACCCTGGAACACAAAGCGATCCGCCGCAAAGCCTGCAACCATCAACGCAGCCAGCACGGCGCTGGCACCGGGCAGCGGCACCACGCGAATGCCTTCCTCCTGGGCGGCGCGCACCAGGCGCCCGCCGGGATCGGAGACCAGCGGCGTGCCGGCATCACTGAGCAGGGCGAGGTTGCGCCCGGAGTGCAGCTCAGCCAGGAGGCCCGGCAGACGGCTTGCCTCGTTGTGCTGGTGTAGCGCGCGCAGCGGTGCCTTTATGCCATAATGCCCAAGCAGGATGGCGCTGTGCCGTGTATCCTCGCACAGCAGGCCATCCACGCTGGAGAGCACTTCTCGAGCCCGGATGGACAGATCCTGCAGGTGACCAATGGGGGTAGCCACAACATACAACATGCATCATGCTTCCACGCAGATCTTACCCGCACCGGGCCGTCGCTGTCCACACGGCAGCCAGGGCGGGCCCATCTGGCCCATCTGGCCCATCTGGCCCATACTGTTTCTGGCCTTGTTGCTGGCGCTTGGTGGCTGCGCCATGCTGGACAGAGGCAGCCACAGCAATCCATTGCTGCAGGAGGGCAGGCGCCTGGCCTCCCAGGGCAGCCACCTGCCAGCCGCCAGAGCCTATGAAACCGCAGCCGCCAAGACCTCGGGCAACACCCGCGCCGAGATCCTCATGGCCGCGGCACAGCAGGCTGTCCTGGCCAATGAGGCGGCCTTGGCCCATGAGGATCTGGCCCTGGCCGAACAGGCCGCCGAGGACGACAACACCCGGGCCCGGGTACTTTTCACCCGCGCCCAGTTGGCCATCCAGCAACGCCAGATCCCCCAGGCCCTTGCCCTGCTGACCCGGCCCGTCCCGCCGGAGCTCGCGCCCCAGCGCCTGCTGCTCCACGCCCAGGCGCTGCTGGCCGATGGCGATGTGCTGGGGGCCCTCAAGGACATGGTGGCCCGCGGTCGCCTGCTGCCTGCGGACGAGCAGCTGCGCAATGAAAAAGCCCTCTGGGAGATGCTGCTGGCAGCCCCGGCCAACCTGGACGATCTCACCACCAGGACCACCGATGCCACCTTGCGCGGCTATGTGGCCCTGGCCGCCGCAGTGCGGTCTGCCGGCAGCGATACCGCCAAGCGTGCAGTGGCCATGAAGCGCTGGCAGCAGCGTTATCCCAACCATCCGGCCAACTTAAGCCTGCTGGCGAGCCTGGGACTGGGTGATGGCATGGCAGCGCAGCCATTCCAGTCGACAGGTCCTTTCGTGGCCGCCTTGCTGCCGGCCATGCCCAATCTGCAAGGGGTGGTCGTGGCCATCCGCGATGGCATCACAGCAGCGCGGCAGCATGCGGCAACGCCCCAGGCGGGCAGTATTCCGCCGCCCGAGGTTCGCTTCTATGATGAGGCGGGCACGCCTGACTCGGCCCTGGAGGCGGCTCGCCAGGCAGTGGATGATGGCGCGCTGGCAATCATGGGCCCTCTGTTGAAGCAAACAGTGGATGCCCTGGCCCGCCAGGGGGCTCCAGCACGTCCGCTGGTGGCCCTGAATCGACCCAGCGGCACCATCATGACGCCGCCGGGGCTGTATCTCTTTGGCCTGCCGCCCGAGGACGAGGCCCGTGCCGTGGCCCAGCGCATCCTGCAGGATGGCCGTCACAGCGCCTGGATCATCCTGCCGGCCGATGCCACGGGAGAACGGGTCGCCCGCAGTTTTCAGGACACCTTCACCTCCCAAGGCGGCGTCATTGCCGGCGTGACCCGCCTGGCCCCGCAGGTCATCGATGTCCGCGCCCAGCTCGCTGCCGACTGGGGGCGTGCCGCCACGGCAGACGTCATCTTCATGCCCCTGCCGCTCGATATGGCGCTGCGCGTCCTGCCGCAACTGCGCGCCACAGCAGCCACCCTGCCGGCCATCTATGCCATGGGTGACATCTACAACGACACCACCTTGCCCACGGAAAATGCACCGGATTTCGAGGGACTCATTTTCCCCATCACGCCCCTGGAGCTGGACCCGGCGTTCTTCCTGGGCCAGGCACAACCATCCATCCAGGGCCGCTATGGTGCCGGGACCAAGCTCTTTGCCCTGGGCATGGACGCCTTTACCCTGGCAAGCCGCCTGTGCTGCGGCACCATGCAGCTTCCCCCGGACTTGGCTGGCGCCACGGGGCGCCTGATCGTGGAGCCCAACGGCATCATCCGCCGCGAGCCAGCCTGGGCGCAGTACCAAGGCGGCGTGGCCAAGCCGTTCCTGGGTGTCTCGCCAGCCGGGACAATGTGATGCTGCGTCTCTTGCGGGGCTCCAGGGCCGAGACTCGTGCCTTGCGTTATCTCAGCCGACATGGCCTGCGTTGCCTGGCGCGCAACGTGCGCACACCGGCTGGAGAGCTGGACCTCATCATGGCCGATGGGCCGGTCATCGTCTTTGTGGAGGTGCGCAGCAAGCATGATGACGCCTGGGGTCCTGCGGCCGCCACCATCGATGGGCGCAAGCAGCGCCATATACAGCGTGCTGCCGAGTTGTACCTGGCGCAGCGCAACCTCCACGAACACATGGTGCGCTTCGACGTGGTGGCCGTGGATGGCAAGACCATCTCCTGGCTGCCAGATGCCTTCGGCGCTCAGGGCTGAGACCAGGCCGTCCCATGGATCACGGCGCCATGCATGAAGCCATCGAGGCTCATCTGCGGCAGTCTGTCCACCTGGCCCAGGGCATAGGCGGCCTCGTGGCACCTCTGGCCCAGGCTGCCATCTTGCTGCGCTGCACCCTTCAGGCAGGCCATAAGGTGTTGCTCTGCGGTAATGGAGGCGCTGCGGCCCTGGCCGGTCATCTCGCCGCCGAACTGCTGGGCCGCTACCGCGTGGCGCGACCCGGCCTGCCGGCTGTGGTTCTCAACGACAGCCCCGCCACGCTGACCGCATTGGCCAACGATTTCGGGTACGAGCAGGTTTTTGCGAGGCAGGTCGACGCCCTGGGCTGTCAGGGCGATCTGCTGCTCACCATGAGTTGCAGTGGCCGTTCCGCCAATATCCTGGCTGCCATCGAGGAGGCCGGGAGACGGGGCCTGGCCGTCATGGCCATGACGGGCCGCGATACCGCCGCCCTGGAGGCCCTGCTGCAGGGCGGTGACCTGCTTCTGGCGGTGGAGTCGGCGGATGCGGCGCATATTCAAGAGATCCATCTCATGATGCTGCATGCCATCATGAGTGGTCTCGAGACGGCGTACAAGCAGGCATGAGCGAGATCATTCACAACCCATCGAGACATGCCACAATGTTCCACAGGCCCACAGGTCTTGCCATGCATCAGGAAGGAGCACACACATGACCCAGCACAACACCGGCCTTGCTGTGATCGGCGCCCAGTGGGGCGATGAGGGCAAGGGCAAGATCGTCGATCTGCTGGCGGCCCAGAGCGGGGCGGTGGCGCGCTTCCAGGGCGGCCACAATGCCGGTCACACCATCGTCACCCGGCAAGGTACCGTGGTGCTGCACCTGGTGCCCTCGGGCATCCACCATGGCATCACCTGCTGCATCGGCAATGGGGCCGTGGTGGCGCCGCACCACCTGCTGCAGGAACTGGACCGCCTCGCCGCAGGCGGGCTCGATGCCTGGGGCAAGGTGCGGTTGAGCCCCCTGTGCCCCGTGGTGCTGCCCAGCCACGAGCAACTGGACCAGGCCCGGGAGGAAGCCCGGGGGGCGCTGGCCATCGGCACCACGGGCCGTGGCATCGGCCCGGCCTACGAGGACAAGGCCGCCCGGCGCGGGCTGCACGTGGCCCATATCCTGGATTCGGTCCAATGCCAGGAACGTCTCGACGACGTGATGGACCTGCACAACTTCCTGCTGCAGAACTACTTTGGCAAGCCGGCGCTCTCCATCGCCCAGACCCATGACGACCTGCTGGCCGCAGGCGAACGCTTGCGGCCCCTGGTGGCCGACATTCCTCTGCTGCTGGAAGAAACCTTCAGCAGGAACGAGACCGTGCTCTTCGAGGGCGCCCAGGGCGTGCTGCTGGATGTGGACCACGGCACCTATCCTTTCGTGACCTCTTCCAACACCGTAGCCGGTTTTGCCTCGGTGGGCACCGGTGTGGCCCCGGCGCGCATCCAGCGCGTCCTCGGCGTGATCAAGGCCTATACCACCAGGGTGGGTGCTGGCCCCTTCCCCACCGAGACCACAGGCGCTGCCCACGAGCACCTGGCCAGCCGCGGCCATGAGTTCGGTGCCACCACAGGAAGGCCGCGGCGCTGCGGCTGGCTGGATATCGTGGCGTTGCGCCGCGCCATCGTCACCAGCGGCATCACCGAGCTGGCCATCACCAAGCTGGACATCCTGGATGGACTCGAAAACATCCCCGTGGCGGTGGCCTACGACCTCAATGGCCAGCACACCGAGACCATGCCTCAGGATAGCGGCATGCTGGCCTGCTGCCAGCCGATCTTCGAGGAGCTGCCCGGCTGGCAGGACAACACCGCCCGGGCGGTGCGCCTGGAACAATTGCCAGCGGCCTCTCTTGCCTACCTGCGGCGCATCCAGGCATTGGCCGGCATTCCCATCACACTGCTGTCCACAGGTCCCGCCCGGGACGACGTCATCTTCACGCCCGATGGCATCCGCTGACCCCTGCTGGGCCGGCTGCCGGTTAAGCACCTTGCACGCCCAAACTTGACCGCAAGGGCTTGCAATCAATCCATGCAGCTTGTAGTATAAGAAGTCCACCACTTGATGGTGGTTTATTATCCGAGAGGTGACGAAGTATGAAGAAGCATGGTGGAATGCTACGCAATGCCAATCGCGCTGCTATGGCTATTGCCATGGGTTCTTTGTTGGCAGCCCCTGTGGCCTGGTCCCAGGGAGCCGCTGCGGGTGCGCTGAACAGCAACCCCCAACCCCTGGCCGTATCGGGCGAGAAAGACAATAATTTCGGGCCAATATCGGTCAATGTGGTGGTGGAAGGCGCGAATGACGTGCAGACCCACAGCCGGGTGAAGTTCACCATCCAAAACGATGGTGATCTCCCGATTGTGCCAACGGTGGAGATCTATTCCGAGGACAACGACACCGTTCCTGTGGGCCTTGCCACCTTCTCCGACACCCTTTTTGGCCTGCCGCCTTTTCTCCTTCCTGGCGATGAGGCCGAGGCTTCCTGGGAGGCCGGCGACGATGGCGATTATACCGTGAAGGTTCATGACCTCACTGGTCAGGCATGGAACCAGAGCGAGTTCACCGTTCGCTGATGACAGATCCTAGGCCAGCCCTCCGGGGCTGACCCGGCACAACGCCCCGCCTCCCGGTGGGGCGTTGTGCTTTATAATGCCTGTCATGCCTCAAGGTTCCATGATGGCCGCAACCCCACCGCGTACCTTCCATCCGCCGCCGCTGACCTTGGCCAGCGGCACGGTACTCAGGCACTGGGCCATCCGCTACGCCTGCTATGGCAACCCAGACAATGCTGCGGTTCTGGTGTGCCCGGCCCTGGGTGAGGGCTGCCATGCTGCCGGTGTCCTCGATGAAGACACCCGGCAGATGCTGTCACCCTGGGAGCGCCTGCAGGGACGCACCGGCTGGTGGCAGGCCTTCATTGGCCCTGGTTTGCCCCTGGATACCGAGCGCTTCTTCGTGATCGTCCCCAGCCCCCTGGGCAACTGCCTGGGCACCACAGGGCCTGTCTCGGTGGATGAGGGTGCCGCGCAAACAGCAGGTCCGCCGTGGCAACGACTGGCGATCTCAGACATCGCCAGAGCGCACGCCTTGCTGCTGGAGCATCTGGGGATCGGCCAGGCGGTGTTCATGGGCGGCAGCCTGGGCGGCATGGCCGTCATCGAGCTCGCCCTGCAGGAACCAAGGCGCTGCGCCGGTATTCTGGTCTTTGCCGCCCCCACCAGCCAGACCACATGGGCGAGGGAAATCCTGGAGCTTCTGGAAGGAATCGTGGCCTGTGATCCCGATCCGGTGCGCCCCTGTGGCCTGCCACCTGCTGCCGCGTACTGTCATGCGGTGCACACGCTGTTCCTGGTGAACCACACCCGCCATGAATTCGCCGAGCGCGCCGCCCGGCACGCCTTTGCCGATGCCGGCAGCCTGCGTCAGGCGGCCTTGCGTTTTGCGCAACGCATCGAGGTGCGCGGCTTTCTATTGCAGGTGGCAGCGGCGCGTCGTTACGGCGCAGAACCTGATCGCGCTGCCAGGCTGGCCATCCTGAGGCAGCTGGATGTTCCCAAGTGGTTCGTGGGCTACATCACCGACAATCTCTATGGGCCCGATGACATCATCGCCAGCGCCCAGGCTGTGGCCGGCCGTCATGAGATCGTCTCCAGCATGTATGGTCACGTTGGTTTTCTGCTGGATGAAGCGGCCACTTCCGCCACGCTGCGCTCGTTTTTGGCTGGATATGGCCCTGCCGCACAGGGAGCGACAAAGCGCACCAGGATCTGAGCCACCCAAAGCACAGCGACCGCCCGAGCCCCCCACAGGATCAAGTCTGCCCCAATGCCCAGCGGCCAGGCCATGGTCATGGCCTCAGCAAGCATGGCCACTGCCGCTGGCATGCCAAGCGGCACGCCCACCAGTACGCTGAGCCTACCCAGCCGCGACCAACCCAGCGCCAATCCCGCCCGCCACGCCTGGGCGGCGTTGAGGGAACCGCCACAGACCAGGGTCACAGCGGGCAAGGTGGCCACCAGCAGCACCAATCCAGGAAGCAGCAGGCACAGCAACCCCCCCATGCTGGCTGCCACAGACCATGTGGTCACCCGGGCTGCCTGTGACCACGGGAATCCCCGCTGCATCAGCCGGCTCATGAGATGCATCAGGATCAAGAGCGCCAGCCACCATGTGGTGACCAGCAGGGCGCCATCTCCCAGCAGGGTCATGAGCTGGTTGCCCACAGGGTAGGTGCTGGCTTCCAGGATGCCGCTGCTGCGCAGCATCATCCACAGCAGCACACCTGCTGCTTCGTGTAGCTGTTGGGCAGAGGTGAAAAGGGACGCCAGCACGCCCTGGGCATAGGCCAAGCCCAGCAGGTGCACCACCAGGGAGGTCATGGCCTGTTCGCCCAGTTGCCAGCACAAGGCGCCCAGCCCCGCCAGGAACCACAGGGCCAGGGGGCAGCGCCAGATGGCATGCCAGGACTGGGTCATGATGGTCATGAGGGGTGTATTGGTCGGGTCGGTATGGGGCCCCATGGCCATGTCACCAAAGAAAACGCGCAATATTCTATCGCGCTATTCTATACTGGTCCGCACCAGGCCAGGTTGAACTGAGCCCATGCAGGACTGATATCATGCCGGGATTGGTGCCTTCATGAACCATTGTGAGCAGGGATTGCCCCCGTTGGTTCCCGGGCGCTGCAGCAGGCATAGCCCGTCCACCGCGCTGGTCAGGAGCCCCTTATGCATGCGGCTCTGGCCGTTGGGCAACGGCGTTGATCCCGATCATGGGCAGCTGGCCGGGCGCACCCCACCGGAGTCAGGCCCAGGCCGGGTTGCGGGGTGCCTGCGGGCTGCATCATGGCATGATCGGGACATCATGATGATCCAGGCCAAGAGCGCCCAGAGGCTCGCGCGATCCCGGGCACCGGGTGGGCGCCACGGCATCCACTACCGCCGGCTGCCCTGCAAGCCATGACCAACGCAGCACGCTTCGGCAAGAGCATCACCCGCACCCAGAACCAGGGGAGTGAGGCGCTGTCGCCGGATGCGGCTGCGGTGGCAGCCCATCCGCCAGGGCCAGCATGGCGCCGCATGCAGGCTTTGCTGTATACCATCAGCCTCACGGTGGGCCTGCTGATCCTGATGGGCGCAGCACCCATACTGTTCTTCCAGCGACCCGACCTGGCCACGGCATCGGTTGCTGGCATCTGGGCGATGGGCGCGCTGCTCATGGCCACCAGGCGCAGCCTGCGGCTTGCGACGCTGGCCGCGCTCTTGGTAGCCATTGCCTGGGCGCTGGCCCATTGGCTCATCATGCACAACCGCAGCACCTTCCTCAGCATCGATGATCCATGGCGCGTGGCTGGCTATCTCTTGCTGGGCTGGCAAGCCAGCCGATTGCCCTACCGGATGCGCCCGCGTGCCAGCCTGTTGTTGCTGGCCGTGTTCGGTTTGTGCTGCGCGGGCGTTGTGCTGGTGGGCATGCTCATGCAGCACCATGTCCCGTGGAATACAGGCATAGCCATTCTGCTGTGCCTGGCTGTCCTGGTGCGCGCTGCCCCGGCCATCGAGGCGGCGTTGCACGGCGCAAGCCCCGATGGCCGCCTGCTCTGGGTTTGTGGCCTGCTTGCCTATACCAGTGGTTATGTGGTGCTCAGCCTCAATGAAATGGCCTTTCCCGGAATGACCCGCCAGGCAGCCAACGTCGCCCTGCTCATCGGCAGCCTGTTGGTGCCATGTGGCCTGTTTGCGGAAGCAAGCCGCCTGTCCCTTGGTTTTTGGTCCTTCGTGATCAGCATCTCTGCCCTGCTGACGACCTGGGCGCTTGGTGTCTTGCTGCTGGCCAATATCAGCAACATGCTGCTCTTGTGGTGCCTCTTCCAGGGCATCCTGTTTCTCTTTGTGGTCATCGCTTTTTCCATGTGGTTCTCCGGCCGTGCCCCCAGGGTGCTGGGGGAAGCCGTGGAGCGGCTGGCTGCCGTGGAACGGCAGCGCGAGACCAAGGCAGACTTTCTGGCCAATCTGTCCCATGAGCTGCGCACGCCGCTCAATGCCATCTTGGGTTTTTCCGATCTGCTGAGCACAGCACCCTCGGTGGATGAGCCGATCCGGCGTCAGGCCGCGGCCATGCGCAGCACGGGTCAGCGGCTCTTGGCGTTGATCAACGACATCCTGGATCTTTCCAAGCTGCGTGCCGGCAAGCTGCATGCCGCACCCAGCGCCATGGCTCTTTCCTCCTGTTTTGATGAAGTGCTGGGCGCCGTGCGCCCCCTGGCCCAGTCTCGTGGCATCACGGTGCAGTGGCCGGGGTCTGCCCTGCCCCAGCAGATGATCACGGACAAGACAAGGTTTCACCAGCTGGCGCGCACCGTGCTGGAGACGGTGCTGGCCCAGGGCCGTCGCGGTCAGACGGTGCATGTCGCCGCCGCGGTTGCTGCAGGGAAGCTGGTATGGCAGTGCCGGCTCGAGGGAGGTTCCAGGCTGACAAGGAAAAGCATAAACAAAAACCCGACCCTGGCGCTGCGCGTCCTGCTGGCCAAGGCGCTGGCCGAGCTGCTGGGTGGCTGCATGGTGGCTGAGCAGCCCTGGCATATACAGGTCAGCCTGCCACTCAAGCCCGAGCCTTCGTCACCTGCTGCCCCTGGGCAACCCAGCCTCCCGGAGACCACGCTGCCCATTGACATCAACCACAAGATGCGGCTCATTGCAGTAACCCTTGGTTTCATGGTGCCTATACTGCTGCTGGCGCTGGTTTCCGTCTATGCCCTCGCTCTCGTGGAGGGCGTGTCGGCTGTCGTCCTGCTGGTGGTCGCCCGGCTGCTCCATCGGCAACCATCCTGGCGCCTGGCGGCCTATGGTCTGGGGAGCATCGCTGCCTTCCAATTCATCTGGTTGCCGGTCTCCATGGGTCTGCTGTCCCCAATGGGCGTGTCCTGGGTGTGGATCAGCCGGGTGGATGACATACTCTGGCTGGGAGGGCTTGTGCTGCTCATGGTGGTTCTGGTGCGGCTTCCCCAGCGGCAGGCGCCATGGCGCGGGCTCGTGGGCTGGCTGGTGGTCGGTCTGGGCAGTCTGCCCATGGCCAATCTGGGCGCTACCCACAACAAGCCGGTTTTCTCCTACGACTATGCCTATACGGTTGTTGACCTGCTGCTGTTGACCGTTACCCTGCCGCAACTGGAGGCCGCGCTGGTGGGCAAGGCCTCTTCCGGACGGCTGGTGTGGGGCTTCGGCCTGCTCATGGCATGGCTGGGCCATACCCTCGATGGTCACATCCATATCTTGAGCTTGCAGATCCTCTGGGCCATGAGCACTCTGGCTGTGGCCGTGGGCCTGCTGATCGAGGCCCGGCAACTGGCCTACGGAGAAACCGCCTTGCTGTCGTGGGTGGGCGCGCTGTTCGTGGTCATCTCCTGGGGCCTGCGGGAGCTTTCCGGGCAGCATGTCTCCTTGTCCAGTTGGTTGTTTATGGGTACGGCTGTCCTGGCTCTGGGTGCGCTGGCTTCATTGAGTCGCCCACAGAGCAAGCTCGCCCAGGCGCTTGGCCAGCTCGATGGCATCCACAGGCAGCGTCAGCTGCTGGAGGCAGAGCAGGCGCAATTTGCCAACCACATGACCACAGCCATGAACCGCCACATCAACTCCCTGCTCCAGCGTGGCCGCGCCCTGCTGCGCATCACCGCAACGGATGTAAGCGAAGAATATGTACAGCCGATCATGGAGGCCACCGAACACCTGCAGGGCCTGCTGGCCGATGTGATCGACTTTACCTTGAGCAGCGAGCGTGATGCCAGCATGGCACGGCTGGAGCCCACCGTGTTCAGCATGCCGGTCGTGCTGCAGTCTGTCGTCACCCTGGTCAAACAGATGGCCCTCGTGAAAGGCATCCGACTGGATACCGAGGTCGACCGTCACCTGCCAGCCCTGCATGCCGACCAGCGCAGGTTCAAGCAGATGCTGTACAACTATCTTTCAAACGCCATCAAGTTCACCCCGCAGCAGGGGCAGATCACCATCAGCGCCCGGCCCATCAGCAGGACCACGGTACTGGGGTTCCAGGCAAGTCCTGGGTTCGATGGTTGCAGCCTGGCCCAGGCGACCGTTTTTGTGCAGGTCTGCGTGGCCGATTCAGGGCCCGGCATTGACCGTGCCGACCAGAGTCGGCTGTTCGGTCATTACGAGCAGATACAGCGGCATGGCGACGATGTCGCCCAGGCGGTGTCGGGGCTGGGTGGCACCGGCCTCGGTTTGATGCTGGTCCGGAACCTGGCCGCTGTCCAAGGCGGCGCTGTGGCTGTGGACAGCGCACCCGGGCAGGGCAGCCGGTTTTATTTCTTCTTGCCGTTGCGTGCCATCCCCGATCAGGCAGAAGCTATGGCAGCTCTTCCTGGAGGCGTGCCCTGAGCAGGATCGTTGCCAGATTGCATGGCCTGTGGGCGGGATCCAGCTGCTGGTGCAAAATGCCTTCCCAGGCCGTGCGACAGGCACCACTGGAGCCAGGCAGACAAAAGACCAGCGTGTCATTGCTCAATCCCGCCGCTGCCCTGGAGTTGATGGTGGCCGTGCCGATCTCCGCATGGGACAAGGCCCGAAACAGCTCCCCAAAACCATCGATGCTGCATTCCAGCAGCGGGCTTACGGCCTCGATGGTGCGGTCCCGGGGGGCAAGGCCAGTGCCGCCTGTGATCAACACCACATCCACCCCCGCCGCAGCGATCCACGTGGCCACCTGGGCGCGTATCCGGTAGGGGCAGTCTGGCAACAATGCCCGACCGGCAAGGCCATGGCCGGCTTGTGTCAGAGCCTGGATCAGATAGGCGCCGGACTGATCGGTAGCCAGTGTCCGGGTATCGGAGACGGTCAGCACGGCGATGTTCAACATGAGCGGATGCATGTCCGTACCGCCTGTTGCAAAGGGGTCAGGGCGCCATGGAAAAAATGGCTGACGCCGGGAAAGGTGTGGATGACAGGTGGCGGCTCATGGGAGCGGGCCCAGGCCAGGACCTCCCGGCAATCCACGATCTCATCCGCCTCACCCTGCAACAGGCACCAGGCCGCCCTGGGGCGCGGCAGGTCCCGCAAAGCCGCATACTGGATCGGCGGGGCAATGGTGATCAGGTGCGTGCAGGCGCTGTCAGCGGCGGCCAGCAGGGCCACATAGGCCCCAAAGGAAAAGCCTGACAGGCACAATGGCTGATCTGGGTGCTGTTCCCTGAGCCAGGCCACCGCGGCCAGGGCATCCTCGCGCTCACCCATGCCTGCCGCGAACGAACCAGCGCTCTGGCCCACGCCGCGAAAATTGAAGCGCAGCGCCACGTAGCCCGCCTGGACCAGGGCCCGGGCCGTCATGACCACCACCTTGTTGTCCATGGTGCCGCCCATCAGGGGATGGGGATGCAGGACCAGTGCTACGCCACCTTGCTCTGGGGTATCGGGCTTTTCCAACACACCCTGCAAGGGACCTGCCGGCCCTGCTATCATGACCGCTGTGCTGCTGGATACCATGCTCGCAAGCCCAACCAAACCCTAAGGCCCAGAAACTGGTAGTATAACAGCCGAGCGGCTATCCATACACATCCATATAGCCATCAGGACCCAGGAGGATGCCAGACATGGAAGGCTTTACCCAGACCACATTCCATGACCAGGATCGCCAATGGCCTGTGTTCCGCTCCGGTACAGGGCCTGGCGTGCTGATCATCCATGAAATCCCCGGCATCACCCCCCAGGTGGCTTCCTTTGCCCAGCGCGTGGCCCAGGCGGGCTTCAGCGTCATGCTGCCTTCCCTGTTCGGCACCCCTGGCAAACCATACAGCAATGGCTATATGGGCGCCCAGATGGTGCGTGCCTGCATCAGCCGGGAGTTCCATGTGCTGGCGCGCCATCATGCAAGCCCCATCACCGAGGCCTTGCGCGCCATGGCCCGCGCGCTGCACCAGGAAACCGGGGCTGCGGTGGGGGCGGTGGGCATGTGTCTCACCGGCAATTTTGCGCTCACCTTGATGATCGACCCCTTCCTCATGGCGCCTGTGCTGAGCCAGCCCTCCTTGCCCTTCGGCATCACCGCCTCCCACCGCGCCGCCTTGCATATCAGCCCGGAGCACCTGCGGGCTGCCCAGGGCCGCGGCTGTCCGGTGTTGGGGTTGCGATTCAGCCATGACCTGGCCTGCCCCAAGGCCCGCTTCGATGCCTTGCGTGCCGCCTTCGGGCAGCAGTTCGAGTCCATCGAGATCGACTCCTCGCCAGGCAATCCCCATGGCATTTCCCGCATGGCCCACGCCGTGCTCACCAAGGACCTGGTGGATCAGGACGGCCATCCCACCAGGGCCGCGCTGCAACGGGTCATCGGGTTTTTGCAAGAGCGGCTTCAGGCCGGGTCAGGCGTTCATGCATAAGAGGACAACAGGCCTGTGCCTTGGTGTGCTGGCGCTGCTCACCGGCTGTGCCGCGCCTTCCTATGGGCCGGACACCTGGCCTCAGTATCGGCTCTATCCCAGCCACAACGCCGTCTATGACAAAGGGAAAACCCCCTTGTCCATGCGCTCCTTTCACACCGTAGACGAGGTGCGCAGCACGCCGGTTGTGGTGGGCAAGGAGCTGCTCATCGGCAATCATGGTTCAGGCGATCTTTTTTCCTTCGATCTGGATACCACGGCCGTGCGCTGGCATGCCAAGGCGGACAACTGGATCCACTCGGAGATGATCGCCACCAGACACAGGGTATTCGTGGGCTATGGCAATCGCGATTGGGGGGCGGACCCCCACATCAGGGGCACTGGCAAAAGCGGCATCCTGGCGCTCAGCCGGCATACCGGCAAGATCCTGTGGAATGTGCCCACGCGCGGCGAGGCCATGCCCACGCCCGTGCTGTCAGGCGGGCTGGTCTATGCGGTCACGGGCGACGCCCATCTCTATGCGCTGAGCCAGAAAGACGGCCATGAGCTGTGGCGGCTTGCCCTGCCTGGCCTGGTCAGCATGTCCTCGCCCAACCTGTTCAAGGGCCGCCTGTACATGGGGGGGATGAATAGCGTCTTTGCGGTGGATCTTGCCTCCAAGAAGGTGGCCTGGGTCTGGAAAGAGGGGGCTACCTTCACCGATGTGCCAGCGGCCATGGCCGGCAATGGCTACATGATCATCAGCGGGGCCAAGGGGCCCAAGCAATTCCTGCCCGATGAACTGCGCCAATATGGCCCCACCACACAGCACCGGCAGTTTCTCTACGCTTTTGCGCCAGATGGCCGGCTCGTATGGAAGGTCTGGCTGGGCGATGGCCAGAAGATCGATCATAATTCCAGTGGCGCTCCCACGGTGGTGGGCGAGCATATCTATGTGGGCAGCCCCTATACCAATCTGGTGACCTGCCATGCCCTGCGCACCGGCGAGATCCTCTGGCGTTACCAGGCAGGGGCCAGGGTCAAGGGGGCTCCGGCGGTGGCCCATGGCCGCGTTTACATTGGGGATGCCGCAGGCAGGGTCCATGTCCTGGATGCCGCCCATGGCACCTTGCTGGGGCAGCGCTATCTGGCCAAGGGGGCTTTGTTGCCGGCCGGACCAATCATCATCAATGATACGTTGTTCATCGGGAGCCACGATGGGTATGTCTATGCCATGCCGATTCAGGATCTGGTTGTTCCTCCCTAGCCGGGCGGGCCTGCTGTTGGCTGCATTGGCTATCCCCCTGCAGGCTGCGGGGCCTGGACAAGGCGAGAGCCCGCGCATCCCAGGGTTCGGCCCCGCCTTTCCCGTGGCCCATGCTGCCGCCGTGCCCCAGGCCAGCGGAGAGTACAAGGTCCTGATGGATCTCACCAGGGCAGCGCCGGGTTATGACCAGCTGAACCGCGGCCTCGAGTTGGCCGCACGCCTGGCCAATATCCTTGGGCTTGCAGGTGTGCCCGCATCGCACGTCCATCTGGCGGTGGTGGCCCATGATCAGGCTCTTGATGCCATGCTGGACGATGCCACCTACAAATCCATCCACGGAACCGAGAACCCCAATGCTGCCCTGCTGCAGGCGCTGCATCGCGGCGGCGTGGAGCTTCTGGTCTGTGGCCAGACCATGGCCCATCGCCACCTCCAGGCCAGCCAATTGGCCCCCCATGTCCACACCGCGCTTTCGGCCCTGACCACGGCGGTTCTCTATCAGCAGCGCGGCTATGCCGTGTTGGCGCCATAGCTGTATCATGATGCACTTTTCTTTACAATAAGATTCTTGTAGACTGATAAACCCATCCATTGACATGGCATCATGTCGCAGCACATGGGAGGACTGTGCATGGAACACACCATCGGCGCATTGAGCATCCAGGGCGCTTGGCGCCCCGGATATGATGCCATCCTTTGCAAGGACGCCCTGGCACTGACCGAAACCCTGGTGAGACGGTTCGCCGAACGGCGCCAGTCACTGCTGGCGCGTCGTGTTGACCGCCAGGCTTTCTTTGATCGCGGCGGGCTGCCCGATTTTCTTGCCGAGACCGCAGCCATCCGCCAGGAAGACTGGCAGGTCGATCCCATACCGGAGGATCTCCAGGACCGCCGGGTGGAGATCACGGGGCCTGCGGATCGCAAGATGATCATCAACGCCCTGAACGCCCCGGTGCGCTGCTTCATGGCCGATTTCGAGGACTCCCTGTCTCCAACCTGGGAAAACGTGGTGGAAGGCCAGGGTCATCTGCGCGACGCCGTGGCGCGCACCATCAGCTATACCTCGCCGGATGGCAAGGAATACCGCCTGAACGATCACCCGGCTGTGTTGTTGTGTCGTCCACGGGGGCTGCATCTCGATGAGCGTCATGTCTTTTTCCAGGGCAAACCCATCCCCGGGGCCTTTTTCGATTTCAGCCTGTATGTCTTTCACAACGCCAGCAAGCTGCTTTCCCAGGGCAGCGGACCCTATTTCTATCTGCCCAAGACAGAAAGCCACCAGGAGGCGGCGTTGTGGGCCGACATGATGGATGAGGCCGAGCGGTATCTTGGCATTCCGGCCGGCTCCATCAAGGCGACCGTGCTCATCGAGACACTGCCCGCCGTCTTCGAGATGGACGAGATCCTGCATGTCCTGCGCCATCATGCGGTGGCGCTCAACTGCGGCCGCTGGGATTACATCTTCAGCTACATCAAGACGTTGCGGCAGCATAAGGATCGCATCCTGCCCGATCGCAACCAGGTCACCATGGACAAACCCTTTCTCGATGCCTACTCCAGGCTGCTGATCCGCACCTGCCATCGGCGGGGAGCCTTGGCCATGGGCGGCATGGCCGCCTTCATTCCCGTCAAGGGTGACGAGGAAAAAAATGCAGCGGCACTGGCCAAGGTGCGCGCCGACAAGGAACGTGAGGCGCGCAATGGCCACGACGGCACCTGGATTGCCCATCCTGGCCTGGCACAGATCGCCATGGAGCTATTCGATCGCTACATCGGTGCCGGCAAGCAGAATCAGTTGCACATCCTGCGCACCGAGGATGCGCCCTGTACCGCCGCCGATCTGCTGGCTGTGCCCGAGGGGACCATGACCGAGGCGGGAATGCGGGCCAACATCCGCGTCGGCCTGCAGTACATTGCCTCCTGGCTCTCCGGGAATGGTTGCGTGCCCATCTACAACCTGATGGAAGACGCTGCCACCGCCGAGATTTGCCGCACTCAGCTGTGGCAGTGGCTGCATCACGGCGTGCAGCTGGATGGGCAACGGCCCTTCACCAGGGATCTCTTCCGCAGCGCCCTGCAAGAAGAGCTGCAGGTGGTAGCCGACGAACTGGGTGCCCCACGCTTCGAGGCCTTGCCCTTCCACAAGGCAGCCCAGCTCCTGCAGGAGCTCTGCCTGGCGGAGACCTGCCCCGCTTTCCTGACCATTCCCGCTTACCAGTTGCTACCTTGACATGACCACGATCACCACGGAGGACCGCCCATGAGTCGCATTACCAATAAGGAACAGGCTATCGCCGATCTGGAGCGCGCCTGGGGTACCGAGCCACGCTGGCAGGGTATTCAGCGAGAATACACCGCCGCAGAGGTGGTGCGGCTCCAGGGCTCGGTGCGGGTGGAATATACCTTGGCCCAGCTTGGCGCTGAGAAATTCTGGCAGTTGGTCAATGAGCACACCCTGATCAACGCCCTGGGTGCACTCACGGGCAATCAGGCCATGCAGCAGGTCAAGGCGGGCCTCAAGGCCATCTACTGTTCCGGCTGGCAGGTGGCTGGTGATGCCAATGAAGCTGGCGAGGTGTATCCAGATCAATCCTTGTATCCCGTGAACTCGGTGCCCTCCCTGGTACGCCGCATCAACAACGCCCTGCAGCGCGCCGATCAGATCGAGAGCAGCGAGGGCAAATGTACGGTGGACTGGTATGCTCCGATCGTGGCTGACGCCGAGGCAGGTTTTGGCGGCATTCTCAATGCCTTCGAGCTGATGAAGGGTATGATCGAGGCGGGTGCTGCGGCGGTACACTTCGAGGATCAGCTTGCCGCAGCCAAAAAGTGTGGCCATATGGGCGGCAAGGTTCTGGTGCCGACGCTGGAAGCCATCGCCAAGCTCAAGGCAGCAAGGCTTGCTGCCGACGTGCTTGCTGTGCCCACTGTGCTCATCGCCCGGACCGATGCCGATGCTGCCACATTGCTGACCTCCGATGTGGACGAAAGGGACCATCCCTTCATCCGCAAGGGTGAGCGCACCGCCGAGGGCTTTTTCCGGGTCAATGCCGGCATCGAGCAGGCGATCGCCAGGGCCATTGCCTATGCTCCCTATGCCGACATGCTGTGGTGCGAGACCTCGGAGCCCAACGTGGCCCAGGCCCAGCAGTTTGCCGAGGCGGTGCATCGTGTCTATCCAGGTAAGCTGCTGGCCTATAATTGCTCCCCTTCTTTCAACTGGAAACGACATCTGGACGACAAGACCATCGCCTCCTTCCAGGAGGATCTGGCCGCCATGGGCTACAGGTTCCAGTTCATCACGTTGGCTGGTTTCCATACGCTCAACTACAGCATGTTCGACCTGGCCCAGCGCTACCGGGATCAGGGCATGGCCGCCTATGTCCCCTTGCAGCAGGACGAGTTTGCTGCCGAGAAACGCGGCTATACCGCCACCAGGCATCAGCGCGAGGTGGGTGCCGGCTATTTCGATCTGATCAACCAGACCGTCAGTGCCGGCCAAGGCTCCACAGAAGCCCTGAGGGGTTCCACAGAAGAGCAGCAGTTCTACAATCGATGACGCCAAGGCGTGGGCATGTGGTTTTCATGGAGGGCGGCCTTTGTGCCGCCCTTACCTTGCGAAGGTCGAGGCCGTCACATGCCGAAGCCGCCGACTTGGAACAGCGCCATGATGACGAACTGGCCGGCATGGACCAGTACGCACCGGTATTATTCACTTACCGCCAAGCCGGTTATGCAAACGGCGGATACGGGAGGAGGCAATGTTCTCATCAGCGCGGTATCTCACATGCGGCGTTGAGCATGGGCCATCCAAGGCGCTCCGTCAGCGATGCGCAGGCTGATCATCATGCCCTGCTGGCGTGCTTGCTGGCATAGACCTTGCCCCACGCCATGCCCAGGAGCGCCGCGACAAACGACGCCATCAACACCCCCAGCTTGACCGCACCCAGCAGCGTCTCGTCGGTGAAGGCCAGCGTGGCGATGAAGATTGACATGGTAAAGCCGATGCCCGCCAGCAGGCCGATGAGCCAGATGCCGCCCCAGGATACGCCGGACGGCAGGCGGCACCAGCCCAGCCGGACCATCAGCCAGCTCGCCGTGATCACCCCCAGTGGCTTGCCGAGCACCAGGGCCAACATGACGCCTGTCACGACCCAGTGTGCCCCGTCGGCCGACAGGTCCATGCCACCCAGGCTGACGCCCGCGTTGGCCAGCGCGAACAAGGGCATCACCCCATAGGCAACCCAGGGGTGCAGCGTCGACTGCACGCGGACGACGGGCGACAGCATTTCCCGCTGGGCCAGCCGAAGTTGCCGCAGCGGTTGCGTCAGATGGCTGGGGTCCGTTTTGCCCTTGGTATCGCGTCCCACCAATTCCCCAGCGATGCGTGACAGCAGATCCAGCGGGCGCTCGCGCATGCGCACCGGCACCACCGGGGTCATCAGCCCCAGTATCACACCGGCCAACGTTGGATGGGCGCCGGTCATGAGCAGACCGCTCCAGACGATCGCGCCTGGAACCACATAGGCGTAGGCTGAGCCGATGCCCATCCGGTGCAGGCCAAGCACCAGTGCCAGCCCTGCGCCAACCACCGCGAAGCCGCTGTAGTCGAGCCCGCCTGAGTAGAACATGGCAATGATGAGCACCGCGATGATGTCGTCGATGATCGCCAACGCCAGCAGGAACACCCGGACATTGGCATGGATCGAGCGGCCCAGCAGCGCCAGCACACCCACGGCGAAGGCAATGTCGGTGGCCGTCGGTACGGCCCAGCCGTGCTGGCGCATGGCGTCGCCATTCAGTGCCAGATAGATCATGGCCGGCACCACCACACCACCCAAGGCTGCGGCGAGGGGCAGGCTGGCTTGCCGGAAGTTGCTCAGTGCGCCTTCGTGGATCTCACGCCGGATTTCCATGCCGACGACCAGGAAGAACACGGTCATCAGCGCATCGTTGATCCAGAAATGCAGCGATTGGGAAAACACCGCACTGCCCAGCCCGATGGACAAGGGCATGTGCCAGAGAGCGTGATAGCCGGGGGCCAGCGGCGAATTGGCCCAGATCAGTGCCGCCGCTGCGGCCAGCAACAGCACGACACCGCTGACGGCCTCGATGTGCAAAAAGCGCTCCAGCGTGGCGAAGGCGCGTTCGGTCAAAAGCTGGGCGCGCGGTAAATCCTGCCGAGAGAGGTGTTGGTTCATGCTCGTGGCAACTCCGCGCGGCGGCCCGACCTGCGCATGAACCTGTCTCGCCGCGAACCTGCGGGACACCCGCTTGATATTTTACATGGAAAAAAGGTGATGCACGTTACGCTGACCTGCCCGGACAGGCCAACCGTGTGCCTTGGTCGTCATGGCAGAGACGTGCCGGATGATGTTCGTCGGTTCGGATAACGGGGCCATGAAGATCAGGATAGCCAGCGCGCTGAACGCGGCCTGATTTGACCGAGGGGGCTTCGGCCCCTCTTTAGCTGCGATGGCGGTTCTCAGAGCGCCGCTTGATTGACCCGTCGGCTCAGGGCCTCGGCGCTTTCCTTGCGTTCGCTGTAGCGATCCACCAAGTACGATGCCACGTCCCGCGTGAGCAGCGTGAACTTCATCAGTTCTTCCATCACATCCACGATGCGGTCGT
>WOYI010859417.1_pt1 | contig 27409 bp, 25 predicted proteins | sample 6423411 | NCBI WGS metagenome assembly WOYI01 (sample SAMN13441803, study PRJNA592873) | oil field metagenome | biome: oil field; feature: oil-well bore; material: oil-contaminated soil; isolation source: oil-contaminated soil from oil-well borehole | place: Germany: Wietze | collected 2016-10-18 ...
ACGTCTCTCCATAAGGAGCCTTCCAGATCCACATGATTACGGCTGGAAACCGCCAAGCTGATCGGTAGGTGAACGAAGCGGTTGTGAAGCAGCCCGATCAAAGCTTGAGTCTTTCCTGCCATTGCTGCATGAACGGCGTGAGCGCCGAGACGAGCACAGTAAATCGAATCATAGGAATCGGCAGAAGCACTGCGGATGATATAGGAAGGATCAATGTACTTAACATTGGTCTCAATACCCTCTTTCTTGAAATACTCGATGATCTTTTCCTTGAGAAATACTCCGATATCATGGTACTTCACATTCCCTGATGCATCCTTTTCTCCAGTTTCAGGAACCAAATCCTGCCCTGCTCCCTCACTGACCAGAATGACCGCATGGCCACGGTCCAGCACTCTTCTCCTGAGATGCTCAAGCAATCCATTGGGACCATCCAGGTCAAACGGATTCTCGGGAATCAGACAAAAGTTCACATCACTCTGGGCAAGGGCAGTCTGGGCGGCAATGAACCCTGATTCACGCCCCATCACTTTTACAAGGCCTATACCATGGACGGAGTTCTTCGCTTCCACATGGGCACTACGGACCACAGGTACAGCCATCTGCACTGCAGTATCCACCCCGAATGAGCTCTGGATGAACGAGAGATCATTGTCGATGGTCTTTGGGATTCCAATGATTGAAATCTTCAATCCCCGCTTCTTGACCTCTTCATAGATTTCCCATGCACCTCTGAGCGTCCCATCCCCTCCAACAGTGACAAGAATATTGATATTCAGTCGCTCAAGGGAGTCAACTATCTCTTCAACCTGCTTGCCCCCACCACGAGCGGAACCAAGGATTGTACCACCTTTCTCCTGGATGTCATCAACAACATCCGGGTCGAGGGGCATCAAAGGCCAGGGGCTGTTCTCGAGCAGACCCTGATAGCCAAACCGAATACCACTGATCCTCCGGACCCCGTAGCGGTACCAAAAACAACGTACCACAGCCCTGATTACATTATTCAAGCCTGGGCAGATTCCGCCGCAGGTAGCGATGGCAGCATGCACATGGGCAGGATTAAAATAAATCTTTGAACGAGGACCTGCAAGTTCTACAGTCTCTTCATGCCGTGGAACGGGATGTCCATCCTTATCAATATCCGTGTCGATGCCATACAGAATATGGTCACTATCATCCACATAATCTGCCTGCCCATCGTTCTGGGTTGAGCTCATGATAATCGGGGAGGAAATTTTCGCTACTCCCAGACTAGGTATGGAGAAATCCATTTTCTTATTCATTACACCTCGCCTCCATGTTCATCATATTCTTCAAGCAGCAAACCCAGTTCTTTCTTGAACAGGGAAAAAGGAGAAGAAAGGCTCCCTTTGGCCTGCTTGTTGAATTGTCGATATAATGCAAGGAACTGTACAGCAAACTCCGTCAGTGTCGCACCTTCACGACTCGCTCCACCTTTTCGTCGATTGAGAACAGGAACTCCAAGACCTTTTTCCAGATGCTGGACCATTGCAAACGCCTTGGAGTAGGAGATGCCCAAAGCAGAAGCTGCCTTGCGCAACGAGTTCTGTTGCTCAACTTGCTCGAGCAGCCACAACACCCCGATTCCCATAAATTTATTGCCTTCCTCATCGACGAGGTAGAGCTTCGCTTTTAGTTCCATGCTTCTCCTGCCGCCTGGTACACAACATCTACCAGTTCAGCTATTCTATCACATTCTACTGAACAATAGGCAAGTCTAAGCGTAACATCGGCGATATTGATGCACCCTACCTGATAGGTATCGAGTAAATGCCTGCGAAGTTGCTCGGCACTCCCCTTGCAATCAAAAGCCATGAAGTAACCACTATTGAACGGATGCGGCTTGAGCAAATCACTACCCTCGTGCTTCTTCAATGCTTCCTTGAGTGTACGGTAGCGCTTCTCCATCTCAATCTTGGCAGCTTGCTTGTCTGCCTCATAGTGCTTTCCAGAGCGCATTGCCTTGAGCAGAAGGCTCTGTCCAGGGCGGTCACAGTTGGAAACAGTACTCCTGATGATGCCCAAGGTCTTTTTGTTCAAGGCATCGTACTGTTCTTCATTCAGATTCTTGCTCCCGTAGGTGATGAATCCAATACGGAATCCCCAGACCATCTCTTCCTTGGTAGCGGCATCACACTTGACCGCGAAAATATTGGGGTGAGCATCACAAAGGAGTGCAAACAAACTCTGGGTAGCCGAGTCTTCCTCAAAAAAGAGGCCAAAATAGGCATCATCACTGAGCACCATCAGCTGCATACCCTCTTCTGCAAGCGAAACAAGGGTGTCTGCAATGGCCTGCATCTCTGTCTTGGTTGGAGTATACCCGGTCGGGTTGTTCGGGAAGTTGAGTAAAATACGTGCCTTTCTCTCTGGAATTGCAGCAAGTACCTCGCGCATTCCCTTCACATTGAACCCCCCTTCTGGGGTATACAGATCAAAAGTCTTGATTGAAGCGTTCGTCTGATGGGCAAAAATCAGCTCATAGTTGTCCCAAGCAAGGTTGGGAATCACCAAAGTGTCCCCTTCCTGGACAAAAAGCTGAGCCATCAGCTGCAGGCCATGAGTCAACCCGGAGGTAACAACCGGAAGGCTGAATGTCTTTCCCTGCAGGCTGGGGTTCTTGACGACCATCTGTTCTTTCCACAATGCCCTGAGGGCGGGATCTCCCCCACCGGGTGCATAGGAAAATAATTCGGAGGGTTTGAAGGCGTTCTCAGTAAACTGATGGTAAATGTCTGACAAATACATCGGTTGCCCCCCGGATGTAGCCATCCCGATAGTGGCATTGAACCGAGTGGCTTTTTTGCCGGCTTCGGCGCTTTGGGCGACAATTCCCTTGGGGAAAAACATCCTTCGTCCTACGTCGGAGAGCATTGCGTCCACAATAGTACCCTGCAACGTCTCATTCAGTTCTTTGGCTAGTACATGCATAATCTGTCCTCCAATCATGGGTATGTATATACGTTTTCGGGAGAAATGTCACTAAAACAACCCTAAAAAGAGAATTCTCCTTGCATTTCTTCACGCTTCTTTGCTCCTTCCCCCAACATCGCCAGGAAGGTTTCTTCGTCCACAATGGTTATCCCAAGTTCCTGGGCCTTTTCCAGTTTACTTCCCCCCCCACTGCCGGCAAGCAGGTGGGTAGTCTTGTTTGTTACGGCACTGACAGTCCTGCCACCCCGCTTGACTACCTCATCCATGGCCTTAGAGCGGGGATTAAAGTGTTCGAAGGAACCAGTGACGCACCACACCTGACCTGAAAAGCTCTCATCCACCAAGGCATGTTCTTCTTCCCTCTCCTCCATTGCCAAGCCGAAGCTTGCCAACGCTGCGATCCGCTCCTGCATGGCAGGATTATTCAATGCATCGATGTAGAGCCTTGCACTCTTCTCTCCGATCTGCTTGATACTGGTAAGCCTTTCCACATCCTGACGCTTGGCAACATCAAGAAGCTTTTCCATGCTGTCTAGACCTGACTCAATCAAAATCTGTGCACCCTTCTTACCCAGTTCGGGAATTCCCAAGGAGATCAACACTTGTCTGAAACTCCGTTTCTTGGATTGTTCCACCCCTTTCTCAAGCAAAAGGATCTTCTTCTCTCCAAACCCATTCAAATCACCGAGGACCTTTCGATAGTCAATCCTGTAGATATCGGGGACATCCTGCAGGACCCCTTGTTCGATTAAAACAGCGGCAGTTTCAGGACCAAAATTATCAATATCCATGCCATCCTTGGAAATAAAAAATTCGATACGACCCCGAACTTGTGCAGGACATTGGCTATTGGGACAGAAGGTATGCGCTCCCTTTTCCACCAACGCCGTGCCACAAACAGGACAGAAGGGATCCATCGTGTACACCCCCTTGGAATCCTCATTCTTCTCGATAACCCGTTCTACCGCTGGGATAACATCCCCCCTACGGGAAATCTCCACCACATCCCCCAGTGCAAGTTCCAACATATTGATGTAATCCTGGTTGTGAAGGGTAATGCTACTGATGGTGGAGCCAGCTACCTGCACAGGCTTTACCCGTGCGACCGGGGTCACCCGTCCGGTTCTCCCTACCTGTAGATCAATGGAAAGCAAGGTTGTCTGGGCTTGAGGAGATTCAAACTTGTACGCCATAGCCCACCGCGGGTGATGAGCTGTATAGCCGAGCTGAGATCGAACATCAAGCTCATTCACCTTGGCAACCAGACCGTCTATCTCATACCCGAGCGAAGCACGTTTACTGGTGTGTTCCTTGATATAGGAAGCAATATCTGCGTATGCACCGGCATACCCTTTTAGACCTGCTGCACCAAGCTGGCGTTTTGCCTGCTCTGCATCTTTGGTAAAGTAGGCAAAATTACTGTTGATCCTAAAACCGTAGGAGGAGAGTTTACTGAGAATGGAGAGATGGTCCTTGAAATCTGTCTCACCCTCCCAGAATCCCTCATATACAAAGATTTGAAGAGGTACCTTGGCCACTTCACGGCTCTTGATCCTTCTGATGGTTCCCGCAGCAAGGTTCCGTGGATTTGCATAGGGAACCTCCATCTGGGAGTTGAGCGTTTCAAACTTGTCTTTCGGAAGGTAGACCTCTCCCCTGACAGCAAGGGTCACCGGCTCATTTAAGCGCAAAGGAATGGAAGCGATAGTCTTCACATTAGCCGTTACATCATTGCCGATTGTCCCGTTTCCACGCGTAACGGCCCGAACTAGATACCCTTCCTCGTAGTAAAGCACAATGGAAATGCCATCAATCTTCTCTTCAATCACAATCCCAAGATCCCGGGAAACCTTGGTTTCGGTCCGTTCAATCCAAGCAAGCAGCTCACTGTCAGTATATGCTTTATCAAGGCTCAGTACCGGTATGGTATGGCGGACCTCGGGGAACGTTGCATCCAGATCACTTCCAACCCGCTGGGTGGGGGAATCAGGGAAACGCAAGGATGGATATTGATTTTCCAGATATTGCAGTCTGTCAAAAAGACGATCATATTCTGTGTCGCTTACCAAGGGCTGATTATCGACATAGTATGCTTTCTGATAACGAGAAAGCTGTTCTATCAGGGAACGAACTTCCTCCTGGTGGGATTCATCATAGGTATTCATGCATCTGATTGTACGGCTTGCACCCCTGCCTTGCAAGCAGAGTAGGCGGCTTCTCTCATTGCCCTTGGAGGCGGTACATGGTATCTTTCATACTCGAGAGGGGAATATCGCATGGCAGAAAAACGATCATCGACAGGCAAGGTAACCACCCTTCATGGCTATATCGTCACCTCATCGGTCGATGCCGGCCGAATAGAGGAAATATCCCTACCTGCATTAGACAATAACTTTGTATTGGTCACCACCCGGGATATCCCCGGTACCAACCGCGTACGCGTCTTGGATGCCTCCACCCCTCTGCTCACCTCCTCTACCATTTCCTATTATCAACAACCCATCCTTGCTCTCTTTGGGTATGATACGGAATCTGTCCAGCTGAAAAGCAAGGAGATCAATATCTCCTACCAACTTCCCAGTCGGGAGGAACCCGCTCCTCAGCAGGAAGTAAAACCATTCTCCTACCAATTCGGCAACTTGGAATCAGCAACCAAGGAGGAAGGATTGGAGGTCCTGGAGCGGACCTATCGCTATAGCGGCAGCAATTATGAGAGTAATACTCTCTCACGAATCAGTGTCGTGCTGGAAGATGATATACTGCATATCACTACGCCAACACAATGGCCAAGCCATGTCAGGGAGACCGTGAGTGATGTAACCGGCATTCCCAAACGCCGCATTGTAATCCATCGAGAACCTTTTTTTGCACCGCATGATGAGATGCTCATTACACCAAGTACCATGTGTGCTATCGCCTCTGTTGCCTGTCTCAAAGGCAACTGCCCTGTTGAAATTCTCCTCAATGCGGAAAGCTTCCGCCCCGATCTCACCATCAAGAGAAAGACCTGGTACTTCAAAGATGGTCGCGTTCAAGCTGAATCTATCCTGGTGGCAGTAGACCAAGGGAGTGTTTCGATGTTCAGCGATGAGATGGCAAACCAGCTCATTGCCGGCTTGGTGCCACTGTATCCGCTCATATCGCTGTCCATCAGCATCACCTTCAATACCTCGCGAAGAAGACCAGCACATTTCTTTGGTGACCTAGGCTACAGCGATGCCCTCTGCTCTACCGAGACCCACTATAGCGCTTTGGCAAAACTCAGTGGGTACAATCCCCTAACCTGGCGATTGAAATTTGCCTCTGAGAGTTCCACTCACAGCCAGGTGATCCGCTCAGACAAATATGCAAAACTCAAGGAATTGATAGCTACCGTCAGTGATTCAAGTGACTTCCAGAGGAAAAATGCTGCTTATGAGATGCAGGCTCAAATGCGAGTCAAACTCTCAACATTCTTCAACTACAGTAGGGGTGTTGCCCTTGCCTGTGGTGCAGGTATCAGCGGCTTCAGCAGTGAGTGTCGTTCCCTACCACAGCAACCTGTACAGATTACCCTCAAGCCAAACAACAAAGTCGAAGTAAACACTTCCTTCTATACCATTGGCTCGAGCGCTGAGATATGGAGGCAGATTATCAGTGAGGAGCTCCAGGTTGCAAAAAGTGACATCTCCTTTGTTGAGGAACAAAAAGAGATGCTTGACAGCGGCCCCTCTGTATTGTCCGCAAATAGCGGTAGAATGCCTCAGCAGATTCAAAAGGCTTGCAATCAAATCAAGGAAAAACGGTTTGTCCAGCCGTTGCCCATCTGCGAGAGTGTACTCTCTCCTAAACAACCTGGCATGAAAGGTTCCATGTTTCTCAGCAATAGCTGGGTAGCAACTGTCCTGGAACTAGAGATTGATTCGGTCACGTTGCGGCCCCTGGTAAGAAGGGTCTGGTGTGCAGTATCCCTTTCCAGGGTATTTGAGGAGCAGAGCCTGAGAAGCAAGATCCGCCACACGATTGTCACCACCCTCAGGGAAGCAGGAGCACTCCTGAGCCATAGCGATACGTTTACTATCGAGATCACCATAAAGGATGAGGGACAGCAGATTTCCTCTTCAATCACCAGTGCTTTGAAAGGGGTAATCACCAGTGCGTTTGTCTCAGCCCTGGAACAAGCCCTCGGTTTTCCTGTTGGAAAAATCCCTGTAGATGGAAACACCCTGCTTGGAGCTCTGCGAGGTAATGTATGAAGATAGAATGCACTATAGATGGGAAGGCTCTCTCTCTCTCGGTCAACTCAAACAAACCACTCTCGCTCATCCTCATGGAGGATGTGGGAATCAAGAGCATAAACAGCCATTGCAGGGGAAATGCCTGTGGAAACTGCATCGTCTTGCTTAATGATGAGGCTACCCTCTCCTGTGTCATCCCGGCGTTCCGCCTCAAGGATGCCACGGTTAAGACGTTTGACAGTTATCAGAAAACACGTCTGTACCGCGATATTGAGCGGGCTTACAAGGCTACAGGAAACACCCCGTGTCCCAATTGTTACGCATCCAAGACACTGATCATTGAATCTATCTTGCAAGAGATGACAAACAGCACCCGTACCAGGACATTTGGAAGAAACAATCTGTCTCTACCAGGAACTCAAAATGAAGATAATTCCTTGAACAAGGAAGCTATTATTCAGGAACTCAGCCTGAATACTTGCCAGTGTATGGATATGGCTGAATTACTGCAAATTGTTGAAATTGCCCTAACCTATAGGAGGCGAAAACGTGTACGAAGGCATTAGGTCTCCTGTCATCCATACCCCCAAGACATTAAACGAATTTGCTACCATCGCCCACCGCTATCCCCAAGCCGTCATCTGGGGAGGTGGTACCTATTTGATGAGCCGAAAGGATTATTATCCAAGTGAGATCAAGGATGGCATCATCAATCTTGGGGAGTTGGATGAACTGAAGCGAATCACCAGAAATGATCGCTTCGTTGAAATCGGGGCCATGGTCACCGCAAGTCAGTTGTTGTATGCAGGAAAACTGGTCCTCCCTGAAATTCTCCAGAAGACACTGCAAAGCCAAGCCTCTCAGATTGTGAGGAGGCAGACCACCATAGGGGGAAGTCTGTGTGTTCCAGATATTCGCTTGGGGTTATCCACCACGCTTGCTATTCTCGACGCAAATGCCGAAGTAAAGTACTACCAAGGGGGAAAGACAACCACTCATTGGATCCCGATTGCGAAGCTCTATGACAAAAGCGGAAACCTGTTGCTTGGCCCGCAGAAAGCCCTGCTGACAAGAATTCGCATTGGCTTGGAATATGGTGATTTCCAACGGTTCATTATTGTTGAAGACCCTATCCGAAATACTGATGAATGTGTTATAGTTGCCTTTCAAGCAACCCGTGCACAAAACACCATTTCCAAGGTACAATTTTGCACAACCTTCCCAAACAAGGCCTATCATATCAGCAAGGACCTTGTTTCGAAATTGTCGGGACAGACCCTCCCGATTCATCCAGAACGGGTCAATACGCTCTCTTATGAGCTGGTATCTGAATTGAGAAAAATGCAGGGAGCGATTAGCGAACTACAGCTTGAGCGTGCCAGGAGAATCTTCGAATCCTTCTTGCATGAACTCAATGCCCAAACGTTCTCCTCCTGATGCTTGGAGCATATGTACATGGCTGAGTCTGAACGAGAGTACACCGAGATGCAGAGTAATTTCATCCACCTGCACAACCATACCGATTTTTCCCTGCTTGATGGAGCAGCCCCGATTCCTCGCTATATGGCAAAGGCCAAAGAATTGGGAATGAAGAGTCTTGCCATCACTGATCATGGGAACATGTTCGGGGCCCTCCGTTTTTATTACGCTGCAAAGGATGCTGGGATTAACCCAATCATTGGTTGTGAGTTCTATTGCAACCCAAAGGGCCATACAGAACGTCCTCTTCCAGGAGGGAAGAAGACCAGCCAGTACCACCTCATTCTCCTTGCGATGAATGAGAAGGGGTACCATAACCTGATGGAACTCAACTCGATTTCCTATACTGAAGGGTTCTATTTCAAGCCACGAATTGATGACGAGTTACTCATCGAACACAATGAAGGGTTGATCTGCCTCTCAGCCTGTCTTGGCGGAGAGATTCTGCAACATCTGCTCAATGACCAGTATGATCTGGCAAAGGAGAGGGCACAGTGGTTTGCCTCTGTCTTCGATGACGGGCGCTACTACTTGGAGATGCAGGACCACGGACTACCGGAACAGAAGAAAACCAATCCCTTGCTGAAACAGATCAGTGATGAGACAGGCATACCCTTGGTCTGTACGAATGACATCCATTATATCGAGAAGAGTGATGCCAACGCACAGGATCTCCTGCTTTGTGTTGGCACCAACTCCAAGAAAAATGACCCGAACAGGATGCGTTTCCCCAACCAAGAGTTCTACATGAAGAGTGAGCAAGAGATGCGTGAACTCTTCAAATGGTGTCCCCAAGCGATTGAAAACACTGCCAAGATTGCTGAACGCTGCAATCTAGAGATCCACTTCCCGGGTCCTCTGCTCCCCAACTTTGAAGTTCCTCCCGGCTTTCGTGACACTGCAGAGTATCTCCGCCATCTCTCCAACGAGGGACTGAAGAAACGCTATGAAACGATAACCGAGGATTTGCAAAAACGTCTGGACTACGAACTTGATATCATCACCAAGATGCAATTCGAAGGCTATTTCCTCATTGTCATGGATTACATCCAGTGGGCAAAGAACCATGACATTCCCGTCGGACCTGGGCGCGGATCAGGTGCAGGGTCGCTTGTTGCTTACTCCCTGGGCATAACCGATGTCGACCCAATCAAATACAACCTGCTTTTCGAACGATTCCTCAATCCTGAACGTGTTAGCATGCCTGACTTCGATATTGATTTCTGCTATGAGCGAAGGCAGGAAGTCATCAACTATGTCACCGAGCATTACGGGACCGAACGAGTCGCCCAGATAGCCACCTTTGGAACCCTGAAAGCAAAGGCTGTGGTGAAGGACGTTGCCAGGGTATTGGATATCCCCTTCGAGGAATCAAACAATATCTGCAAACTCATCCCCGATGACCCAAAGATGAATTTGACAAAGGCCTTCGCCCAGAACAACGAATTGGCTGAGCTGGAGAAAAAGGGAGGTGTTTACGCAGAACTCTTTGATGCAGCACGAAGGCTTGAGGGGTTGAACCGTCATACATCCACCCACGCAGCAGGGGTGGTTATTGGCAAAGAGAACCTACTCAACTATGTCCCACTCTACCGTGATGCAAAAACAGGTGCCATCTCCACCCAATACTCAATGGATTTGATTGAGGAGTGTGGGCTGGTAAAGATGGACTTCCTGGGACTCAAGACACTGACCTTGATCAAGCATACCGAGGACTTGATCAAGAAGAAGGACCCCTCCTTCAATGCAAGTAAAATCGATGAACAAGACGAAAAGACTTTTGCCATGCTTGGCAGAGGCGAAAGCAATGCTGTATTCCAGTTTGAAAGCCAGGGGATGCAGAACATCCTCAAGGAAGCAAAACCCAATGACATAGAAGACCTGGTCGCATTGAACGCCCTCTATCGCCCCGGACCAATGGCTTACATACCGCAGTTCATCAACTGTAAACTTGGAAAACAACCCATAACCTATGCGAACCCTGAACTGGAAGAAGAACTGAAAACCACTTACGGAGTCATCGTCTACCAGGAACAGGTAATGAAGGTAGCCCAGATTATTGCCGGCTACTCGCTGGGCAATGCTGATATCCTCAGGCGTATCATGGGGAAGAAGAAAGTCGCAGCCTTGGAAAAGGAGAAGGTGAAGTTCATTGCAGGGGCAAAAGCCCTTGGAAGAACCGAACAACATGCCATCGAGATTTTCGAGATGTTGGAACCTTTTGCGGGGTATGGATTCAACAAAAGCCATGCTGTGGCCTACTCTGTGGTTGCCTACCAGACCGCATACCTAAAAGCAAACTATCCCTCTGAATTCTGGGCTGCCAACCTCACCAATGAGATGGGCAATCCAGATAAGTTCAGTGAGTATTTACAGGTCGCAAAAGATAATGGACTGGAAATTCTTCCTCCTTCGATCAACTACTCCGACAAACACTTCTCTGTTGTGGAGGGAAAGATTGTCTATGGACTTGCAGGCATCAAGAATGTTGGAGAAGGAATCGTTGAACTTATCGTAAAGGAACGGGAAGAAAACGGGCCGTACAAAGACTTGCTTGACTTCCTCACCCGCCTGGATACCAAGGCAATGAATACCAAGCTTCTGGAATCCCTGATCAAGGCAGGAGCCTTCGATACGTTGGGAACCAACCGCCCCACCCTGCTGGAAAATCTTAGCGATGCCATCACCTATGTACAGAAACGAAAAGAAGCTACTGCATTTGGGCAGATATCGCTCTTCGATGAGGAAACAGAGGCAGCCATGGAGACATTTTCCATGCGCGAGGTGCCTGACTGGAACCTTCCCGAAAAGCTGGAAATGGAAAAAGGATTGCTCGGGTTCTACATCTCTGGACACCCCTTGGATGCTTTCAACCAAGCAATTGCACAACGAGTGACGGTGAATACCGCTAAGTTGGAACAGGTGCCCTTCGGCCGGCAGGTTAACATCATTGCCATGGTCACAGGTATCAGGCCATTCACCACCCAAAAGGGCAGTGTTATGGGCTTCCTGCAACTCACCGACAAGAATGCGACCTTCGACGCAACGCTCTTCCCAAAAACCTACGAACAGTATCGAGACATCCTCAAGGTGGATGGCATCTATGGATTTGTGGGGAAATTTGACAACTCCCGAGGCAATGATAAGATTTCTTATCTCATCGAACAAATTCTCGTTGATCCGAACCAGCTCTCCCCGGTGGCGGTAAGCAGATGCCATATTGAACTGGAGAAATCTTTCTGCAACAATGAACACATCACACAGCTTAGGGACCTTTGCCTCTCCTATGGTGGGTCCTGCTCCCTCCTGCTCCACTTCAAGGAAGAGGGAGAAGCGTCCCCACTCAGTATTGCCTGTGGTAGAGAGTTCAGTGTACGCTATTGTGACGAATTAGTGGAAGCAACAAAGGAAAATCCTGCTATCTTGCATATTTGGTTCGACTAACGGCAAAAAGTTCGGTATCTTACTAGGTGGAGGAACGCGATGAACCAAACCTATTACGAAAGTGGTATGACAGCAACAGCTGGAGGGAATGTCTTGATGAGCATCGCCTCGATTGCAGCAAGCTTGCTCTCATTCTACTCCTTATTGATCTGGCTCAGGATCATCCTCACCTGGATCAGGGTACCTGGACAAACACGAGAAAACCCACTTGCCTACTATATCGGCAAGATTGTTGACCCCTATCTCTCTTGGTTCAGGGGAATCTCAAGCCTCAGGCGCAGTCATATCGACCTTACCCCGCTGGTTGCCCTGGCAGTCCTTTCGGTTGTGCAATCCATGCTCCGCCTCTATGGTGCCTATGGAACCATTACCGTGGGTATGGTTGTTGCCTTGATCCTCCAGACACTCTGGTCTTATTTGGTAAGCCCAATTTTTTGGTTCTTGATCATTCTTTTGGGCATCCGGCTCTTTTTGTGCTATAAGCGGAGTGCAAAAACCATCAGTTACATAACTATGTTGGATTCCTTGATCGGTGGTGTTTTGAACTGGGTCCAGAGAATCTTCTACCACAAGCGTGCAATCAACGACCGACAGCTTGTCACCACAGCTCTGGTCTTTTTCATCGTTCTCTATATTGCTGCATCATTCGCACTTAGGTTCCTGTTGAACTTCTTTGGGACGCTCTCTTTCTAAGCCATGGAGTTTTTGAGGAACCTGCAACGCCCCATCACCACCTTGAGTGGAGTGGGACCTGCTGCAAAGACCTCCTATGCTGAAATGGGAATCACTACATTCAGTGACCTCTTGCTGCTCTCTCCTAGAACCTGGGAAGACCGTAGCAGGGTCCATCCCTTGGGAAGCACCCAGGACAACCAGATGGCGAACACCCTGGTCGAAGTGCTCTCTCATTCCTACTTTGGGATGCGAACGGGTAAGAAACGGACCCTAAAAATTATGGTACGGGATGTCTCGGGCCAGGGAGATGGTCGTTTGAGCTTACTCTGCTTTGGCCGGAATTTCCTGGAAAAGACAATACAGATCGGCAGAATCTACTACCTCTATGGAACTGTAAGCAGGCATCATGGAGAACTGCAGTGCTCCCAATTTGAATTGTATCCAGCAACCGAAGATGGTGGCTTTCCCAGGCAGTTTGGCAAGATTCTTCCCATCTACCCCTTGCGAGGCTCCTTGAGTCAGCGTTTGATCAGGAAGAATATCCAGGAGATTCTGAAAAGTGTTAACCACTTCCATGATGAGTTACCTGAAAGTCTGCAAGAAAAATACCAGCTGCTCTCTACTGATGAGGCAATTCGAAGCTACCACTTTCCGCCAACCATAGAGCTCCTGAATCAGGCACGAAAGACCCTTGCTTTCACTGAACTCTTCTACCTCCAGCTTATAGTACGCAGGCACAAGGGCCTGCAACAACGACTCGCCAGTCAGGGCCCGAGCATTCCCACCAAACTTGAACTGCACTTTATGGAGCAGCTTCCCTTCAGTCTGACAAAAGATCAGATGACCAGCTTGAAAGAGATCAGGGAAGATCTTGATGGGGAGTTGCCGATGAACCGGCTTCTCCAAGGAGATGTTGGTAGTGGTAAAACCCTTGTAGCCTGGATCAGTGCCCTCCATGTACTTTCCCATGGTGCCCAAGTTGCATTCATGGCTCCCACGGAGCTGTTGGCACGCCAACATGCAGAGTCAGCAGCAAGCCTGCTTGGAGATTTGGGAATCCGCCTCGCTTTTCTCACCGGTTCAGTGAAAAACAAGGAAAGACGCCTATTGCTCAAGGCGATAGCGGAAGGGCAAGTAGACATCATCATTGGCACCCATGCACTTTTCTCTGCTGAGGTCAGCTTCAAGAACCTGGCGTATGTCATCATCGATGAACAACATCGATTCGGTGTGGAACAACGGCTCGCATTGACACAGAAAGGGACAGTCCCTGATGTGTTGCTGATGACAGCCACCCCGATTCCCCGCACGCTTTCCCTTACGGTTTTTGGAAATCTCAATGTTTCCACCTTGAGGACCATGCCACCAGGAAGAAAGCCTGTAATCACCCACCTGGTCAATGAACAAAGTCGGAGGCGGATGTACCAAGCTGTAGGGGTCGAATTCAAGCGAGGTCACCAAGCATACTTCGTCTACCCAAGAATTGATGACAGTGGACAGAGTGACCTGAGAGATGTCATCTCGATGTATGATTTTCTCAAACAAGAGTATCCTGATGTACCCTCTGAGCTGATCCATAGCAAACTTGATGAAGAAGAAAAAGTCACAATCCTTAAAAACTACCAAGCTGGAAAAATTGGATATCTGGTCTCCACCAGTGTTGTCGAGGTCGGAATCGACATTCCCAATGCAACTTGCATGATCATTGAACATGCAGAGCGCTTTGGGCTCTCCGCCCTTCACCAGCTGAGAGGAAGGGTCGGCCGCTCTGAGCTGCAATCCTACTGTTTCCTCGTCTTCTCAAATGAGTTGACCGATGAAGCAAAGCAACGTCTCAAGGTCATGAAGGAATCGAATGATGGGTTTTATATTGCTGAGCAGGACCTCTTGATCAGGGGGCCTGGAGAGTTGACCGGAACCAAACAGTCAGGGTACCTCAAGCTCGCCTACGCATCCTTAACCGATGATCTCCCCCTCATCGAGATTGCAAGAGAGGAAGCAGACCTCATCCTTACCACCGATCCAGGGCTTCTTGCCCCGCCGCTTGCAAGTATCAGGGAAGTACTTCGCCACGCTCCACCCTTTACCGCGGAAGGAAGTGAGGCGTAACTTGCACATTTCTACACAATTACCTATCATCAATCCCATGAGGCGTAGAATATGAGAATTACCGGAGGAATCTATCGGGGGAGGACCGTCGCGTGTCCGCCAGGTATCATCAGACCTGCCATGGACATGATGAGGGAGTCTCTCTTCTCAATCCTGGGAAATCTGGAAGGAAAAACCTGGCTGGATCTATTCACCGGGAGCGGCTGCGTCGGTATCGAGGCAGCGAGCCGGGGTGCAGGCTTGGTTCACTTGGTGGAGAAAGACCGGCAGAAAAAGGCCACCATCCTGGATAATATCAGCATGGTGGAGAGCGAAATCAAGCTCTTCATGGCTGACGTCAGACGCTTTATCCCTACGGCGAAAATGCAGTACGACATTGTGTATGCAGATCCTCCCTTTCCAATGCAAGGCAAGGTTGACCTGGCAAAGGCAGTGGATACACAAAAACTGCTTAGTCCTGGAGGCTTGTTCATCATACATTACCCATCAGAAGAGAAGAAACAGTGGCCAGAGGCGATAGGTGCCTTGGTCTGTTATGACGAGCGAAAATATGGAAGAAGTACACTACGATTCTATCGGAACACCACGGGGGAGGAACAAGCAAATGTATGATGCACTCGTAACCATTGACGAGCAGAATGTGGCACACAGCACATTTACTACCTACAGCTATGAGACCGATTGCTACACTGATGCCCGTCTGGCCTTCTATTTCCAGATTATACAGGAAGCAGCAGGAGCCCATGCAGCAAGCAGGGGATACTCTCTTCCCGAGATGAACAAAGAAGGGAAAACCTGGGTGATCACCCGAATTCGGATGGAAGTATTCCGCTATACCCGTTGGCCGGAAGTTCTGAAGGTGGAAACCTGGGCACAGGATCCGATCAGGTTGCATATTCCTCGTGTGGTCAGAGCCTTCGATACAGAAGGAAATCTGATTTTCATTGCCAAGACCCACTGGGCGATTCTAGATCTGGAACGTAACAGGCCGTGCAGACCGAAGGATATGTCCTTTCGTATCGGTATTCCCCCTAAGGATGATAGTGAGCACTCATTGGACATGCATCTTGAGAACAACCACCATGGGGAAGATGCGGATCTTCATCAATTGACCGTCCATTCCCCCAGGATTACCTACCTCGATACCGACCGTAACCAGCATGTGAACAATATATCCTACCTCTCATGGGCTTTGGAGAGCCTTCCCTCCTCCTTCCGTAACCGCCTCAAGGTAGCGGAGGTGGACGTATCGTATCTGCGCCAGACCTTCCTTGAGGATACAATCGTCGTATACACCGAGAGCAAAGACCCTGATGCATTAAAGAAGGATGAACCACTGTTGCACCACAGGATTATCCGAAAAGAAACAGATGGGACTGAAACACTGGTATGGGTGGGATCCACACGGTGGAAAGCACGGGAAGATCTTAGATAAAGACCTTCCGCAAGGAAGGCTCCTTGCCTAAAAGCAAACCGATGGACTCTCTTACCGGATAGTATCCATGCTTGGAGTTGGCGCTATAGTAGCAATACCAGCAAGCCTCTTCCTTCTTATAGCGGACATCACAACTGACAATATACCGGCTAGCCCACCCTTCCTTCGGAGAGACCAAGAGGGGGGACCGGAAGGAAGGCTTGAAGGAAATCCCATCTCTGCTCTCCAATTGCAGCAGCACGGAAGCGGTTTTTGCACACTCCTTATCCCAATACATTGCACATTCAAACCCAACATAGCCATCCTCAGCACGTACTACCTTGATACTTCCTACCGCCATGCTCCGATACGGATCATCTGGATCCGGGGAGAGCAGAGGTTCTCCCTCGTTCGCAAGAGCATATGGTCCTTCAATAGTTGAAGCAAGAGCAAGGGCAAAATAGCGGCTGGTCTTCTGCTTCGTGTCAGGAAGCAGCAGGTGGGAGGCTCCAAAATACAGTCGATACCCTGCTCCATCCTTGATAATCTGAGGCCGTGAAATCCTTGGCTTCTTCAACCCGTCTGCAGAGAAGGGTATCTCCCTACTATCCAGTATAATCTTAGGCTCACTGAAAAGTATCAAATCTGTAGAGGAGCACATTTCAAACCGGCTATAGCTGACCTTCTCCTGCTCTCTACGCTTCAGTCTTCCTTTCTTCAGATTAGGTAATGAGGCATTATGTTTCTCGTACAGGAGGTAATACACCCCATCCTCTTGATAGATTGAGGGGGAATGTCCCCGTAAAGCAACCATTTTTCTTGGTTCCCAGCTGATCCCATTCTCACTGATGAAGTGTTCAATACCCACCCAGGTGTGACCAAAGAGATGCCATTTCCCATCAGGACTCTCCTCAGGGAACAGAAAGAAGGGATCACAAAGCCTAGGCATGTACCAGAGGCTTCTGATGACTGGTTCATCACTGAATGGATACCAAGAAATTCTAGAGAATGTGGAGAGGCTCTGGTTCATGGTATCAGTCCTCTCGGCGCTTTGGCTTTCTCTTTCTATTGAAAAGCGGGCTGAGATTATCCTCAAGGTTGAACTTGTTGTTCATCCACTTGATGACTCGTGAGTAAACCCAGAAACTCCCTCCGATACTCACCAGGAAGGTAAGGCCCAACCAGAGGGGAATCAGGGAGCTGTTCGGGTCGACAAAACGCGTAATGAGTACAAAACAGATGATGAAAAGGACTATCATCAGCACGATATTCAGTACGGTTGCTGCCAACATAAACCAAACGGTGTTCATTTTTTTAGACATTGTTATCTTCCTTCGTTTCAGAGCTTTCAAACAGGAGACTCACGGCAAGAAGAATCCCACTGATTACCAGCGAGGCATCAGCAATATTCCAGGTTGGCCATCGCTCAAATCCTAGGAACCCATAGACCTTTACGCTGATGAAATCCACTACCCGAAAACTCCTAAAAATACGGTCGATCAAATTTCCGATGCCACCCCCCAGGAAGAGTGCAAGCACCCATCTCTGGAACGTGGAAAGATGAATCTTTCGTGAAAAGTATACGATACATACCGCTACAACCAAAAGAACGGGAACGATGATGAAGAACAGCAACTTCACCACAATAGGAAGCTCATCTCCCATACTGAAAGCAATAGCAGTATTGCGGACATGAACAAGTGCAAGAAAATCACCAAGATAGCGAAACCCCACAGTGTTCTCTGGGATTGTGGCAACCACCCATGCCTTGCTGAGTTGGTCGGAAACGACAATAAGGAGGGTGAGGATGAGCGGGATGAATCTGCTGGTGTATTTCTGTGCCATGGTGTTGACTATACTATAAGCCAGTTGGGTTGGCAATAAAACAAACTGCAAGGTCGAACGTATCCCTCATATGTTCTGAGAGCGCCTGTACCCCGAAAATTTCCGTCTGGTAGTGTCCACCCCCAATAACTGTGATACCCGCTTCCTGCGCATCATGATAGATTTGATGTTCCACTTCCCCGGTAATGAAGCAGTCCAGTCCATCTGCAAGGGCAGCATAGACATCGCTGCTTGCTCCTCCACTTACAATACCCACTGTCTTGATGCGTTCTTTGCCGAAGGGAAGTACTACCGGACTCTCAAAACCGAGCTGGCTGGCAATCCATCGTACGTCCCTACCCTCTTTGAGTACTCCCTTGAACCCCAGCGTTGTGCCTTTATATGGGGCAAATGGCTCAATGTCCTGAAGTCCTAGCTTTCCAGCCATGACGACATTGTTTCCTACCACTGGATGCGCATCAAGGGGAAGATGTGCTACATACAAATCCAGATTGCCTTGCAACAATGTACTGATGCGGGTGTGGTGTGTCCCGGTAATAGGCAGTGGGGTGCCCCAATAGAGCCCATGGTGCACAATAAGAACATCTGCACCCTCACCAATGGCTTTCTCAAAGGTAGCCTGGCATGCATCAACCGCGAAGGCAACGTTATGGACCTCTTTCTCTGGTCCCCCTACAACCAATCCATTGAGTGAACGATCCAAACCCTCAAATGATTCAAGTCCCAGATATACATCAAGATAGGCAACAAGTTCGCTTCGTTTCATGCCCTCAGTATATAGAGTTGACACCTTTTGTTCCACCACCTATAGTTCCTTCATGACCGACACCAAAAAGCGGGTCCATCCGCTCACCTATGAAGAAGCCTCCTTTGATTTTGATCCCCTACTCATCAGCGAATGCCGAGCCTTGGGCAGCAACGAACACATTGTTGGCCAACCTAGGGCACTTCGCAGCTTGGAGATTGGACTCAGTCTACAGAAATGCGGATATAACATCTTTGTAAGTGGAGAGGCTGCAAGTGGACAGTATGAGGCGGTATGTTTCTGTGCTGAACACCAGAGAAACAATCTTGATGCAATCAGGGATATCGTCTATGTGTGTAATTTCAAACAACCTGACAGCCCTACCGCGCTTACCTTCAAACCAGGAGAGGGAGAGCGCTTCTGTGATGCCTGCAGCACATTCAACCAAGAACTGCTCAGTCTCGCCCAGGACGGTCAGCACTTCTTGGAGAAAGCAGAGCATCTTGTGGACCAGATGGAACAGCAATTTCCCGACAATCGACAATTATCCTCATACTTTGCCCATCTCAAGGCCGATCTTGCCAGGGAAGATGTCCATATCCAGCATCTTGATGCAGAGATGCTCAAGAACGACCCGATTGCACGGAAATACCAAGCAAACCTACTTGTCAATCATACACAAACAAAACAACGCCCCCTTATCATTGAATCCTACCCAACCTTCAACAACCTCTTCGGGTCAGTGGATTCCGATGAAAAAATCCCCCACCTCAGCCTACATGCAGGATCTCTGCTCGAAGCAGCAGGTGGATTCATTGTCATAGAGGCTGAAAAACTGCTCGGCGAGAGTGGTCTCTGGGAAGCACTGAAACGATATCTCGATGCAAATGCCCTGGCATATGAAGGAGGACTTGTCACCAAGGGTGAACTGAGAAGTAAAGTGATAAGACCTCAGGTAGTTCCTTTACCGATCAAGGTAATCCTCATCGGTAGTGAAGAGGTCTATGATATGCTCTCTGAGGAGGATGAACGGTTTTTAACCCTCTTCAAGATTTGCGCCCAGTTTGATTATTCGATGGAGCTCTCCAAGACAACAATTGCCCAGAGCATAGCAATCTTGGAAACCTATGCAAAGAACCATCATATGCTCCCCCTCCTGGACAGTGCTTTTAGTCAATTGCTGCGATACTCCTGTTGGTATGTGGAGTCCCGTACCCATCTGACCACGCACTTTTCCTCCTTGTATGATCTCATTGAGGAAGCCCACTGGTGGGCAAAGCACCAAAACCAGACCTACATCGATGGAGAGCTCATCCTCCGTGTCAATGAGGAGCGAGGATACATCAACGGAATCAGTGAGAGCAAAATCAATGAAGAGATCCTCAGCGGTGATATGATTATCAGCCTCTCCGGGACAAAAATCGGGGTAGTGAATGGTTTGGCAGTCATGGACCGAGGCAGCGCTTCTTTTGGAACCCCTACGGTCATTTCCTGTACTGCCAGTCCAGGAAATGAAGGCATTGTGAATATTGAACATGAAGCCGGACTCAGTGGAGAGATCCATGACAAGGGCCTTCTCATTCTGGAAGGGTACCTACGTACACATTATGCACGTACCTTCCCACTTTCCATATATGCAGGTATTGCCTTTGAGCAATCCTATGCGGAAGTGGATGGCGATAGTGCATCCTCCAGTGAATTGCTTGCCCTGTTGTCGGCAATAGGGGAACTGCCTCTCCGCCAGGATATTGCGGTGACCGGGTCGGTCAACCAGATGGGCTTGATTCAACCGGTAGGGGGCATCAATGAGAAAATTGAGGGTTTCTTCCGCACCTGTTTGGCAACCGGACTCACCGGAAAACAGGGAGTCATCATTCCCAAGCAGAATATACGCAACCTCATCCTCCCCTATGAGGTACTGGAAGCCATCAAGGAGAAGCAATTCTTCATTTATCCGGTCAGTACCATTGATGAAGCAATGCAGATACTCACCGGGCGAAGCGTCGGGGTACGTAATGCAAAGGGCAACTGGAGTGCAGGTAATTTCAACTTTGATATTGAAGATAAGCTGAAACGGATGTATGTAGCGGTTACTTCCAACCGGGGCTAGAACTCTGGTACCAACTGCAAAGCATAATGCCTGTGGCTACCGCCACATTCAATGAACCTTTGGTACCTCCCATCGGCAAGGACACCCTACCAAGGGAGGACTCACTTGCTTGTACAAGGGATGGGCTGACTCCCAGCTCCTCCCCGCCTATGATCCCCACCCCTTCCCGAGGGAAAGGGAACCGGGAGAGATCTTTCCCACCTGTTTCCAAGGCAAAGATGGGAAGTGATTGTATCCGCTGCAACACCACATCTTCAGGCAATACCTCATGGTCAACCGTATCTACGCATCCCCGACTGGTCTTTATGGTGCGCGGGTGATCGATTCTTGCACACCCTTCAACCAAGTAAATTTTCTTGACACCGAAGGAGTCTGCACTACGAAATATGGATCCGATATTATAGGGAGAACGAATCCGGTCGAGTACCAGGATATGGGGCAATATGATACGAGCTGAAGCATCAAGCTGTCCATTCTCATCAGTGACATCCCAATCGGAAGGATCGCTACCCAAGACCGCAAGCAAGAAATAATGGATATCCTCCAGCAGAATCTTCAAATCCTTTCCCTGGACTGAGGAAACTCTCCTTGCCAAGGCAAGCAAGTGTTCCTTTTCAGCTGTATCCAATACTTCACCAAACTGCTCCTCTTCAAAAAGTGAAAGCAAACCACTCAGATAGGAAGTATCCAGTTTTTCTTCTTGTGACAGTTGATGAAACAGACTTGCACACTTTCGTACACAGGTCCGACTGTTCAGGCTTCTAAGCTTCTTCAGTGTGATCATCGCTATCCTGTGCCTGGAGCGGAGCAACCAACAAGGCAAACTCCCCTTTGATCGATGGTTTTGCTAAAAGCATTTCCATCACCTGGGAAGCACTTCCCTGCAAGAACTCCTCAAACTTCTTGGTCATCTCTCTTCCCAATATGAGCTTACGCTCCCCATCCAGTTCAGCCAACTCAGCAAGCGTCTTGAGAATTCTGAAGGGCGACTCATAGATGATGAAGGCTTCATTTCGGCTGAGCAACTCTTCCAGACGTTTTTTTCTTCTGCCCTTTTTGGGGCTGAGGAACCCTTCGAATGTAAACGTTTTGCCTACATAGCCCGCAACACTGACAAGAGCAGATTGTGCAGAGACTCCCGGAATGGGAACTACAGGGTATCCAGCCTGGCGTACTGCACTGACTACTCGAGCCCCCGGGTCGCTGATGCCCGGTGTCCCTGCATCACTGACAAACGCAACATCCTTGCCTTCGGCTAGCAAGCCTACAATTCCCTTTGCCGAGTTGATCTCGTTATGTGCATGACATGCGATCAAACGCTTGCTGATCCCCCAATGGGTCAGCAGTTGTTGTGTATGCCGGGTATCCTCGCAGGCGATTACCTCAACACTTTTTAGTGTCTCAACAGCCCTGTAGGTAATATCTTCAAGGTTTCCAATCGGTGTTGCCACCATATACAAGGTACTCATGAATGCAGTCTACACGCTCTGAGTACCCCTTACAAGCCAAAGAGGATGGTAGTATTGGCCAAACAGGTTGGTATAATTTACCAATCTGAATGGCAATCTAGTCATTACATGATGATTAATCATGGAAAACTTCCATATTTTCAAAGTTGGCACGCCATATGCACATTATTTTACGTACAAACAAACGCAAACCACAGCCACACAGTGGCGAAAGGAGACAATGATGCAGATGTTCAAAAGAATCGCCGATATTTTCAACTCCCACGTAAACAGTGCTTTGGATAAACTTGAGGATCCGGAAAAGATGATCAACTTGATGATCACCGAACTTGAGGAAACCCAGAGCAAGGCCCGCTCATCGATGGCTGCAAGAAAAGCCGAGCAATTGAGCCTGGAGCGGGAGAAGGCAGAGTTGGAGAAATTGCTTCTTCGTTGGGAAGACCGTGCCAAATTGGCAATTACCAACGGAAGGGAGGATCTTGCCCGTGAAGCCTTGATCGAAAAGAACAATACAAATTCACGTATCAAGCGCATCGAAGAGCTTGAAACAAACCTGCAGACCATTCTTGCCAGTCAGAGCAGCCAGCTTACCCAGATTGCCGACAAGCTCAAGGAAGTAAAGGATAAGCAACAGATTCTTGTCCAGAGAGCAAGAAGCGCCAAGGAGAAGAAACAGGTTGCCGACACCTTGAAAAGCAGTGACAGTACAGACTTGGCTCGCAAGTTCAGTGAACTCGAGAGCAAGATTGAACGCATGGAAGCAGACGCAGAAATGGCCGGCTATCATGGTACCGCCAGTGCTGCCGATGAATTCAGCAAGATGGAAAATGAAAGTGAAATTGATGCAGAGATGGAACAGCTGAAGGCATCGATGAGCAAGAAGAAAGAGAAGGAGCAGAAGTAATGGACAACTGCCACAGGTCGCTCTACCGTGAGCGAAGAGGCATGATTCTGGGAGTATTCCAAGGCTTGGCAACATGGTCAGGGCTTCCCGTACTCCTGCTGAGAATCGTCGCCGTCATCCTGCTGTTCTCTGTGGGGTTCACCCCGATGATAATCGCCTACCTTGGCGCTGCCCTCATCCTCCCCTCACGATAGGTTTCATGACATAGATTGAATTGTTTCCTTGAACAGGGCATGGTTGTGTCCTGTTCTTCTCTTTACAACAGATCCTGGTATTTTCTGTACAATCCCCTGAGCTGGTCATATGTAAGGTTGAGCAGCTTAGCAGCCTCCCTCTGGTTCCCGCCTGCCTGCTTCAAGGCTTCTGCAAGGTAGGATACATCAAGGTCAACACGAGCCTGTCCAAACTGTGACAAATCCAAGTGTTTTTGCTCTTTCGTGGTGGTCTTTTCCTCTCTCTGCATCTCCGGCGGGCTGAAAGGATTATCAAAGGGATTGAAATCGAGCCGCTCAATTTCTGGGGTATCACTCCGGTAGACAGCACGCTCCACTACATTTTTCAATTCACGAACATTTCCAGGCCATGGATAGGAGCGCAAGGAAGCTTCCACTTCCTCACAGAAGAACGGCATCTCCTCTCTCCCACACTCAAGAGCCATCTTGGAAGCAAAATAGGAAGCAAGCAGCAGGATATCTTCACCTCGTTCGCGCAGGGGAGGGAGGAATAATACCTCGAAAGAGAGGCGATCCAGGAGATCTTCCTTGAACTTGCCCTCCTGGCACAGGGTGGGAAGGTCTGCGTTGGTTGCTCCGATGATCTTTACATTCACCTCATGGGTAACCGAAGATCCCACTCGCTCATAGGTTCCGTATTCCACCACACGAAGAATCTTCTCTTGGACCTCCAGTGGGATGAGCCCGATTTCATCCAGGAAGAGCGTACCTCCCTCAGCCTCTTCAAACCGACCCTTACGGGTCTTCTGAGCACCAGTGAAGGCACCTTGCTCGTAGCCAAAGAGTTCAGTCTCGATCAAGGAAGGAGGAAGCGCTGCACAGTTGACGGTTACCAAACTCTGCTGCCATCGAGGAGAGAGGAAGTGTAATCTTCTGGCTGCTATCTCCTTACCACTCCCACGCTCCCCTACCAAGAGAATAGAACGGTTAACGGTAGCTGCACGACTCAGTTTACTCTGAAAATCCAGAAAGACCTCGCTCTCGCCAAGTGGTTGCTGGTTGTATCCTCCTCCCTGTGGAGATTCCATTTGATACTCCTTTGTTGGTAAATTTTGCCATCCTTGGTATGATTTGCCAGAAACAGGGTAGCACAGCTGAGCGGACAAGAAAAGCAGGAGAGTCTAAAACCTAAGCAAAATGGTGATTTATCAAATTTATCATAGATATCTTTGAGTTGGCATGAATCGTGCAACTAGACTTATAGAAACAGAGGTGGTACTACTACCTAAGGAGAGAAACTATGGGAGTTTTTTCAAGATTCTTGGATATTGTTAATGCAAACATCAACTCACTATTGGACAAAGCAGAAGATCCCGAAAAGATGATCAAGTTGATGATGCAGGAGATGGAAGATACTCTTATTGAGCTCAAGAGTTCCTGTGCCGCAAAAATGGCCAGCAGAGCAAAGGCTGACCGTACCTATAAAGAAGCACTCAATGCTGTGGAACGCTGGCAGAGTCGAGCAGAACTTGCCATAAGCAAGGGACGTGAAGATTTGGCACGGGAGGCACTACTTGAGAAAAAGCAAGCCAAGGCAGCACTCGATCGCCTTAAAGAGGAACTTACTACCTATGATGAGGTAATCAAAACTGCAAAGAGTGAAATCAACCAGATTGAAGACAAGCTTACCACCGTGAAGCAGAAGTATCAAATGATGGTTGAGAGGGCTAAACGGGCGAAGGAAGAACAAGCTGCCCAGGAAACCCTCAGACGGGCAAGCGATGGGAGCACCTTTCACCACTTCAATGATATGGAAGAGAAGATTGACCGGATGCAGGCTGATAAGGACCTGAACCACAGTAGCGCTACCTTGGACGAAAAGTTCCGAGACCTCGAGGAGATGGATGACATCGATGCTGAGATCGAGGAATTGCGTAAACGCGCCGGCATGTGAGCGAAGGGGTAAGGCATGGAAACAATCTGGATCTTAACAGTTATATTTTCCTTCATCATAGTCGTATCTACCCTTGATCACCGTTACAACCTGAGAAAGAAGAAGATTGAGGCAGCGCTTCGGATGCGGGAGATGGAGATGGGATACCCCCCTGGGACCTACAGCAATGTAACGTATAGAAAGCATAAGAAAGGGGCTGCCTCTGAAGCCAGCTTTACCGAATGGCGACAAGGTACCAACCGAGCTGAATTGAGAAAAGGAATTGATGAATTGCAGGGGCGGCTTGCAAACCTTGAAACGATTATGAAAAGCCGGAAAAATTCATTTGAAGGCTTTGAAAATAAGGAATGACTACTATGGCTACCAAACGATTGTACAGATCCCCTCGGGGAAAAATTTTCGGGGTTTGCACCGGCCTTGCCGAGTGGAGAGACCTTCCCCCAGACCCGGTCCGTTTGATTGTATTTCTTGTGGTAATGGCAACCGGCATCTTTCCCGGAGCACTCATCTACTTGATTGCTGCACTGATTATACCGATGAATCCTGAAGGTACCTACAACTCGACCAGCTATACTGATGATGCACCAGACGCGAGTGAAGAGGAACTGAAGGCTGAGTATGAACGGCTCAAGCAAAAAGTAGAAAAAATGGAAAACGAGATGTTCAACAAGGAACGTGATTGGGACAACCGATTCCACCAAGGGACATAATATGCTGAAGGACACCAATGCCAACAAAATCTTCCTGATCATCCTTGTCCTTATACTTGCTCTCTCCTTCTTTCTTTACAAGGGATGGGAGAGACGGGGAATCGAGCAGCGTATGGATCAGCAGATTGACTTCCAGGCAGGAGACTCCCTGCAGGTATCGACCATCAGCAATGACATTTTCATTGAAGTGAATGAAGGACAAAAACAAGCAAGTGTTTCACTTGGGAGCCATGACAATGAACAGCTCGAGGTTTCCAAACGAGGTTCCCTGGTCACAGTTTCGGTCAGTCCAGTCAAGCGTTGGTTTCTTCGCTTCTTCTCTTATACCGCTTCACCCTTGGTACTCACCCTTCCCAGTGAGAACCTGGGACATTTGGAAGTCACTTCCACCAGTGGGGATATCACCCTCATGCACCCCTTGAAGACCAAGTCGACAAAGGTCTCTGGAGTAAGCAGCGAGGTAGACTTCCTTACCCTCTGGGCATCTGAGCGCATGGAACTACATACCATCAGCGGGGATATCTCTGGAAAAGAAGCCTCTTCTGATGGCGATGCAGATATCTCCTCAACAAGCGGTACGATTGAGATCCAGCGGGTAACGGGGCCGAAGACCATCCTCAAGACGATAAGCTCAAGGATTGAAGGAGAAATTCACCTTCCAGAAGGTGGTTCTGTGGAAGCAAAGACAACAAGTGGAGCAATTGCATTGAACCTTCGAGCGAGTGAGAACCTCAAGGTAACAGCCTCAACTGTCAGTGGTGCAATTGAATTCAACAATGAACGGCAGACAGGAAATCAAGCTAACCTCCAGACTGGGGAGGCAAGTAATCCGGTTAAACTCTCTTCGGTAAGTGGCTCAATCGATTTGGTATACTAAGCTCCAGATAATGGATACACAAAGGCGGGATTGAAAAATTCTGCCTTTGTTTTTAAACATTTTGCCATATATTCAGTATTTTCCCTTTTTCTGAGGCATTTACTATTGTACCATGACTATACCATCAATACTGGAGGGTATCTCATGGGAACAAAACGAAGGACAATCTCGTTGCATACACTGTTCATCATGCTTATCGTAAGTTTGACTGGATGTGAAACGGTTCTTGCAATTCTGAAAACACCGCTTTTTCCCCAATACTACACTGACGAACAAGGGATTGCGTATGTATCGAACCCAGAACAAGTATTCACGGTTAAAATTTC
>WOYI010728882.1_pt1 | contig 27338 bp, 13 predicted proteins | sample 6423411 | NCBI WGS metagenome assembly WOYI01 (sample SAMN13441803, study PRJNA592873) | oil field metagenome | biome: oil field; feature: oil-well bore; material: oil-contaminated soil; isolation source: oil-contaminated soil from oil-well borehole | place: Germany: Wietze | collected 2016-10-18 ...
TGAAGGTCTGAGGTCTGAAGGTCTGAGGTCTGAAGGTCTGAGGTCTGAAGGTCTGGAGGCGATGCGGTGTAACAATCTGATAAACAGATTCTTAACTCTTAATTCTTAATTCTTAATTCTTAATTCCTGCCTACTGCCTGCCAGTGAATCCCAGACCTGCTCCTGAGCCCATTATCCAGTAAGGGGCTGAGTAAACAGGGCCTCCCTTGACCGGGCACTGTGTGGCATCGAAGGAGGGATCGAGGTCCATAAAGTCAAAGCCTCCCACACCGGCAGCGAAATGGACCGCACATGCCAGTGCCAGGTTTGTCTCAACCATGCAGCCGATCATCAGTTTCAGGTTGGCGCTTCGTGCCACGGCGGCAATATCAAGTGCCTCTATTATGCACGACTTCATTAACTTGATGTTAATGGCATCAGCGCAGCCCGTACGTACAACATTGATGGCATCCGCACGGGTGAAAACCGATTCGTCGGCGCCAACCAGAATCTCGGTATTGTCGCGCACATATTTCATGCCGGCCAGGTCAGATTTCAGAACGGGCTGTTCAAACATTACCGGGTAGATGTCATGTTTCACCACCTCATTGATGAAGCGCAGTGCTGTTTTCGGATTATAGCCCTGGTTGGCATCAATAAGCAATCCGCATTCGGGGGCACCGTCTCTTATTGCAAGTACCCTTTCAATGTCCTCCTTCAGGTTAACTCCCACTTTTGTCTTTATGATCCTGAAACCCTCGGATGCAAGCCTGATCGCCTGTCTCTTCGCCTCATAAGCCGGGACTATAGCGATTGTATAATCAGTCTCTATTTTGGTTTCAGTTCCTCCCAGAAAACGGTAAAAGGGAATACCCAGCGTTTTTGTGTAAGCATCCAGAAGGGCCATCTCGATGGCACATCTGGCGGCCGACTGGGCCCAGAAGGCGCTCTTCAGAGTGTAGGCAATTGATCTGTAGTTGTTTATGTCCTGGCCCACAATAAACTCGCGACAGCTGTTGAGGGTGCCAAGAATGGTTTGCTGGTTCTCACCGTTGATGGTCATTATGGGTGCGGCTTCCCCGTAACCTTCAATGCCGTTCTCAAGTACAATCGTCACAAAGGCATTGTCGAGGTTTGTCATCACGCCCAGGGCGATCGGAAACGGTTCCATCTCATAGGTGAGGGGATCAGCGAACATCTTACTGATCTTCAGGACATTGACTCCCTGTTGGTTGTCTATATTGCCCTCACCGGCCGGCAGCATGCTGCTGCCCAGCAGGGTTGCCGATGCCAGCCCGCCGGCGGTCAACCCGCTCTTTTTGATAAAAGCTCTCCTGGTACTCATTGCCTGACTGATTTGATCTGCGTGCCTAAATTTACTCTTTTCCGCGTATCGATCAGTCCCGGGAAGCTTTTACTTTATCCGTTTATGTTATGGAACCATGTTGTCCATTGCTCCGAGCAGGAATACGAGCGGTGCATTCCAGTTGATGGCTATCTCATTTGTGGAGTAGCTGCACTCTCTGTCGGCATATGACTTCGCAGGAAAGGATGAACGCGGCACCGGAGGCTGACAGTCGTTCATCACCACCGTGTTGGGTCCTCCCGCCAGGAAACCGGGCACCGGCTCAGGCACACCATCGGCGCCGGATGGACGGTGGTGGATGTTCATCGGGGAGAGTGTGCCGAATCCCGTTACAAAGCAGTATCCTGTTGGATTGGTGCCAAGCAGCCAGTTGACATCGGCCTGGAGCGAAGGCATGTATTTGGCATTGTTCGTCAGCTTCATAGCGATTATCTTGATGAGGGCCTGGTTTGCCACATCAGAGTTGCTGCCCCATGCAAACCGGTTGAGACTGATGAGATAGGGAGAGGATGCCGACTTATCAACCAGCTCGTTGGCATAGTCTATGATGAGGGTTTTTGATGCCTCCCGGAGCTCTGTGAATGCAGAACTTTCAGACAGTGCCAGGGATATGAGTCCCAGCGTGGCCGACTGGTTCCAGGAGGGATCGACAGCCTTTATGCCTTTAAGGAATCCGGCTTGGGGGATAGTTTCCTTTGCCAGTGCGCGTTCAGCCCGGGCCCAGAAAAGCTCGTCATAGAGGTTGTTATCGCCATAGGCGCCCGTAGAGATATCCGGCGGTTGCATGTATATCATGGTAGGGTGGGCCTCTGCCCAGCTCATGGCTCTGTCCGATGCTTCCATGCACGTGGCCGCCAGGGTGCGAAGCTCTTCTGACGAATCATCGGCGAAAACGCGGTATGCCATCGCCGTCACGGCAGCGAAATCGAGCGCGGCAGCAGTGCTCTTCTGAACCACATATCGGGTATCCGTAGCCTCATGGGGCATGACGAATCCGCTGAAGACTTTGGTAGTCAGCTTGTGATATACTCCTCCGTCATAGGGGTCCTGCATGGTGAGGTACCACCTGAGATTGTAGAGCAGTTCATCCACCAGATCTGCAATATCATTGTCGCTCTCAGGAATGTTGAGCTCGAGGGCTCGACAGTAGTCGGGGTATAGCTGGTAAAAGAGCAAAAGAGTCCAGTTGGTGATGCTGCTGTTAACGACATATTTGTTATAGTCGCCGGCGTCATACCATCCGCCGGGACTGGAGATGACAGTACCGGCCGGCCTCTGAGCCGATGCGGCCGACGGGTGAATTATGACGGCGGTGTCGGGATGGCCTGCGGGACGGGCCCATCTGGTCCCGTATCCTTCAGTGATCTCCTGTCCTGAGCGGTTAAAGTAATATGATTTTACCGAGGCTTTGGTTATCTCCCCGTAGACATCATTACCGATGCTGAAGGGTGCCGAACAGCGCTCCGTACCTTCCAGGCAGAGCCTGTAGGTTCCTGGTTGGGTCAGCCCTGAAAAGTCGGCCGTGCGCACAGTATCGCCCGAGAGCTCCCAGTAGCGCGGTTCACCTGCATCGGCTGCGAAGACTCTCTTGCCGCTTATCGCATCGATGATCTCAAATGCGGCAGCCTCAGCTCTTATGAGAGCCACTTTTGGTGCGTCAGGAAGGTATCCTACCTGGTTCACCAACAGTGATTCGGTGTCAGCCGGTGATGCAAGCCTGGCTTTCTGCAGGGATGGGTTGCCGCAGCCTGCTGCTGCAAGGAGCATCAGGAGCGCCGGAGTAAGGATGGTCAGCAATGTTTTCATTTGTATAAGGTTTAAATGGGGTATCTTATCATCTCCCGTAGTTTTTTTGATAAAATTGATAATCAGTTACTTATGAAAAGATCCTTTGTTTTTTAATTTATTGATAATTAGCATATTACACATTTCACGGGTAAAGATCGGATACCCCATTAAAGATTATTAATCTCATTGGTCGAATGAAACATAAATGTAAGGTAGTAAATAAATACTTATTCGGGCTGTTGCTCCGGTAAGTCTCATATGATTACATTATCACTCTGACATTGTGTTCGCTTCCTTCCGGAAAGAGCGGCAGCAGGCATGAGTGGTGCTTCCTGCCGTCGACGGTTATCTCCCAGGCACCCTTCATCCTGTGCTCCGGGTTCAGCACCTCAATGTTGTATATGGCTCCCCGGAACTTGCGCCTGACGGTGAAGCCATCCCAGTCGGCCGGGATGCACGGTTCGATGATCAGCCCGTCATAATCGGGCCGTATGCCCAGGATGTAGTTGGTGACCGCGTAGAGGCACCATGCGGCGGTGCCTGTCAGCCAGCTGTTCTTCGCCTCACCGGGAAGGAAGGCATCCTTGCCCGCTATCATCTGTGAGTAGACATAGGGCTCTGTCCTGTGCAGGTCACTTATCTCCTCAAGGTATGAAGGTGTGATCCTGCTGTAATAGTCGAAGGCCCTGTTGCCGTTGCCTGTAAGGGTCTCTGAGATGATAACCCAGGGATTGTTGTGGCAGAAGATGCCGGCATTTTCCTTGTAACCCTCGGGATAGCTCGATATCTCACCCAACTGCAGGTAGTATTTTGTGAAAGCCGGGTTGTTCAGCACTATGCCGTATTCGCATGCCAGGTGGCGGTTGACGGAAGTCAGTGCCTGCAGCGCCCTGCCGTCTTCGAGTCCGATGCCGGCCATGATACACATGCCCTGGGTCTCGATGAAGATATTACCCTCCTCGTTCTCCTTGCTGCCCACCTTGTTGCCGTAGAAATCATAGGCCCGCAGGAACCATTCGCCGTCCCAACCGTGCGCATCAATGGCTTCAGCCATGCTCCTGATATGCTGCTCTGCTTCGTCTGCCATCCGGTCTTCACCTCTTTTTCGCGCAATGGCGACGAAGTCTTTTCCGTAAAGAACAAACATGGCGGCTATGAAGAGCGACTCTGCCTTGCCTCCCTTCTGGTTTTCCGTGGTCTGGAAGCTCTCGTCGGGGTCGGTGGAGAAGCAATTCAGGTTCAGACAGTCGTTCCAGTCGGCCCGTCCTATCAGCGGAAGTCGGTGAGGTCCGAGGTGATTCACAACATGCCGGAACGACCGGTTCAGGTGCTCAAAGAGGCTGGCGGTATTGGCGGAGTCGTTGTTGAACGGCACCGTCTCATCGAGGATTGACCAGTCGCCCGTCTCCTTCAGGTAAGTTGCCACCCCGAATATAAGCCATAGGGGGTCGTCGTTGAAGTTGCCGCCTATCTCGGCGTTGCCTCTCTTTGTCAGCGGCTGGTACTGATGGTATGCGCTCCCGTCATCGAACTGGGTGGAGGCTATGTCTATGATCCTCTCCCTGGCCAGCTGCGGTGTCATATGGACATATCCGGCGAGATCCTGGTTGGAGTCGCGGAAACCCATACCGCGGCCGATGCCCGACTCAAAATAGGAGGCACTGCGTGACATGTTGTAGGTTACCATGCACTGGTAAGGGTTCCAGATGTTGACCATGCGCGACAGGCGTGGGTCGGGGTGGTCAAGCGAGATCACCGAAAGCTGCCGCTCCCAGTAATCTGCCAGTTCCCTGAAGGCGATGTCAACCTTCTCCACGGTGTCATACCTGCCAATCATAGCCTTAGCCCTGGTCTTGTTTATCACCTTTGGAGCAATGAACTTCTCACTTTCGGGATTCTCCACATAACCAAGCACAAACACCAGCTCCTTCTTCTCTCCCGGTTTGAGGTCAATCTCAAGGCAGTGTGATGCCACCGGCGACCAGCCGTGTGCGATGCTGTTGCGCGGTTTGCCTGCAAAGACCGTATCGGGATGATCAAATCCGTTATAGATGCCCAGGAAGCTTTCCCTGTCGGTGTCGAACCCGGCAACGGGTGCATTGACAGAATAGAAGGCATAGTGATTGCGTCGTTCACGGTACTCGGTCTTGTGGTAGATCACTCCCTCCTCAACCTCCACCTCGCCGGTGGAGAAGTTGCGCTGGAAGTTGGTCTGATCGTCGTGCGCATTCCAGAGGCACCATTCGAGGAATGAGAAGAGGCGTATCCGCCTGAATTTGCCACTGTTGTTGTGCAGGGTGACACGCTGCACCTCGCAGGTGTCATCCAGCGGCACGAAATAGAGCAGATCAGCCCGCAGGCCGTCCTTCTCCGCCCCAATGGCGGTGTAACCCATGCCGTGCCGGCATGAGTAGTCGTTGACATCAGCCTTCACCGGCTTCCATCCGGGCGACCAGACCTTCCCGTTATCATTGATATAAAAGTATTTGCCACCGTCATCCAGTGGCACATTGTTGTATCTGTAGCGTGTCAGCCTGCGGAGACGGGCATCGCGGTAGAAGCTGTATCCGCCGGCGGTGTTTGAGATTATGGAGAAGAAATCTCTGTTGCCGAGATAGTTAATCCACGGGTACGGGGTCCTGTAGCTGGTAATTACATATTCCCTGTTGTTGTCATCAAAATGGCCGAATCTCATGTCAGGCTTAGTCTTTTAGTTTATTCCACCAGGTAAATTTCAGGATAACGGTAGTGACTATCATGACTGCCGTTGCCACGTAGAACTGGGTCCATTCACGAAGAACCAGGAAGACGGGGAAGGCCATCAGAGAAATCTGCCACACGATTCCCACGACGATGTTGAACATGTCTCTCCAGAAGTCGCGGTTTGCCCTGAAGGAAGGCTCTTCAGCCAGCACCATTCTTTCAACGGGCTTCCAGAAACCCCACGGCTTCACCTGCCTGTAGAACTTCTTCAGTGTCTCGTCGTCCTCCTTTTTTGTCAGCAGTGATCCGAGCACGCTGCAGGTGAGGGAGATAAGGAAGATAACCGGGAAGGCATTCATGCTGAAGTTTTCGGTCAGCGGCCAGTTCCGGAGTATCTCAAGGTTGAGCATCGGCAGGAAGAGTGCTGCGGCTACTCCGGAGAGCATGCCCCAGAAATAGCCATAGCCGTTGAAGCGCCACCAGTACCATTTAAGAAAGTTGGGGGCGGTGTATCCTCCCCAGAGTGCAGCGGTGATCCAGAGGACCACGTCATTTATTGATGTCACCAGGAAGCCTACAATGATTCCGATCACAACTATCAGCAGTGATGCGGCGTAGCTCATCCTCACGTATGTTTTTTCACTGGCGTGGGGGTTGATGTATTTTTTGTAGATGTCGTTGACCAGGTATGCCGGTGCCGCGTTCACCGTGGCAGCGAAGTTGCTCATGAACGCTGCAATGAGTCCCGCCAGCAGGAACCCCAGCAGACCGACAGGCACGTAGGTGGCCAGCACCTCCGGCAGGATGCTCTCGAAGTCCGGCTCAGTGAGTGAGCCCGTATATAGCTTGTCGAAGTTCACCAGTGCGAGTATCGTCAGTCCGGCTACCATGAAATAGCGGGTGGGGTTGAGCACCACGCTGACCAGGGAGCTCATCTTGGATGCCTCCTTGGGATTTTTGGTGGCAAGTATGCGTTGCATGTCATAGTTGGGGGCGGGGCCGGCAGCCGAGACGAGTATGCCCTTGAAGAGCATCATGACAAAGAAGAGGCCGAAGAGCTCATACCCGTCGGTCTTTATCCAGTTGTTGAACGTATGAAGTTTGGGCGACGCCGCGGAGGAGATGGTATTCCAGTCGAGTCCGGTGGTCCTCCCGAACCAGAGGCTCTTCCATCCTTCGGGAATCACTGCATTGAGGGCTTCAGGTGCAATCTGGTTGATGGCGATGATGCCCACGGCGATGGAGGCTATGGTGAGGATCCCGTACTGTATCACCTCGGTGATGACCACGCTGAACATCCCTCCCCTGACCACGTAAAAGGTGGTGATGGCCATCAGGATCAGGGCGTAGAGGTTAACGTTGATCTGCGGGTGTGCCAGTATATATTCCGGGTTGCTGACTATGGGCGGCAGGAACGCGGCAACGAACTTGCCGATGCCCTTGAAGCCGTAGGAGAGGAACCCGATGACGCTGACGATGGCAAAGATCACCACAATGATGTGCGAGAGGTTTGAGGCACGGCCGTCGCCGAAACGGGTCTTTATCCATTCGGCGCCCGTCATGACGTTGGAGCGTCTCAGCCACGATGAGAGGTAGACCATCAGGAATACCTGGTTGAAGACTGGCCATAGCCAGGGTATCCAGAGGCTCTTGAGGCCGTAGACCGAAAGCCAGTATACCAGCAGCATGGTGCCGGCTATGTCAAACATCCCGGAGGCGTTGGAGACACCAAGGAAATACCACGGCAGGCTGTTGCCGCCGAGGAAGTAGGACTGTATGTTTTTTGAAGCTCTCTTTGAGACCCAGTTGCCTATGAATATGGTTGACGCAAGGTACAGAACAACTATGCCAAGGTCAACGATGTGCAGATTCATGGTATTGCAGGTTGGTTATGGAGTTCAGATAATGAATGAGATACGACTTTTTCTTGTCTTTTCGTACACCTCACGGCTGAAGAGATAATACTGTGCGGGCTTATGGGCCACACCCTGCTGCTTCTTTTTCAGCGGGATGACATAGTGCATCTGTGCCACTTTTTTCCTGAAGTTGCGTTTGTCAAACGATGTTCCCAGCAGCGCTTCATAAAGCTTCTGGAGCTGTGAAAGAGTGAAATAGTCGGGCAGAAGCTCGAAAGCAATTGGTTCAACCTTGACCTTCCTCTGCAGGGCCTGCAGAGCCTCATAAAAGAGGAATTTGTGGTCAAAGGCCAACTCCATCTCGCTGACCATTGATACCGGGAACCAGGCAACGTTCCTGTCTTTCAGCCTCAGGGTCACCTTGGTGTTGTCTATCAGGGCCAGGTAGCCCACAGTGATAATGCGGTCGGCAAATCCCTTGTTGATATGTTCAAACCAAAGCTTTTCCCTGGGTGAGGAGACCCGGTCGAGCTGTCCGTATGCACCAAACTGTTCCAGGAAAATGTTGTCGAGTCCCGTGAGCCCTTTAAGTATGCGGCTGGCCGCACTGTCAAGGTCCTCATCCTCGAAGATATGATATCCTGCAAGGGTATGGTCGCTGATGAGAATTTTCTCGTTTTTTTCATCTTTCAGCTCTCTTTCAACAAGCAGTACATTCAGCTTTTCGAAGTCGAAACCGAACACTACACAGTCGACCGAGATGTTGGGAACTATCTTGTGGGATATCATTTTATTATACCTGATAAGTGATAAAATGACTTAGTGTACAATGTAGGATTTCAAAGATATTGTAAATAAATGTCAGAATCAACAGTGGGATCAAAAAAGGCATCTGGAATTTTATGCTGCCCGGATATTTAACCGATACATTATTATATATGTAGATCCAATAGTCAGGATGTTTCCATTTGCGGTTCCTGTGCAGGATACATGTTTGAATGAAATATTTATCAACATTGTGTATTAAGTACACGAAGCTGGTCAGATTCTTGCGGAAATGACATAGGAGTAATCAAATTACTATAACAAAGAGACAAAAAAGTATCAGTATTACGCTGAGAAGAAGGATTAACTTTAAGAACCTAAAACTGTACAGCTATGCAAAACAAACTATTTAGACTAACTTTTCTTATTTGTCTGGCAGCTGTCATATCATCATCAGCTCTATTCGGACAGCAGAGGACTGTCACCGGGAGGGTGCTGGATGAGACCAATGCTGCCTTGCCCGGAGCCTCGATTGTGGTGAAGGGGACGACAATAGGAACCGCCTCTGACCTGAACGGAAATTTCTCCTTTCAGGTGCCTGCGGATGCCACGACGCTGGTTGTCTCCTTTATAGGTATGGACACACAGGAGGTGCCGATTACCGGAGGGCCCATGACAATTACAATGACAATGGCTGCCGAGGAGGTTGATGCCGTTGTGGTAATTGGCTACGGGACAATCAGAAGGTCAGAGGTGACATCTGCCATCGCCTCCGTCAAGACGGAGGAGATCCAGGACCTTGTTGTTACCGGTGTTGACCAGGCTCTTCAGGGTAAGGTAGCCGGCCTGCATGTGATGAACAACAGCGGCCAGCCCGGCGGCGGCGTCTCCGTCAGGGTAAGGGGTATCACCTCCATTAACAGCAATGACCCTCTGATAGTCATTGACGGTGTTCCCTTCACCTCCAACAATGTTGAGAACACCGGTTATGATGGCCTCGGCGGCTCTGACGGCCAGACGCAGAACAGCTTCCTGGCCACGCTGAACCCCAATGACATCGAGTCAATAGATGTTCTCAAGGATGCTTCGGCACAGGCCATATACGGGTCACAGGCTGCCAACGGCGTTTTGCTTATTACCACCAAGAAGGGCAAGGCCGGTGAGGGCAAGATCACCTATGATGCTTCCTACGGACTTCAGCAGGTGATCAGGAAACTGGATGTCATGAACCTCCGCCAGTTTGCCGAATACCAGAACAGCGTCATCGCCGAGCTGGGCCCGGGATACACCCCGACGGAGGAGTTTGCAGATCCATCTCTCCTTGGCGAAGGTACCGACTGGCAGGATGCCATCTTCAGGCAGGGTTACACCACCGACCATCAGCTTGGCATTTCAGGAGGAAAGGATAATACCAGCTATTATTTCTCGGCAGGATATTTTGATCAGCAGGGCATCCTGATAGGATCAGACTTTAAACGCTATTCAACACGGTTCAACCTTGACAGCCAGGTGAAAAGCTGGCTCAAGGCAGGAGTGAGCTCCAACATAACCAGGAGTATTCAGAATGTAACCCTGGCCGATGCAGCCGAGAGTACCATCTGGTGGTCAACGTTGCAGAACCCTCTCATACCGGTGAGAAACCTCGACGGCACATGGGCGGGCAACTACACTGTGGGCGGTTACAGCTATACAGCCGACAACCCCGTTGCCACAAGCAGCAGCAGGGGCAACAAGACGACCCGGAGCCAGATATTCGGTAATATCTATGCCGATATCATCTTCATGGAGGGTCTGTCGCTCCGGAACGAATTCTCATACCAGCTCGGGATGCAGAACAACATTGCATTCCAGTACGAGGCCAACATCGGAACAAGGTCGCTTCAGGCACAGCTTTACGACAACCGCAACAACTCCTATTATTATGCTGTCAGGAACTACCTTAACTTCAACAGGACCTTTGGCAAGCATAAAGTCGCCTTCACCGGCGGCCATGAGGCACAGTACTCTTACTGGGAGGCCATGGGAGGAAAGAAGGTTGACCTTCAGAACAATATACTTGACATGAATGCCGGCGGAACGGACAAGACCACCTGGGATCTCACCGGTGGCAAAGGCGACTGGGCCATGGAGTCATACTTTGTGAGAGGCAACTACACCTTTGACGATCGCTACTCCCTCTCCCTGAGCTACAGGGCAGACGGCTCGGCCAACTTCGGGCCCAACAACAAATGGGGTTACTTCCCGGGTGCATCAGTGGGATGGACGGTCACCAACGAGAAGTTTGCCGCAGGTTGGGACAAGGTGATGAACTACTTGAAGATCAGGCTGGGTGCCGGTTCAGTGGGTAATCAGAACCTGCCCGGCGGCGCACCAAACCCGCCCTATACCTCCAATGTCAACTTCTGGCCAGGACCGGTAGGGTTTGGACAGGTGGGCACGGCCTCCACCAACTTCATCGCCGGGATTGCCAACCCCGAGCTGGGATGGGAATCGGTGATCACCTACAACGGAGGTATTGATTTCGGGTTCATAAACGGAAGGATAGACCTGACGGTAGACCTTTATAAAAAGGTCACCTCCAACATGCTGCTCTTCAGCACCGGCCCTGCCCTGCTGGGTGTCGGCGATGCATGGAACGACCTGAAAGCGCCTATCGGCAACGTCGGTCAGATGACCAATACCGGCATTGACCTGAGCCTTGTATCCCGAAACATCGTCAGGCCTGATTTCGCATGGAACACAACAATCATCTTCTCACACTACAAAAACGTGCTTGACAAGCTCATTAACGAATCCTCCTCCATCGACGGGAAGATCTATTATGACAACTACCTGATTTCCCATACGGTCCCGGGTTATGCAGTGGGAACATTCTGGGGCCTGGTGACCGACGGTCTCTTCCGTACTGAGGCAGAGCTTGCCAACTCCTACCCGCAGTTCGGTTCGGCAATTGCCGAGAACGAGACCTGGCTGGGTGACGTGAGGTTTGCAGACCAGAACGGTGACAAGATAATTGACTCAAAGGACCTCACCTTCATCGGCAGCCCGATCCCTGACTTCACCTTCGGTATCACCAACAACTTCCGGTATAAGGATATTGATCTCTCCGTCTTCCTGCAGGGAAGCTACGGTGCCGAGATATTCAACTTCATGAAGTGGCAGCTGGAGAGAATGAACAACGTCTACTACAACCAGTCGACCGCAGTCATGGATCGCTATACCGCAACCAACAAGGACGGTGAACTGCCACGTTTCTCCAACACCAACACCAACAACACGGCCATGTCAGACCGTTATGTTGAAGACGGCTCCTACCTGCGTGTTCAGAACATCACTCTCGGCTACAGGTTGCCAAAGTCTCTCGTAAGCAAGGTGAAGATGAACAACCTCAGACTCTATGTCACGGTTCAGAACCTTTACACCTTTACCAACTATACGGGTTATGATCCGGAGGTTGGCTCCTACAACAACAGTATCAGGCTTATGAACGTGGATGCCGGTCACTATCCAAACCCGCGCACGATCATGGGCGGTGTGAGTGTTGAGTTTTAATGACTAAAAAAAAATGATCATGAAAAACAGATTTATATACGTGATTTTGATACTGGCAGCCGCACTTGCATCATGCAGCGAATCGTTCATAGAGCGTCCCTCCCTTTCGGGTCTTACGGTGAGCAACTATTACAACACTGCCGATGAGGTCAGGGCTGCAACCAGTACCATCTATTCAGGGCTGGCCTGGTCAGGCTATGAAGCCCGCGCCCTCGACTGTATCGGTGAGATACTGTCAGGCAATGAACACACCTGGAACGGTGATGACACCCCCTTCCAGGAGATGACGGTTTCAGCCACCTCGGTGCGTCTCTCTGACTCATGGAAGGCCTTTTACAAGGTCAACGGCTGGACCAGCGCACTGATGGCTACTCTTGAACAGAAGAAGGCTGAGGGCGGCGACCCGGCCATACTCGATCCGGCGATAGCTGAATGCCATTTTCTGAGGGGAACGGTCTATTTCTATATCGCCCGTATCTTCGGTCATGCTCCCATCGTTACCGACCCCGGAGCCATAGCCCTTACAGGCGACTTCCAGATTCCGCGCTACTATCAGGAGGATGTGCTCAGGTTTGCGCTTGAGGAGCTGCAGCTTGCCGAGGCAGGGCTGCCCGAGACAGACGTGCCCGGCAGGGTAACCAAATACTCGGCCAGGGGTATGATGGCCAAACTCTATCTCTATCAGAAGGATTATGAGAATGCAAAGCTGATGGCAGGGGAGGTGATTGACTCAAAACTGTATGACCTTTTCCCGGACTACCGTGCGATGTTCAACTCGAGTGCCAACAACAACAACATTGAGACACTCTTTGCGGTACAGCATCAGTGCACCATGAACCCCTGGGGTTCGGGCAACCAGCTGAACCCCGACCGCGGTCCTTCCAGCCTGCAGACCGACGAAGCACAAATGTGGGAGCTTTACAGACCCTCGCTTGATATCATCGCTGCTTATGAGCCCAATGACAAGCGGCGGGCAGGATCTGTGATGGAGCACGGCTGGACCATGCCGTCGTGGAAACCGCAGAAGCTGCCGCAGAGCGACGGTTCCTTCTCGGTCAACGATGCAGCTTACAATGAATTCATGAAGAACGGCTTCAGGTATGATACCATACAGGCGACCGACCAGGGAGGCTCACTAAACGGCACCCGGTCAACCATCGCCAAGTATGTCGTAGGCCCCGGCTCAAAGTATGGCGGTGAGCAGGTCATCGGCATGAATACCGGCATCAACTTCATGATGCTCAGGTTTGCCGATATCCTTCTCATCTATGCCGAAGCTACATTGGGTGCCAGCGAATCCACAACAGATGCATCAGCCCTTGAGGCTTTCAACAGGGTTCGCCTGCGTGCCGGACTGCCAACCAGGGATGTGCTCACCCTTGATGACATCATGCATGAGAGGCGTATTGAGTTCGCCTTTGAAGGTGATTACTGGTTCGATATCACCCGCCAGGGCTACGATAAGGCCAGGGAGATAATCGAAGCCCAGAACAGGGGTACCATTCCCGGTAATCCGTTCTATGTGACCAACTTCACTCCTGACAAGATGTTCCTTCCGATACCGGCCTCCGAGGTGCTTCAGGACCCGAAGCTGGATGATGAGCCTGAACACTATTACACCAAATAGCCATGTCAGATATGAAAAAGATAAATTATAAAAGGTTCTCAGCATCCATGCTGGTGCTGGTGACCATCTTTACCGGCCTCTTCTTCCAGTCGTGCGAAGATAATGACGAGCAGCCGGCGCCGGAGATAATGTATATCCGCAAGACGGATCCTGCCAAGTCCGATTCGCTGATTGCCCATGCCTTCATGGGTGACAATATTGCGATCATAGGCAAGAACCTGGGCAATGTGGATGAGATCTGGTTCAATGACCAGAGGGCAGCACTGAACCCCAACCTTGTTACTGAAACATCTATCATTGTCCAGGTGCCCGAGGTGATCCCCACAGAGGTGACCAACAAGATGACCCTGATCAATAGTGACAAGGTGAAGAAGTTACAGTATGACTTCGGAGTGGATGTTCCCGCCCCGCTGGTTGACAGGATGGTTTGTGAGTATGTTGCGGACGGCGAAACCGCTGTCATAAAGGGCAACTACTTTGTTGACGATCCGGCATCGCCGCTGACCATTCTCTTTCCCGGTAACATTGAGGGAACCATCGAGAGTTCAACCATCAATGAAATACGTGTGACGGTTCCTGCCGGCACCGGCCCGGGCCAGATACAGGTCAGGTCGCTCTACGGAACAACCCGGTCACGCTTCTTCTTCCGCGACGACAGGGGCATTATCCTGAACTTTGATGACCTCACCGCTGCCGGCGGCTGGCGCTCGGGTGTCATCGGAAGCTCCAATCCCGAACCTGTGGACGGCAATTATGTCAGGTTCTCCGGTGCCATGGCCGGCAGCGCAGGTTCAACCTGGAACGAGGATGGCTTCAGCTTCAACCTCTGGCCGGCAGCCAACGGACGTCCCGATGTGCCTGTCTATACCGGTGAACTCAAGGACGGTCAGATTAAATTTGAGGTGAACGTCGTTGCCCCATGGCAGTCGTCAGCGCTGCAGATGATCTTTACGCGGTACTCTCTCAGGGATAATAACAGTTACATCGCTGATGGCACTTACCCCAGAGGACTATGGAATCCATGGAAGGAGACAGGCTCCTATCAGACTGACGGCTGGATAACGGTTTCATTCCCCCTGTCAGATTTCAACTACACGTTCGACGGGGCTGAATGCGCCAACAAGCTCACGGCCGACATGATAAGCGGCCTTACATTCTTTGTATGGCACGGTGGTGTGGCCGGTACGGACTGCAATCCGCACATCTGTATAGACAACATACGTGTGGTACCGAAGTAATCAACCGAAAAACGATTTGCGATGCAAAAGATTCAAATAAAATTCCGCAACCGGGCGCTGTTGTTCGCGACACTCTGCGTGGTCAGCACCGGTATCGTCCTCACCTCCTGCGAGGGTAAGGAAGAGGAAGATACAAAAGTGGCTCTCTATAGCTTTGGACCCATGCCCATAGCCAGGGGGGCAGAACTGAAATTCATAGGGGTGAACCTTGACAAGGTGACGGCTGTGATACTGCCAGACAATATCACTGTCACCTCGTTTACCAGGAAGACGCCAACCCTGCTTACGCTTACTGTCCCCCAGGAGGCCATGCCTGGTTATGTTGTGCTTAAGACTCCCGACGGTGATATCACCACAAAGACTGAGATAGGTTATTCAGAGCCCATATCAATAGCCGGCTTCACACCTGCCACTGTCAAGGCGGGCGATGAGCTGACCATCTCCGGCGACTATCTCAACCTGGTGGGCGAGGTGATACTGACCGACCGTATAATTGTAGCTGAAGATGATTTTACCAGCCACAGCCGCACGGAGATAAAGCTGATCGTTCCCGCTGAGGCCCGGACCGGCAAGATAGCCGTCTCGAACGCTGAAGAGGAGCCCATCATCGTTTATTCAGCCGGCGACCTCACGGTGACACTGCCGGCCTTTACCTCGGTAACACCGAATCCCGTCAAGGCAGGCACCGCGCTCACGATAGCCGGCACCAACCTCGACCTGGTTGAAACCGTCACCCTCGGAGGCAACAAGGTGATTGCCGCAGCAGACTTTGTAAGCCACACAGCCACGGAGATAGTGATCAATGTTCCGGATGACACTAAGGACGGTAAAGTGACGATGATACCTGCCTCGGGTGTAGAGGTTACAACTGCCGATGACCTGCTGATGGTGATCCCGACGCTGAGCGTCACTCCGGTGACACTCAGGAACGGACAGGACATCACCGTCACCGGTACCAATCTCGACCTGGTTGATCACGTCATCTTCGGAGGCGGCACGCAGGGAACCATCAGGGACGGTGGCACCGCCACACAGATACTTGTAACAGTGCCTGACGATGCCGTAACAGGGATCGTCAGCTTCTTCACCAGGGCCGACAAGCAGATCGACGGACCCAACCTGACCATGATCGACCCGGTATTCACATCCTTCAGCCCGACATCGGCCAAGGCAAATACCGATATCGTAATATCAGGTACGGACCTTGACCTTGTCACCGATGTGATCTTCACCGGTGATATGAAAGGGACAATCGGTGCCAGAACGGGAACCTCGCTGACGGTTACGGTTCCGGTGGGAGCCAGGACAGGCATAATAACACTGGTTGCAAAGAACAAGACGGAGGTTGAGTCGGCAATCGAATTCACCCTCCTTGCCAACCTGCCAGTGTTCGGTTCCTATACTGAGTTCCGCGGTGAACCCGGAAATATCCTGACAATCAACGGCACCAACATGCTGCTGGTGAAGGAGCTGGTCTTCCCCGGAAATATTCCGGCAACAGCCTATGGCGTCAAGACGGATACGAAGATTGAAGTCTATGTGCCCGTGGATGTGACACGCGGTTACGGCACCATCAGCCTCCTCACATACGAGGGAGAAGAGGGAATCTTCCCGGAGATATTCTTCGGCGGTACCGATCCGGTTGTTAATCCTTCTCTCATGATCAACGACTTCGAGGTGGGAGCTGGTGGTCACGATCTTGGCTGGGATAACTGGGGTGGCGCCGTTGAACTGGGAAGCGACCCGGCTATAGCAATATCCGGTAACTACATGCACGGAGTGCTGACCGCACTGAACGGCTGGACATGGATATGGGGATGCAACCATGACCAATTGCCCAAACCCTCGGTAACCAAGGCCGATCATTACCTCAAGATGGATGTCAATATCACCAGACCGTTCGCTCCCGGTACAGGCGCATTCACCATGAAGCTTGCCGATACGGACATCGATATAGGTCACCTCGGCATCCAGAATGATGACGGCAGCTGGTCAACACCTGGCTGGATAACAATCACATTCGATCTGGCAACATACCCGACACTTCCCGACGTAATTCCGTCGAGCGGCGACTGGGGCATGACTCTCTGGACAGATGTGGATATGGATCTCACCGGCCTCTACGTAGACAATATTCGGTTTGAGCATAAATAATGGTGGTTGATTAGGCAAGCCATTTAATCTGAAACAAAGGGTATCTCGGATTTTATCACTAAATTGAGATACCCTTTGTATTTAAAACTGGAGTAAACGACTATTACATATGAGTTTTTTCTACAGGATACTAAATGTTATAATATTTCTCCTGGCCGGATGTGTCACTTCTGCTGCGCAGGGCACGAAATACGAAGCCGAAAACGGTACCCTGACAGATGAAGTTAAGGTGCAGCTGCCGTATAACCTCTCCACCCCGTCGCCTCACACTGAGACACGGAGGCTATGGAGCTACCTCATGGACAGTTTCACTCACAAGATACATGCAGGTGCCATGAGCCTGAATGCAAAGGAAGAGGCTGACTGGCTGCTTGCACAGACCGGCCGGTACCCTGCGCTCATCGGACTAGACTTTATGGACCACACCCGCAACTACAGCTGGTTTGACAAGTCGGTACTTGTTAATGAAACGAAGAACTGGTACAACAGCAATGGCCTGGTGGCCATCTGCTGGCACTGGCGTGATCCGTTGCGCACTACTGACGCATTTTATACCGCCGATACCGGTTTCGATGTCTCAAAGATTACAGAGACCACCTCACCTGAGTACCAGGCCATGGTGAGCGATATAGACATCATCGCCGGATACCTGAAGCAGCTTAACAATGAAAATATTCCCGTCCTGTTCAGACCACTGCACGAGGCTTCCGGAGGGTGGTTCTGGTGGGGAGCAAAGGGCCCCGAGCCCTGTAAAATACTCTGGAGACTGATGTTTGACCGTTTGGTTAATCACCACGGACTTAAGAACCTGATCTGGGTCTGGACCACTGACGCTGCGGCCAATAATCTTGAATGGTATCCCGGTGATGAGTACGTTGATATACTGGGAGCTGACATTTACGCTGCTGACGGCGACTTCAGCTCGCAGGTGCTTACCTACAACGCCATCAGGGAGAAGTTCGGAGGCCGTAAGCTGATAACCCTCAGCGAGAACGGTCCTGTTCCGGATCCTGATCTGCTTGTTGCCGACCGGGCACACTGGTCGTGGTTCATGCCCTGGTACGGATCATTCATCCGCGATGGCATAAAGAACCCGCTGTCGCACTGGCAGAAGGTGATGGCCCATGAATACGTAGTCACCCTCGACGAGATGCCGGATCTGAAGAGTTATCCACTCAGTGATGAGCCTGACTACAGCATGTACCCGCAGGGATTCTTCATGGCCGACTGGCAGCCGCGTACGGCAACCGTACCGGATTACAGTGAGGTGCAGCCGGTGACTGATCCGGTGACGGTGGCCGTTACTGTAGATTTCAGTGACACCGTCACAAAGGTTTCGCAGTACCTCTTCGGTGACAATGCAAACCTCTGGACCGGTACTATGTCTGACAATGTAACACTTATGAAGAACATGGCCAACCGCGAGATGGGGGTGCTGCGCGGGCCTGGGGGAAGCATATCGGATGTCTTCTTCTGGAACCTTGATGTTGACCACCCGCCGCAGGATGTGCCTGCCGCGCTTGCAACCGATCCCTCAAACACCAGCTGGCCCTGGTACGGCCACAGACCCCACCCGTGGGAAAACTGGACTATGGATGTTGACTCCTTCTATACTATTTTGGACAAGACCAATTCCACGGGCATGATAACCGTTAACTACGGCTATGCACGGTATGGCACCAGTGACGACCCCGTGGCACAGGCTGCCCACATGGCAGCCGACTGGGTGCGCTATGACAAAGGCAGGACAAAATTCTGGGAGATAGGCAACGAGGTGTTCGGCAGTTGGGAGGCAGGCTACCGCATTGACAGGTCTCTCAACAAGGACGGACAACCGGAGTATATCACTCCGTCACTTTACGGACAGCACTGCAGGGTCTTTATCGACTCGATGAGGGCGGCGGCACTGGAGACAGGTGCCGATATCAAAATAGGAGTCGTGATGGTTGAGGGGTCCGGCACCCACGCCTCCTGGAACGGCGCAGTGGCTGCCGAGGTGGGTGACATGGCCGATTTCTGGTCGGTACACAGCTATTATACCCCCTACCATGAAGATTCAGATGTTGCAACGGTGCTGGCATCTCATACAAAAACGGAGGGCTATATCAATTATGTCTGGACCACGGTTGAAAGTGCGGGAAAGCCAAGACTGCCCGTTGCACTGACAGAATACAACATCTTCGCCATAGGCTCCAATCAGGCTGTTTCACATGCCAACGGCATGCATGCCGTGCTGGTCACCGGTGAGCTGATGAGGTCAGGCTTCGGAGCTGCCAACCGCTGGGATCTGGCCAACGGATGGGACAATGGCAATGATCACGGCATGTTCGCCTATAACGAACCGGACGTTCCTGATTATACCCCTCATCCGGCCTTCTTCCACCTCTACTACATGCGCAGGCATACCGGTGACGTGCTCCTTAACTCCTCGGTAACGGGTGCCCCCGGCGTGGCGGTCATACCAACCGCATTCAGCTCGGGACATCTGGGTGCTTCGATGGTTAACACCACCAAAGTGCAGAAGGTGGTGCGCCTTAACCTCACGGATTACAGGGTAGGGGAGAGATTCTATACCTACACTCTGACGGGTACTGACGGTGAGGATTTCTCACGGAAGGTATTCATAAACGGTACCGGAGGAATCCTGGTGGCCGGAGGACCGGAAGAGTATGAGAGCATTGAGGCAAGGGCAACACTCATCGGTGATGAGATACGAATTTCAATGCCTCCTCTCTCGGCAGTATACCTGCTTGTTGAACCCGGGACAAAGACACTGCCCGTAAACAATGAGGTGACAGCGGTGGAGGCTCCCGGGGCTGAAGAGAATATTGTTGTTTACCCGAATCCGTCAACAGGATCCTTTACTGCTGCCAACCTGACGGACAATATAAGCCGGATCGAGATCAGCGACAGTCGCGGCACAGTGGTGTACCGCCGTGAGACAGAACCGGGTGCCGGGGAGATAACCCTAAATACCGGATTACACAGAGGAGTATGGCTCATCAGCTTCCATTCAGGTGACTACGTCGTCACCAGGAAATTAATCATTAAATAAGAGCATGATATGAGGAGGAAACGAATAATTGGCGCACTGACAGCTCTGCCTGTAACTGTGGCACTGTTCTGTCACTCATGCACTACTGCACCCTATGAAAGAACAGATGAGGGTGTTGAGATTCGTCTGCCTGACAAATCGGACTTTCCGGGACAGGTCATCCGGCTGCAGGTTATCACTGACCGGATCATAAGGGTCACTTCAGTTCCTTCCGGCGAATTTCCGGACAGGGAGAGCCTGATAGTTATTCCTCAGCCGGAACATGAGGCTGAGTTTACACTGGAGAAGGGCGAGGGGCAGATCACCCTCGCTACATCATCGGTCAGTGCCGAGGTATTACTTCAAACCGGCGAGATAGTCTTCACTGACAGTGACGGAACGGTGTTCGTTGCCGAACGGCAGGGCGGAGGCCGCTCCTTCACCCCGGTGACGGTGAAGGGAGAGAGCTGCTTCGCCGTGAGGCAGCAGTGGGAGTCGCCCCCCGATGAGGCGCTCTACGGGCTGGGAGCAAACCAGACCTCCTTCATGAACCTGAAGGGGAAGGATGCCGACCTCTTTCAGTACAATACTCTTGCCGTTGTGCCCTTCCTCATCTCAAACCGCAACTACGGAATCCTGTGGGATAACAACTCCAGGACAAAATATGGTGATATCCGGGAATGGAGTGACCTCTCAGGCATGAAGCTCTACGGCAGTTACGGGAATGAAGGCGGCCTTACTGCCATATATGCCGACCGTAAAACGGGTAAGGAACCCTTTCTTATCCGCCGGGAGAACGAGATAAGCTACCTCTACCTGCCTGACATGGCAAGATTCCCGGAGGGGTTTAACCTTGCAGAAGGCAGGGTTACCTGGGAGGGGGAGTTTGAACCTGACACCTCGGGCGTTCACAAGTTCGTCTTTACCTCTGCCGGTTATGCAAAGCTGTGGATAGATGGTAAGCTGCTGTTTGACCGCTGGCGCCAGTGCTGGAACGCCTCGGCAAATTACTTCTCCCTCAGTCTTGAAGAGGGTAAACGCTACCCGCTGAGGATAGAGTGGATACCTGACGGGGGCGAGTCGTTCCTGGGGCTTCAATATCTGCCGCCACTTGACGAAGAGGAGCAGCAGAGAATATCATTCTGGTCAGAGGTGGCTGACCAGGTCGATTACTATTTCATCAGCGGCGAGAGCATGGACCAGGTGATCAGCGGCTACCGCACCCTGACCGGCAAGGCTCCGGTGATGCCAAAGTGGGCCATGGGCTTCTGGCAGAGCCGTCAGCGCTATACGACACAGGAAGAGGTGCTGGGCGTGGTGAAAGAGTACAGGGAGAGAGGGATACCCTTTGACAATATCGTGCTTGACTGGCAGTACTGGCCTATAGACAGATGGGGAGATCACCAGTTTGATGCTACCCGTTTTCCCGACCCTGAAGGGATGATCAAAACCCTGCATGACGACCTCAACGCACGGATCATGATCTCCGTGTGGCCCAAGTACTATGTCGGAACGGTCAACTATGAGGTAATGAACAACAGGGGCTGGCTTTATAAACGCAATATAGAGAAGGGCCAGAAGGATTGGATCGGGTATGTCTCCACCTTCTATGACGCCTTTAATGCCGATGCACGCAGAGCCTTCTGGGAACAGATTGACAGCTCACTCTACAGCAAGGGCATCGATGCCTGGTGGCTTGATGCCACGGAGCCTGACATATGCTCCAACCTTCCCATGGATGAGCGCAAGGCCCTGATGGATCCTACCGCACTCGGCCCGGCAGACAGGTACTTCAATGCCTACTCGCTGGTGCAGGCACAGGGTGTCTATGAAGGTCAACGCGACAGTGACCCGGACAACAGGGTCTTCATCCTTACCCGCTCGGCCTTCGCCGGCCTTCAGCGCTACTCAGCAGCCAACTGGAGCGGCGACATCGCGGCACGCTGGCACGACATGGCAGCCCAGATACCGTGCGGACTCAACTTCTGCATGTCAGGGATACCATGGTGGACCATGGACATAGGAGGATTTTCGGTGGAGAGCCGCTATCATAACCCTGCCCCCGCTGACCTGGAGGAGTGGCGTGAGCTGATGACACGATGGCACCAGTACGGGACCTTCGTGCCGCTCTTCAGATCGCACGGCGAGTACCCCTACAGGGAGATATACAACACCGCCCCTGCCGGTCATCCTGCATATAAGAGTATGGTGGAATATAATAGGCTGAGATACAGGCTGATGCCGTATATTTACTCACTTGCCGGACATGCATGGCTGAATGACTACACAATCATGAGAGGACTGGTGATGGACTTCAGCCTTGATGCCGGGGTGTTTGATATCACCGACCAGTATATGTTCGGACCGGCACTGATGGTGAATCCCGTCACGGAATACAGGGCCAGGTCGCGCAAGGTATACCTGCCTGCAGCATACGGCTGGTATGACCTGCACACCGGCAGGCACTATGATGGCGGGAGCGTGATTGAGGCTGATGCACCCTATGATTATATGCCGGTGTTTGTCAGGGAGGGGTCCATTATACCGTTCGGACCGGAGATACAACATACCTCAGAGAAGCCTGCTGACCCGATTACACTGTGGGTGTATACCGGTGCCGACGGCAGCTTTACCCTTTATGAGGATGAAGGCGATAACTACAACTATGCCGATGGAGCTTACTCCCTGATCCCGTTCAACTACCGCGCGGCTGACGGCACGCTTACGATAGGTGCCAGGAGCGGCGGGTTCGAAGGTATGCTTCAGAACCGGACCTTCAATGTGGTTGCGGTATCAGGCAAAAAGCCGGTGAGGCTCGACTTTGAAAGGGCCCCTGATATCACTGTCGACTATTCAGGTCAGGAGATAAAAGTTTCGCTGAAGAGATAACAGAGGCTAAGGTTGGCGGATACCAATAAGATGTTAAACAATAGTAATAAAATGATTAAGAAGTTATTAACAGCTTTGATTGCACTTCATCTGATTGTCAGTGCGGTCAACGGTCAGAGCATTGTTCCTGCCGAGTGGAAGTTCATAACGGGTGACAAGCCGGAATATATAGACTCGGCACTGAATGATTACTGGTGGAAGGATATCTCTCCCCTTGAGCTGTGGGAGTCGCAGGGCTTTCCGGGGTATGACGGCTTTGCATGGTACAGGGTGAAGGTGATCATCCCTGCCTCAATGAAGAAGAATACCTACAGGTATGACGGCCTGATGCTCAACCTGGGGAAGATTGACGATGCCGATGAGACATATTTCAACGGACATCTGGTCGGGAAGACGGGAGTGATGCCTCCTGACTACTCAGGTGCCTATGATGTGCCCAGATCATACCGTATCCCAGCCGATTATGTTCAGTGGGGGAAGAAGAACACCGTCGCCGTAAGAGTTTATGACGCCGGCGGTGGCGGAGGACTCTACGGAGGACCCGTAGAGCTTACCAACAGGGGTAATCCCGATCTTCTGACCCTGAACACGGCGATCACGGAGGAGGATATGATCTTCCTCGGATCACCTGATGTCACCATACCGGTCACGCTCAAAAGCGAGTTCAGAAAAAAATACCGGGGGGCACTGACACTGGATATAGTCACTGACTTTGGTGAGAAGTTTGCCTCGAAGTACCAGGAGGTGGCTGTCAGGCGAAACAGCACTGCCATGTTCACCTTCAGGATCAGGGATCTGAAGCCGGGGTTCTACAAGGCAACGCTTTCCCTTGAGAGCAAGATGGGCAACAAGAAATATCACTTCAATTTCGGGTATGAGCCGGAGAAGATCGTCTCCCCCACCGATGCGCAACCCGATTTTGACACATTCTGGCAGAGGACAAAGGCTGAGCTGGCAACTGTGGATCCGCAGTACAAACTGATACGCATCGACAGCCTCTGCACCGAAATGCACAATGTTTACCTCGTTGAGATGCGCTCGCTGGGCAATGCCCTGATCAGAGGCTGGTACCAGGTCCCGGTAAAACCCGGACGCTATCCTGCCATCATGCAGGTGCCGGGCTACAGTTCGGTAATGGTACCGTCATATATCAATTACGGTGATGATATTATCGGATTCGGATTGAACATCAGGGGTCATGGCAACAGCACCGACGACGTGAATCCCGGTTTTCCCGGTTATATCCTCACTAACCTTGAGGACAAGGAGAAGTACATCTACCGGGGAGCATACATGGATTGTGTCAGGGGTATTGACTTTCTCTGCTCGAGGCCGGAGGTTGATTTTTCCAGGATAGCGGTAGAGGGAGCAAGCCAGGGCGGAGCTCTCACCTTTGCTACTGCGGCACTGGACAACGAAAGGATAGCGGTATGTGCTCCGCAGGTGCCCTTCCTCTCTGACTTCCGCGACTACTTTCGGGTGGCGGTCTGGCCCGGCAATGAGTTTACGGAGCTTGTGGAGAGCCTAAAGCAGATTAGCTGGGATAAGGCATACTACACGCTTAGCTACTTCGACATAAAAAACCTGGCGCCGAAGATCAGGGCACCACTGATAATGGGCGTGGGGCTTATGGATGAGGTATGCCCGCCCCATACCAACTTTGCAGCCTATAACCAGGTTACCGGCGAGAAGAGATACATAGTCTATCCCCAGGCAGGTCACGGGCTTCCGGAGGCCTTCTACCGTGCAAAAATGGAATGGATACGTGAGAAATTCGGACTGAAACAATAAAAATTCTTATAGAAATGAAGGGAAGAACAACATTTATCAGCAGGCTGATGCTGACGGCTATTGTCGCGGTCATGCTGTGCGCCTGTGAAAAGACGGAAGTGCGCGAACGGGTCAGTTTTAACGAAGGGTGGAAGTTTACCCTCGCGGGCAGTGATGATGATGCCCGGCAGGCCGGTTATGACGACAGCAGCTGGCGGACTGTTGACCTGCCACACGACTGGAGCATCGAGGGTGAATTCAGTGAGTTGCACCCTGCTTCCCCGGGAGGAGGAGCACTGCCCGGTGGCATCGGCTGGTACCGTAAAACCTTTACGGTGGATCCCGAAAAAAAGGAAAAGATCATCTGCATCGAGTTTGACGGCGTCTACCGTAACAGCGAGGTGTGGATCAACGGCAATTTCCTGGGCAGGAGGCCTTATGGTTACAGCTCCTTCAGGTATGAACTCACCCCCTTCCTTCGCTACGGCGAGGAGGAGAACATCCTGGCAGTGAAGGTCGACAACTCACAGCAGCCCAACTCGAGATGGTATTCCGGCTCCGGCATCTACCGCAACGTGTGGCTTGTGACCACTGAGAAGATAGCTGTTGATCACTGGGGTACATACGTCACCACGCCGGAAGTTAGCACTGAATCGGCAATGCTGAGGGTGATCACGGAGGTGAAGAACTCTACCGGTGCTGCGGCTGAGGTAATTCTCAGGACAACGGTGCGCGATGACGGCGGCAGGCGAGTGGCATCAGCAGCCACTGACCCGGTTGTGGTCAACGGCAGCATCACCGCGGTGACCCAGGAGATGACTGTCAGTAACCCGCGCCTATGGTCGGTGGAGAATCCTGTGCTTTACCGGGTGGTGACCGAGGTCCTGAGCGGAGGTAAGGTGACAGACAGGTACGAGACAGTAACAGGAATACGCTCTTTTGTTTTTGACAGTGAGCAAGGCTTTATCCTCAACGGCAAACCGATGAAGATACTGGGGGTCTGTAACCATCACGACCTGGGATGCCTTGGGGCGGCGGTGAACACCCGTGCCATTGAGAGACAGCTTGAGATACTCAAGGCGATGGGATGCAACGGCATACGCACTTCACACAACCCTCCGGCGCCGGAGCTGCTCGATCTGTGTGACCGTATGGGCTTCATCGTGATGGATGAGGCCTTTGATGTATGGAAGGTAAGCAAGACGGAGTTTGACTATCATCTCGACTTTGACGAGTGGTATAGAAGGGATCTGGAGGATATGGTGCTGCGTGACCGTAATCATCCCTCCGTCTTTATCTGGAGCATCGGCAACGAGGTGATGGAACAGTGGGAGAGAGACGGCAGCGGTGAGGCCCTCAGCACGGAGATGGCCGCCATCGTCAGAGCCCTCGATGACACCAGGCCGGTGACGGCAGCATGCAATGACCCCGCACCCCATAACCCCGTCATTGCATCCGGGGCCCTCGACCTTGTGGGGTTCAACTACCGCGACACCCTCTGGGACCGTCTTCCGGAAGCCTTTCCGGGTGGCAGGTTCATAGGCACGGAAACCACATCGGCACTGGCAACCAGAGGCAGCTATGACATGCCGTCAGATATCATCCGCCGCTGGCCGGTGAGGTGGGATCAGCCCTTCATGGACGGCAACGCTGACCTTACATGCTCAGCCTATGACAACTGCTCCGCACCGTGGGGCACAACACACCGCGACAGCTGGAAGCTGATACGCGACCATGATTTCCTGTCGGGGATGTACATATGGACAGGCTTCGACTACCTGGGTGAACCTACACCCTACTGGTGGCCGGCACGGAGCTCATACTTCGGCATCATAGACCTTGCCGGCTTCCCCAAAGACGCCTACTACATGTATCAGAGCGAATGGACCGACGAAACGGTGCTGCATCTCTTTCCGCACTGGAACTGGAATCCCGGACAGACGGTGGATGTGTGGGCTTACACCAACTGTGACGAGGTTGAACTGTTCCTGAACGGGAGCTCACAGGGCAGGAAGAAAAGGAATGATGAGGACCTGAACATGGTGTGGAGGCTGCCGTTTGAGGAGGGGACGCTGCTGGGTGTCGGTTACCGTGACGGCAGTGAGGTGATGCGACAGGAGGTGAAGACTGCCGGTGAGCCGGCTGCCATAGTGCTTACGCCTGACAGGAGAGAGATAAAAGCCGATGGCTCAGACCTCTCATTCATAACAGTGACGGTGGTCGACAGTGATAATGTGCCCGTTCCTCATTCCGATGAGCTGATAAAATTTACTGTTGAGGGAGCAGCCAGCATTGCCGGGGTCGACAACGGCTGCCAGACCAGCATGGAGCCCTTCAGAGCGGATTACCGCAGGGCCTTCAATGGTAAGTGCCTGCTGGTGGTGAAGGCAGGGAAGGAGAAGGGCAGCGTCAGGGTCACTGCTGTTGCGGATGGAATGACACCTGCAGTGACGGAACTGAGCGTCAGATAGAGAACCTGATGCTTTTGGAAGACATTGTGCCCAAGGTGACCCTGGGGTCAGATGAAGACCCTGGTGCCATTGTCAGGCAATTTCGTGCCCTGTGACCCTGGGGTCAGATGAAGACCCTGGTGCCATTGTCAGGCAATTTCGTGCCC